>Ga0102832_1001507_pt1 | contig 17453 bp, 19 predicted proteins | sample EBPBio282013_DNA_FD_88942 | JGI IMG/M metagenome (GOLD analysis project Ga0102832, IMG submission 88942) | Wastewater treatment Type I Accumulibacter community from EBPR Bioreactor in Madison, WI, USA - Reactor 2_5/28/2013_ DNA (Illumina Assembly) | ecosystem: Engineered > Bioreactor > EBPR >...
GCGGGTGAAGCGGGTAAGGGCTTCGCGGTTGTGGCCTCGGAAGTGAAGAACCTCGCCAACCAGACCGCCAAGGCCACGGAAGAGATCGCCGCCCAGATCAACGACATCCAGGGTGCGACCAAGTCCTCGGTCGGCGCGATCGAAAGCATCTTCGAGACCATTGGCCAGATCGACCAGATCTCGACCACCATCGCCTCGGCCATCGAAGAGCAGACGGCCGCGACGGCGGAAATCGCCCGTAACGTTGAGCAGGCCGCCGCGGGAACGCAGGAAGTCTCGAGCAACATCACCGGTGTCACCAAGGCCGCCGGCGAAACGGGTCAGGTCTCCACGCAGGTGTTCGAAGCAGCGAAGGAACTGGGCCGCCAGTCCGACAGTCTGCGCAAGGAAGTCGACGGTTTCCTCGCCGACATCAAAGAGGCGGCGTAAACGTCGATGTGAGTCCGGCTCCTCCCAGCGGTGGGAGCCGGGACATCGCGCTGTGCCACACCGCCGAATACAACGCGGCATAACGTCCACTTATCTCTTCCTCTTCCGCCTCGCGGGAGGGGGCAGGGGTGAGGGGTGTCCTCAGTTAGGAACTAAAAATGGCGTACCAATTCGGTTTCAAGGTCAAGACGCGGCTGTCGTTCGAAGAGTTGGACAATGTTCTCGGCCAGTACTGCCAGGCCAGCTATCGCATCTCCATTGGCGGTCTGGATGAGACCGGTTCGGTACGCAAGAAGATCATGATCATCTATTTCGAAAAGCAGGAAGACCGCGAGCGCATCAAGCACCTGTTCGCGGTTCGAAAGGGCCCTCTGCCGCCGCAGGCGGCGGCATAGCGCACCCCATCGAGGTTTGTTTCTCGTTCACGTCCCCTCGTGATCGGGAATGTTGCACCCCGCGGCGCCCCCTCGCCGCGGGGTGATTTTTTTTCGCGTGCTCCGGTGGGCTTTTCCCATCTCATACTTTTGGTCAGGCCGCCTAACCCATCCTCGCACGCGCGCCATACCCCCGCTCAGGTGCGCTATTCCGGGCGGAGCCATAAGGTTCACCCACTCGAGCCCAATTATTTCGTATCCCGCGTCAAGGAGGGACCAATGGACGACATCATTCAGGAATTTGTGACCGAGACAAACGAGAGCCTCGCGCTGCTCGATCAGGAAATGGTCAAATTCGAACAGCAGCCCAACGACGCCGATACGTTGAGCCGCATCTTCCGCGTCATGCACACGATCAAGGGCACCTGCGGGTTCCTCGGCCTGCCGCGCCTGGAAAAAGTGGCGCACGCCGGTGAGGATGTGCTCGGAAAATTCCGCGACGGCGTGCTCGTCGTTTCGCAGGACGCCGTGACCCTCATTCTGCGCTGTCTCGACCGCATCCGCGAAATGGTGCAGGCGCTCGAACAGACTGGCGCCGAGCCGGAAGGCGAAGATAGCGCGCTGATCAACGAACTGCGCGCCATGGCCGATGGCCAGGCGCCCGCGCCGGCCCCCATGGCCGCCGCCCCGGCCGAGTCGCCGAAAGTCGTGCCTGTCGCTTCGGGTGGTTTCCCGGTCGCGCAGGATCTCCTCGACGAATGCGCGGCCGCTGAAGGCGCTCCCGTTCAGGCCGCTAAAGCCGCAGAAACCAAGATCGAAGAGCCGAAGCCCGAATCGATCGCGAAGCCGGCCGTCGCGCCGAAGCCGGCCGCGGCCGCCGCGCCGGTTGAACGCAACGAAGACAAGGCGGGCGCGCAGACAATTCGTGTATCGGTCGACGTGCTCGAAAACCTCATGACCCTCGTCAGCGAAATGGTGCTGACGCGTAATCAATTGCAGCAAATCAGCCGCAGTCACGCCGATACCCCGTTCAAGGGCCCGATCCAGCGCCTGAACCGCGTCACCACGGACCTGCAGGAAAGCGTCATGAAGACGCGCATGCAGGCCATCGGTCATGCCTGGAACAAGCTGCCGCGGATCGTGCGCGATCTCGCCAACGAACTCGGCAAGAAGATCAATCTCGAAATGCACGGCGAAGAGACCGAACTCGACCGTCAGGTCCTCGAGATGATCCGCGATCCGCTCACGCACATGGTGCGCAATTCCGCCGACCACGGCCTCGAAGGTCCGGCGGAACGTTCCGCGTCCGGCAAAAGCGACGTGGGCACCATCCGCCTGTCCGCCCATCATGAAGGCGGTCACATCATCATCACCATCGCCGACAACGGCCGTGGCCTGAACACCGCGCGCATCAAGCAGAAGGTGCTGGAGAAGGGGCTCGCCACCGCCGCCGAGTTGGATGCGATGGAACCCAACCAGATCCATCAATTCATCATGCGCGCCGGCTTCTCGACCGCCGAGAAGATCACCAACGTCTCGGGCCGTGGCGTCGGCATGGACGTGGTGCGCTCGAATATCGAGAAGATCGGCGGCACCGTCGAATTCGTGTCCACCGAGGGTCAAGGCTCGACCTTCACCATCAAGATTCCTCTCACGCTCGCCATCGTTTCGGCCTTAATTGTCGAGTCCGCGGGCCAGCGATTCGCCGTGCCGCAGATTGCGGTCAGGGAAGTCGTCCGCGCCAACACGACGACCGGGCCGAAGATCGAGGAGCTGGCGGGGGCGCCGGTATTACGCCTGCGCAACCGCCTGCTGCCTCTGGTCCGTTTGCGCTCGGTCCTGGCTTTGGACGACGCGAATGCGGGCGCCAACGTCATCGTCTGCCGCTCCGGCAACCAGATCTTCGGCGTGGTCGTCGACCGCATCGCCGATGCCGAGGAAATCGTCGTGAAGCCGCTCAATGAAATGACCAAGGGCGCCGGCTTCTACTCCGGCAACACCATCCTCGGCGACGGCGCCGTGGTGCTCATCCTCGACGTCAACGCGCTGGCCGGCTGCCTCCACGCCGAAGCCCAGGCGACAGGCGAAGAAGATGTCGTGACCGGCGCCGGCGGCGGCTCGGTCCAGAACATCCTGCTGTTCCGCACCAAGGGCGACGGGGTCAAGGCCGTGCCGCTCTCCGAAGTCCACCGTATCGAGAACTTCTCGATGGATCAGGTGGAATGGGTGCAGGGTCAACCGGTCATCCAGTACCGCGACCGTATGCTTCCGCTTCGCTCGTATGACGGCGTGTCCGGCATCCGCCGCGAAGGCCATCAGCCTGTCCTCGTGTTCATCCGGGGCGACGAGTGGGTCGGTCTCGCGATCGAAAAAATCGAAGACATCAAAGCGGACGAAGTACGGATCGAACGTCCGTCGGCTCATCCAGGCCTGCGCGGCAGCCAGATCGTCGGCGGCAAGGCCGTCGATTACATCGAACCGGCTTACTTCGTCGCACCGGTCGGCGCCAAGCCGGCTCATGAAACCTCATCCTTCCAACCCACCCTTGTTTATGGAGAAGCGGCATGAACGCCATCGCCCCTCTGCGCACCGAACGTAGCCAGACGACCGAAGGCCGCGTCGATTACCTCACGTTCCATGTCGCGGGCGCCGTCTTCGCCGTGCGCGCCGTCCTCGTCCGCGACGTACTCCGTCTCGCGTCCCTGACCGCCGTGCCGCTGGCGCAGCGCGAAGTGGCGGGCCTGATCAACCTGCGGGGTCATGTCGTCACCGCGATCGACCTCGCGACCCGCCTCAACCTTCCCAGCGCGTCGGGATCGGGTCAGCGCATGTCCATCGTCATCGAACGCGGCAACGAAGCCTATTGCTTCATCGTCAACGGCGTCGGCGACGTCATCGGCATCGAAGGCGCCGAAATCGAAACCAATCCGGCGTCGATGGATCAGCGTTGGGCCGATCTTTCGCGCGGTGTGTTCAAGAAGGAAAAGGACCTCGTCGTGCTCCTGGATATCGACGCCGTTCTCGACATCCGCCGCACGAAAGCCTGACCGGAAAACGATCGAAAATTAAGCCAAGATAATAAGAAGGTTGGGCTAGGTCATGGAAGACACCACAACGCTCGAGACCCCGGCATGCTGGCTGCTCGAGCTTGATCTGGAGTTGCGGATCATCGGTATCACGGAGTCCGTGCCCGGCGGTCCCCGCTCGCCGTTCGAAAACGAACTGCCGCTGGGTCTCAGCTTGCTTGATGCGATGAACGTTCATAACGCCCGTCGCGCCCAACTCTCCGCGCGGCTCGACGCCGGCGACGAGATCAAGTCGTTCCGTTATGCCTTGAATACCGAGTTCCATGGCCGGCGTTGCTACGACCTTTCATCGGTCCCGCTTCATGATGAAGGCCGGCTCGTGGGGCATCGTTGCTGTGTGGTCGACATCACCGCCCTCTTACGTATGAGCGAACTGCACAATAAATCCGAGACGACGCTTGAAAGCGCCTTCAACGCCTATCCCAACTTCCTCATCATCAAGGATATCGAGGGCCGTTACATCCGCCTGAATGAGGCCGCGCGTGAACTCCTGGCCAACTGGACGCTGGATCCGATTGGCCGCACGCCGTCCGAGTGCCTGCCGCCGAAAATCGCCGCACAACTTTCGCGTGACGACAATCTTGTCTTGCGGACCGAGGAGTCGCGAGACATCGAGCACCAAATCTTGCTCGAGGACGGTTTGCACACGTTCCTGACCACGAAGTTCCCGATTTTCGACCGCGACCATTGCATCGTTGGCCTCGGCGCCTCCGGTCTCGATATCACCGGGCGTAAGAAGCTCGAATCCGAGCTCGACCGCATGGCGAACTATGACGAACTCACCGAACTGCCGAATCGCCGTCACGGCCGCGCGCGCCTTGATGAAGCGGTGACCTGGGCCCAGCATATCGGTGGACGGGTCGGCTTTCTTATCGTCGATATCGATCGCTTCAAGACCATCAACGACACCCTGGGTCACAATGTCGGTGACCAACTGTTGATCGAGGCCGCGTGGCGTTTACGCGCTTGCGCGGAAGACGGCGATACGTTGATGCGACTCTCGGGCGACGAGTTTGGGCTCATCATTGGCCAGCATGATCGCTCGCGCGATCTCGATTGGGTGGTTGCCGCCATCATCGAGGCTTTCGAGCAGCCGTTCCTTATTGAGGGGCATGAGCTTTTTGTCGGGGTCAATATCGGCAGCGCGGCTTATCCGGGTGATGCCGACGGGCCCGAACAGCTTCTGCGGTGCTCCGATCTTGCGCTTTATGCGGCCAAGCGTTCGGGCCTGACGTACAGCCGGTTCGACAACGAGATCCGGTCCAGTATTCACCGCTCGGCCCAGATCAGCGGCCTTTTGCGTAAGGCCCTGCAGCGGCGTGAATTCATCCTGCATTATCAGCCGCTGGTCGAGGCTTCGACGCGAGAGATCGTCGGCGCCGAGGCGCTGATCCGCTGGAACAGCCATGAACTCGGCTTTGTCGGCCCCAACCACTTCATCCCCATTGCGGAAGAAACGGGCCTTATCGTGCCGATCGGCGAATGGGCGCTCGAGCAGGCGTGCAGGGATGCCGCGGTCTGGAACCGCGGCGCGCCGCGCCCGCTTTCGGTGGCGGTGAACATCTCGCCCAAGCAGCTTCTCACGCCGGGTTTCCATCAGTCCGTCGTCGATGCGCTCGCCAGAACGGGCCTTTCGCCCGAGCTTCTGAAGATTGAAATCACCGAAAGTTCGCTGGCGAGCGACGTCGATACCTGCCGCCGCATCATCGATGCGTTGCGTGAGATGGGGATCGTCCTCGCCCTCGACGATTTCGGGACGGGCTATTCCGCGCTCAGCTATCTGCAGCGTTTCAAGTTCGACATCCTGAAGCTCGATCAGTCCTTCGTGCGCAAGACCGAACGCGGCACTTCCGGCGCGGCGCTCACCGCCGCCATCATTCAGATGGCGAAAAGTTTGGGCATGCGCACCGTGGGCGAGGGCGTGGAAACCGACGATCACGTCGACCTCCTCCAGGAAAGCGGCTGCGACCTCATGCAGGGCTATCTTTTCAGCCGCCCCGTGAAACACGAGGATTTTTTGGCGCTCGCGGCGGGCCCGCTTTCCGCGGCGGCCTAAACCTTTCGTATGAGGCCGCCGATACCCCAGAACCGCCCTCTAACACCCCTGCGCGTTCGAAAATTCCGGCCGGAAAGCTCATAACGGACCCGGGACGACATCCGGCCCGGAGCCGGCCAAGGACCTCTCAAGGCACTCTAGGAAACCCTGAAAATGCATAAGTTTCTCGTTGTCGACGACTCCCGCACCCTGCGCACCATCGTGTGCCGTTCGCTCCATCAGCGGGGCTTCGCGACCCTGCAGGCCGAGAACGGCCAGGTCGCTCTCGACATCTGCGTCAAAACCATGCCGGACGCCATTGTGCTCGACTGGAACATGCCCGTCATGGATGGCGTCGCGTTCCTGAAAGCCTTGCGCATGCTGCCGAACGGCAACGATCCGAAGGTCATTTTCTGCACCTCCGAAAGCGACATGGATCGCATCGCCACCGCCATTGAAGCCGGCGCCGACGAATACATCATGAAGCCTTTCGACGACGAAATCCTGAACACCAAGCTCGACATGATCGGCTTCGCGGTGTCGGAGGCGGCGTAAATGAGCTTTGGTCTCAACAGCGCGCCGAAGCCGGCCGACGACGCATCGGGCAACGGTAAGATCCGTGTGCTGATCGTCGATGACTCGCTCGTCATCCGCGGCGTTATCGCGCGGCTCCTGAAAGCCGTCCCGGAAGTCGATGTCGTCGGCACCGTCAGCGACGGCGCGAAAGCCATTGCGCGCGTCAAGGAAGGCGGCGTCGACATCGTCGTGCTCGATATCGAGATGCCGGTCATGGACGGCATCACCGCGCTCCCGCGTCTGCTCGAGGCGGACCGGAAAGTGCGCATCATCATGGCTTCGACGCTCACGACCCGCAATGCCGACATCAGCATCAAGGCGCTGAAGCTCGGTGCGTCCGATTACATTCCGAAGCCCAGCTCCTCGGAATTGATCGGCGCCGCCGATTTCAAGGAAGAGCTGATCCGCAAGATCTTTGCGCTCGGCGCCAAGCGTCTGCGGCTCATGCAGGCCGCGACGGCGAGCGAGCAAAACGCGCCGCTCCGCCTGCGCGCGATGGGCGCGATCCGTCCGAAGATCCTCACCGTCGCCTCGTCCACGGGCGGGCCGAAGGCGCTCCATGGTTTCCTGGGTGCGTTGCCCCGCCATCTCGAGATCCCGGTGCTCATCACTCAGCACATGCCGCCGACCTTCACCGGTCTGCTGGCCGATCACCTGATGCGCGACATCAACCGTCCGGTGTTCGAAGCGCGTGACGGCGATCCCGTCGCGCCGGGGACCATTCTTCTCGCGCCCGGCGATTTCCACATGCGTGTGGTGCCCAATGCCGGCAAGCCCGTCGTCCGGCTCGACAAGGAAGCCAAGGAAAATTACTGCCGTCCGGCGGCCGATCCCATGCTGCGCAGCGTCGTTGCGCACTACGGCGCGGCGACCCTCGCGGTGGTTCTCACCGGTATGGGCTCCGACGGTTTGGAAGGCTGCCGCCGGGTCACCGGCGCGGGCGGCACCGTGATCGCTCAGGATGAAGCCAGCAGTGTTGTGTGGGGCATGCCGGGCGCCGTGGCCCGCGCGGGCCTGTGTTCAAGGATCGCGCCGGTCGAGGAACTCGCCGCCGTATGCGCCGAACTTATCGGAAGGACCCAGCCGTGACCGAACAAGCCGATCTTCAATTCCTCGCCGCGTTCCTGAAAACGGAAACCGGCATCATCATCGCGGCGGAGAAGGCCTATCTGGTGGACTCGCGTCTTACGCCGGTTGCCAACAAGCATGGTCTTAAGACCGTCGCCGCCGTCATCGACCGCTTGAAGTTGGCGCCGCCGGCGCCGTTGAAGCGCGATGTCGTCGAAGCCATGACCACGAACGAGACGTCGTTTTTCCGCGACGGCACGCCCTTCGAAGCGCTCAAGAACCACATCTTCCCGGGCCTCGTGCAGCGCCGCGCCTCCGGTAAACGCTTGCGCATCCTCTGCGCGGCGGCGTCCACCGGGCAGGAACCGTACTCGATCGCCATGCTGTTCCAGGAGCTTGGTCTCAAGGACTACACGCTCGATATCGTGGCGACGGACCTCGACTCGCAGGTGCTCGCGCGCGCCGCCAGCGGCGTCTACACCAAGTTCGAAGTCCAGCGCGGTCTGCCCATCAAGTTGATGGTCAAATACTTCACGCAAACGGGCCTCGATGCGTGGACGCTGAAACCCGAGATCCGCCGCATGGTGAATTTCCGCGAATACAACCTCCTCAACAGCGATCCGGCCCTCGGTCAATTTGACGTCGTGTTCTGCCGCAACGTGCTCATCTACTTCGATCCGCCCACCAAGAAGGCGGTGCTCGAGCGCCTCGCGCGCCACATGGCGCCGGACGCTTCTCTCTTCCTTGGCGGCGCCGAAACCGTGTTCGGCATCACGGAAGCGTTTGCGCCGGGCGCGGGCTTGCGCGGCGTGTACGTCCACAAGGCCGCCGCCGCGGCGGCCGCCGTGATCACCAAAGCCGCCGCCTAATAAGGAGAGCGTTCGTGACTGCAGCGATCAAGATGCCCGCCGCCGACGACACCGGCACGACGCATTTCCAGTTCACCAGCAAGGTTTTTCAGATCACGGGCGCTCGTTTTGCTTTGGCGGGGCAGGCGCAGGAACCGCGCTTCTTCGTCACCATCGGCGGCCTTCAAGCCTCGATGTCCGTCAATACGTTGATGGAAGAGTTCCACGTTCCGCGCGATTCCGAGGACGCACGTCTCATGACCACGGCCGTACGAGGCCTGAAGTATGTCGAGGAGATCCGTCCCGGCGATGCGATCCCGTCGGAGCTTCTGAACGGTCAGGCCTCCTGGTCCGTCTCCGGCAAGCACCGCCAGATCGCCCAGAACCGCCTTCAGGTGCAGCTTCTGTCCTGGCTCTCGGGCAAGGAGCTCGTGCTCACCAACAGCGAGGAGATCTCGAACTTCATCGGCATGATCGAGAACAAGACCAAGCTGCGCGAGGCCTTCGAGGCCGCCGCCGTGGCGCTGGGACGCGACAAGAAGGATTTCGAAAGCGTGCTCCTGGAGATCGAGCAGCTTTCGCGCGAGCTCGCCTATATCGAAGCGCTGCGCGACCGTTTCGCGAAAATCGGCGCGCTGAAGGAAAAGTTCAACAAGCTGATCGGCGAATACACCAGCGATTCCCGTCTCAAGCAGGAAATCCAGCGCATGGTCGCCCTGCATCACAAGGCCTGCAGTTTTTATGATAAGCATTTCGCGGAAATCGACGCCCAGACGGGCGAAGTGATTGGCGCGCTCAAATCACGCGAACGTCAGGTCAGTTTCATCCGCCGCGTGCGCGACGAGTTGCATTTCATCACCCGGGAATGGGACTCGCTCCTGGTCCGCTGGGACGAAATCCCGGTCCGCAAATCCATGCATATGGACCGTCTGCTCAACGACACCTACCGCCTTCTGGCCAATAAGTTCGCCACCGCCAAGAGCATGCTGTCGAAGTAACCCTTCTTTAAGGACCCGCCGCTAAGACGGCAGGGTGAGGCTCCATCTTGAGGAGCCATGAAGCAGGCCGGAATGTTCAGCCTTTTGTTGATCCTCGTGATTGGATGTGCGGCCCTGGTGGTCGCCAATGTGCTGTCCCAGGCCCGCCCACCCGCGGAACCGCCGAAGTCGTACCTGGCGTAGCGGCGCCCTCTAAGAGTCCAACCGCACAAGCCCCATCTTTGCCAGGATCGCGACCGCGATCGTCGTTCGCCCGTCGCAAGGACACCCAGCAGGGCTTTCACAACGCCGGTCGTCGGCAACCATTCTCGGTCGAACGAGAACAGCGGTATCTGCGCACAATTAAGGGGACAGTATACTTAATTCGCCATCAAAAAATCGATTGCGCTGAGCGCCTAGATCCGCCCCAAATCCGGCGGCGTCTCGCCCGACCAGGCTTTCTTGAACAAGACCATATACTGCGTCGCCGCGGCTGTATCGCCGGCGGTTTTCGAGGCTTCGGCCAGCGCGTAGAGCACCGTGCCGTTGTTCGGCGCGTCTTGGAGGGCGTCGCGGAGCGCATCGATCGCTTCGTTCGTTTTTCCGGCCTTCAGAAGCGTGAGCCCCACCGCCTGACGGACGGGGAAATCCCATACCGGCAATTAAGGGGACAGTATACTTAATTCGCCGTCAAAAAATCGATTGCGCTGAGCGCTTAAATCCGCCCCAAATCCGGCGGCGTTTCGCCTACCCAGGCTTTCTTGAACAAGACCATATACTGCGTCGCCGCGGCTGTATCGCCGGCGGCTTTCGAGGCTTCGGCCAGCGCGTAGAGCACCGTGCCGTTGTTCGGCGCGTCTTGGAGGGCGCCGCGGAGCGCATCGATCGCTTCGTTCGTTTTTCCGGCCTTCAGAAGCGTGAGACCCACCGCCTGACGGACGGGGAAATCCCATACCGGTGGATCGAAACTGCGCAACTGATCTTGGATCGCGGCGGCGTCGGTAAAATATTTCAGCGCCTCATCCCATTTCTTTTCCTGCGCCGCGATGCGGCCCGATGCCACGCTCTCGGCCAGGAGCAGCATCTGCGGGGTCCGTCCGCCGGACTGTATCATCTTGTCCGGGTCGGTCTCCGTCCGTAGCGCGGTCAGCTCCTTGCGCGCGGCGCCAAGGTCGTTCTTCAGCACGTAAGCCGTCGCGCGGGCATAAAGCCGGACACCGCGCGGATAAATCGCCGCTTCCGCGGGTTCCGGCAGTTTCAGGATCTCGTCGGGCGACGCGAACTTCACCTGCGGCATGAGTGCGGCGGCGCTATAGAAGTCGGGGCTCTGGACCGCGCCGGTGGCGAGGAAGGCGTCCAAACGCTTCGCAAGCGCCAGGGCATTGCGCGCGTCGCCCGCCATGCCGGCCGCGGCAAAGGCGAAGTGCAAATTGTGGGCGTAAAGCTGATTGCGGTACACGCCGTCGGCATGATTGCCCTCGGCGAGATAGGCGTCGTCCACTTTCAGCGCGTCGAGATTGGCGTTGAGGGCGTCGATATACCGCCCGCGCCGGTAATAGATATGCGCCGGCATATGCACGATATGTCCGGCGGCCGGCATCTGCGCGGCGAGGGCGTTGGCGTAGGGTTCGGCCTTTTCCGGGCGCGGCCCGCTGTCCATCGCGTGGATATAATAATGTATGGCGCCCGCGTGATTGGGCGCGGTCCTCAACGCGCGCTCCAGCGCCACAAGGGCCGAGGCGTTGCGTGGGGTCGGCAGCTTGCCGTTGGTGGTCCACCAGCCCGAAGCGCGGCTGTCGTTCAACGCAGCGTCGGCGTGAAGGCTCGCGATATCCACGTCCGTCGCGAACTGCTGATAGACTTTGAACATCGCGTCCGCATAAGCCGCATTCAATCGATCGCGTGTTTCTTTGGGGTCGTCGGAGTACCGCGCCGCGAGCGCTTCGATCAGCGCCTGCTCTTTGGGGGTCGCCACCTGCGCCAACGCTTGCGCGCGCTTCGCGGCGGCGAGCGCCGGGGCATTGTTCTCCTCCGGCATGTTAGCGTTCAGGGTTGGGCCGAGCGCGAGCGCTTCACCCCAGGCGCACATGGCGCAGGACGGATCGGCCGCGCGCGCGGCGCGGAACGACGCGAGCGCTTCGCCGTAATTAAAGGCATAGATCAGGCGCAGGCCCTGATCGAAAAAAGCTTGCGCCTGCGGATTTGGGGTCGTGATCGGGAAGCGATTGTCGCCCAGGCCTTTGAAGAGCCGTGTGGCCGGCGCCGTATCGGCCGCCGCGGCCGGCGGAGCGAACATGCTGGAAAGGGACGCCGCGCCGCACATGCTGCGCGCGATGTACGCCGGGTCGAACAATTCGGAGAGGTCGGCTTCCCGCGCCGGCTTCTGTGTCGCGATCAGCGCAACAGCCGCGCCGCTAAGGAGGAGGGCTACGAAGCCGCGTGTTTTCATGCGCAAACCGTATCCCGACTCGCGCGATGCATAAACCCGAATTTAAGTGGGAATTAAATCAGCGCGGCGCGCAAATTCTGATCCCAAAATAAATCGGGAAAAGCGCATGATTCACGGCCTGCGCGGTTTAAGCGCGGCGTCCATGCTCTTTGACATCGTGAATCAGCGGAGACGGAGCGTGGAACGGGTTTGATACGCCGCGCGGCGTCCAAAAATTAACCAAGTGTCGCAAAGTGTCGCGAAGTGTCGCAACAAGCTCATTTTCGGCGAAGTCATTCTCCCGCTTGCGGAATTCGGAACGTGTCGCTGTCGCAAGTGTCGCAACAAAAATGGGCCGGCTTTTGCCGGCTACCCTCCGGAGAAGCTCTGGACCAGCGAACCCACCAGCAAGTACCACCCATCCACCAGCACGAAGAAGATCAGCTTGAACGGTAGCGATAGCATCATGGGCGGCAGCATCATCATCCCCATCGACATCAAGACCGAGGCGATGACCATGTCGATGATGATGAAGGGCACATAGATCAGGAACCCGATCTCGAAGGACCGGCGCAGCTCGGAGATCATGAAGGCCGGGATCAGCGCCTGCAGCGGCGTCTCTTCCGGTGTGGCCACTTGCGGGACGTTCGCCATGTTCATGAACAGGGCGAGGTCCTTCTCGCGCACATGTTTCATCATGAACTGATGGAAGGGTTGTGAGCCGCGGGTGAAGGCTTCCTGTTCGTTGATCTGACCGTCGATCAGGGGTTTCACGCCCGTATCCCAGGAGGCCTGGAACGTCGGTGCCATCACGAAAACGGTGATGAACATCGCCAACGACATCATCACGACGTTCGGCGGCGTGGTGTTGGTGCCCAGCGCGCGGCGCAGGATCGACAGCACGATCACCACGCGCGTGAAGCAGGTGACCATCATCAGGATCGCCGGCGCGATGCTGAGCACGGTCATCAGCAGCAGCAGCTGGATGATGCGGCTGGTGGTCGAGTTCGGGCCCGTGGCGTCGGTCGCGCCGAGGTCGATCGAGAAACTCTGGGCAAAAGCCGGAGCCGCGAACACCAGCGCCGCGAATCCCGCGATCAGGGCGCCCAGGACAGCCCGGTTAAGCTTTTTGTCGCGGCTCATTATTTCATCCATTGGCTGAAGCGGCTCGCGCCTGTCTCGTTGCCCGTCTGATGGGCCGTGGAACCGTTTGGCGATGTCTCGGCCTGTGTTGCGGGCGCCGCTGGCGGCGCGGGGATGCCCTGTTCGATCACCTGACTGGTGTTCGGGCCGATGAGCACGAGATGCTCCACGTCGTCGCGGCGCAAAAGAACGGCTTTGTGGCGGCCATCGATCATCACCGCTTCCACCGTGGCGAGGCGGCGCTTGCGTCCCAGCGGGCCGCGCAGGCCGTCACCGATCCCAAGGCGCTTCAAGCCCGCCGACAGGCCCAGAATCAGCCCGAGGACGATCGCCAGGCCCAGGATGGCCTTGAGGTAGAGGGTGAAGTCCATGACGCGTTAGCGGCTCTCGGTGACGAGATGTTTCAGCGCCTGTCCGTAGGCGCTCGAGGCGGTATCCGCGCCGATCGTGCTGGTCAGCGCCGGCAGGTCGCCGAATTTTTCGTTGAGATCGCCGGTCAGCTTGTCGAGACCGTTCAGGAGCGCTTCCATCGCCGGCACCAGGGCCTTGCGGTCGTCGCCTTCGAGGGCGAGGGCGGCGTCGCACACCTGGCGGGTGCGTGCTTCGAGGGCCGTCAACTCCACCACCCGGCCTTCACCGAGAAGACGGATCGCGGTGCCGATCAACGAGTCCACCTTCAGCAGCTCGGCTTTCACCGTCTCGAGATCGGCAGGGGACTCGGTCATGGCTTGCTCCAGTTGAAATCGGGCGCCGTTTCGGAATTCACCCGATACACGTAGGTCAGCACCTCGGCGACGGCGACAAAGGCTTCGGTGGGGATCTCGCTGTCGACCTCGACCGCTTCGAGGATCTCAACGAGGTCCGCATCGGTGCGCACCTTCACACCCGCCGCGAACGCGACCTCCAAAATCTTTTCCGCAAGATGTCCCCGTCCCGACGCCGTGATTTTCGGCGCCGATCCGTCGGCCTGTTCCGCGACGGCCACGGCGATGGTTTTAGGGGGCTCTCCGCTCATGCCAGGCAATATCTGCCGTCCGGCTTAACAAACACTTAAGCGCCCGCGGGCCGCATTTAGACAAAATGTATTAAAATCAATTAGTTAACTTAGTTAACGAAGATTCATCAGTTGTTAAGGTCTCTAGGTCATTTTTGCCGGGTACCAGAGCCGCGATCAGCAAAAAGTGGACACCGGTTTTTGCGCCCGAGCGCGGCTCATTAAACGAAAGGCTTCGATCCCGGTGGGATCAAAGCGTGGGGGCCGACATGGACCTTAACAACCTCAAGCTTTTCAAGATGGCGCTGACGCGCATGGACTGGGCTGCCCAGCGCCAAAAGGTGCTCGCGCAGAACATCTCCAACGCCGACACCCCGCATTACCGTCCCCACGATCTCAAGCAGGTCAATTTCAAGGACGTCCTGCGCGGTCAGATGGAGCCGCGCGTGGGCGTTTCGCGCACCGACTCCCGCCACCTGAAGGGCACGATCCCCGAGCAGGAACCGTTCCGCGAGAATGCGATCCGCAAGACCTTCGAAGAATCCCCGGACGGCAACCAGGTGATCGTCGAAGAGCAGATGCAGAAAGTGAGCGATACGCGCAGTGACTACAACACCGCGGTCCAGCTCATGCAGACCCACATGAAGATGTTGCGCATCGCCGTCAAAGGCAGCGGCGGTTAAGAGCGGCGGCGCATAACGGATGAGGCGGAGAATAGACCATGGCTGTTGATGATCTCTCGGCAAGCTCGGAAATCGCATCCAAAGGCATGAAGGCGCAAGCCACGCGTTTGCGTGTCATCTCGGAAAACCTCGCGAACGCGGATTCGACCGCCGAAGTGCCGGGCGGCGAGCCGTATCGCCGCAAATTGGTGACCTTCCGCAATCAGCTCGACCGCGAGTTGGAAGCGGACACTGTGAAGGTGAAGCGCATTTACAACGACCGCTCGCCGCTGGCGTCCAAGTACGATCCGACGCACCCGGGCGCGAACGAGCAAGGCTATGTGCTTCAGCCGAACGTGAACCCGCTCATCGAAATGATGGACATGCGCGAAGCGCAGCGCTCGTACGAAGCCAACATGAACGTGATCGCGACCTCGCGCCAGATGGTCGCGAAGACACTCGATCTCCTCCGCTAGGTTAGGGACAGCTCGTCATGGCGATTGATTTCGGTTCGGCCGTAAAGGCCTACGGCGAAGCGGCCAAGATCGCGCAAGGCGCGGCCAGCGGTATCGCCAAAGCGTCGGCAGCCTCCTCGGGCGAAAACTCCTTTGTGAACATGGTCACCGATCAACTCCAGTCGGCCGTGCAGACCGGCCGTCAAGCCGAAGAACTCAGCATGAAGCAGATCAGCGGCGAGGCGGATTTGAAGGACGTGGTCACCGCCGTCGCCAACGCGCAGCAAACCTTGGAAACGGTCGTCGCGGTCCGTGACAAGGTTCTCAGCGCCTATCAAGAAATCCTGAGGATGCCGATCTAAGCGCGGCCCCAAAAAAGTTGGGGGCGGTTTTGGATAAGGTCATGCGGGAAACAAGAATATGAATGAGGTCGAAGTCCTCGATATCGCGCGCGATGCGATGATGGTGATGCTGCTGGTCTCCGCGCCGATGCTGCTCATCGGCCTCGTGGTCGGTCTCGTCATCTCCATTTTCCAGACGCTTACGCATATCCAGGAAATGACGCTCACCTTCATCCCGAAGATCCTTGCCGTGTTTGGCTCGATGGTCATCTTCATGCCGTGGATGCTGCGCGAGCTCACCGAATTCACCCAGCGCATCATGGACAAGATCGTCGCGCTCGGCTGACGTCCTGCGCGCCCGGCGGGAAATGCGCGGAGGGGATCTCAGTGTGCGTAAGCTGCTTTGCTAACCGCCACATCGCGGGCGCAAACGCGGGGTGAGGGGGAATAAGTGACTCTCAACGACTACCTCGCCATCAACGTCTTCCACTTCCTGCTGGTCTTTGCCCGCCTCGGCATCGTGTTCCTGATGCTGCCCGGGATCTCGGCCGTTTACGTGCCGATGCGTATTCGCCTCATCCTCGCGATGTTGGTGGTCGTGATCATTCTGCCGCTGGTTCAAAACACGTTGCCGCCGCAGCCTGAAAGCGCGGCGGAACTGGTGTGGCTGATCATCAGCGAAACCCTGGTCGGCGGTTTCATGGGCGCGCTGATCCAGATCGTGATGTCCGCGCTGGAGCTTGCCGCGTTCATGATCTCGAACGCCGTCGGCATCACCAACGCCATGATCGATGATCCCGTCACCGAAGAGCAGACCAGCATCGTCACCGGGTTCCTGTCGTTGATCGCGGTGGCGCTCATCTTCATCACCGGCGTGCATCATTTCATCCTGCAAGCCATCGTGGAAAGCTATACGCTCATGACGCCGGCAAGCCCGTTGTTCACCGGCGATATGCTGCAGCTTGGCGCCAGGCTGCTCGATCAGGCTTTCGCCATGGGTCTGCGGCTCTCGGCGCCCTTCATCGTTTACGAGATGGTTTTCCAGATCACTTCGGGCGTGCTCGCGCGTCTCTCGCCGCAGCTCAACGTCTTCTTCGTCGCCGTGCCCGGCAAGATCATTCTCGGCATCGCCGTGCTCATGGTCAGCTTGCCGGTCATGATGCTTCTGTTCATGAAGTTCCTCGAAACCAACATGGTCAACTTCCTAAGGTAGGCCATGTCCGAGGACAAAGACGCAAAGACAGAAGAGCCGACATCAAAGCGCCTTGGTAAGGCGCGCGAAGAAGGCAACATCCCGGTTTCGCAGGAAGTTAAAAGCGTCGCCATGCTCGTGGGCGTGCTGATCGTCGTCGGCATCCTGGGGCCGTGGGTCGCCACTGATATGTCGCAGTACCTGCGTGTCTTCCTCGAGCGGCCGGAATCGATTTCCTTGGACAACGATTCCATCGGGCCGCTGTTCGTCCAGATCCTGTGGCGCGTCGGCGTGCTGCTCGCGTTCCCGGTGTTCGTGCTGATGATCGCCGCCTTCATCGGTACGCTCGCGCAGGTGGGCCTCGTCTATACGCCGAAGAAGATCGAACCCAAGTTGGAGAATATAAGCCCCATCGCTGGCTTCCGCCGCCTGATGTCGATGCAGTCGTTGATCGAGGCGGGTAAGGCCGTCATTAAAATCGTGTTGATCAGTGCGATGGTCGGCCTTCTGATCGCGCCGGCGATCGAAAGCCCCGATTGGCTCATGGGCCAGGACGTGCGGGCCACGCTGAAGGACATCCACCATCTGATGGTGATGATCCTGTTTCTGGTGGTGCTGGTGATGGGCGCCCTCGCGGCCGCCGACTACATCTACCAAAACTGGTCGCACAAAGAAAAACTCAAGATGACCAAGCAGGAGGTCAAGGACGAGCATAAGGAAGCCGAAGGCGATCCGAAGGTGAAGGGCAAGATCCGCCAGCTGCGCCTCGAGCGCCATCGCCACCGTATGATCGCCGCCGTCCAGAAGGCTTCCGTGGTGATTACGAACCCGACCCACTTCGCGGT
>Ga0102832_1001508_pt1 | contig 17452 bp, 14 predicted proteins | sample EBPBio282013_DNA_FD_88942 | JGI IMG/M metagenome (GOLD analysis project Ga0102832, IMG submission 88942) | Wastewater treatment Type I Accumulibacter community from EBPR Bioreactor in Madison, WI, USA - Reactor 2_5/28/2013_ DNA (Illumina Assembly) | ecosystem: Engineered > Bioreactor > EBPR >...
ACCGATCCACCTTGGCAAACTGGTGTGGCGTGGCAGCTTACCATCTGGGCCCGGACGTCGACCGGATGCTGATCCACCTCAAACGGTCCGGCCGCCTGTTCATGGACGAGACCCGGGCACCGGTGCTCGATCCCAAGGCGGGCAAGACCAAAACCGGCTACCTCTGGGCGGTGACCCGTGATGATCGCGGTTGGGGTGGCGGCGATCCGCCCGCCGTTGTCTTCACCTATGCGCCCGGGCGGCATGGCCAGCATGCGATGGACATCCTGACAGGCTTCGAGGGCATTCTCCAGGTCGATGGATATACCGGCTATGACGCCTTGGCAGAACCCAGACGCGTGGGTGGAGCGCCGCTGACCTTGGCCTATTGCTGGGCGCATGCCCGGCGCAAACTGCATGACATCTATCAAAAGGACGGCTCCGAGATCGCAGCCGAAGGCCTGCGCCGCATCGCCATGGCGCACCGCGAGGAGGACCGCCGCGATGACGCGATTCCCAATGAAGCCGAACTGCCGCATTGATTTAATCTGACGAAAATTCGCAGTGAGCGGACAATGTAATTGTACCGTGCGCTTTTGTGCTTGATTGCACCGCAGCTGGTATTTTCCTCAAGTTTCTAAGCTTCCATCCTCGACCCATCAGGGCCGCCGAATATCGATTCGGCGGCTTTTTGCATTTCGCATGAAAAGCCAATCAAATTCATCTTGCGTGGGCAGGGCCGGCGAGTGAGTTCTCTGATCGCTGGGCCGACTTTCAAACCAGATGCGCGGTGGGGCCGCAGATTGTGTCCGCGGAGTTTGCCGATCTGGGAACGCTGGCCGACGGCCTTCCGACAGCGACATGCGCGAGGGTTCAGGCAAACGGCGTCTATGTAAAGAGCCCTCTCATCATGGAAGGAGCGAAGCAGGAGGCGTTTTTCTATACGGTTACAGCCTATGCCCCGGTGACTCGACGGAACCAGGCGGATCAGTTTTTGGGCGAAATACTTAAAACGTTGAAGGTCAATAAACGCACACCTTAATGGCGAATCTGGAGGGGCGAATTTTTCGAGTTGCCCCCCTTGCGACCCACAAATCCGACCTTAAATCCAATCCCGTAGGCGCCTTCGGGGCCTGCACGGCCAACGGGCGCGGCCTTTTGAGGCGCGTCGCGGCTTAAGGGGTTTCGGCGAGGACATCTCGTTTCGGCTCCAAGCCCGGCAGCTCGATAAACGCGCTCCCCGGATATTGCTCATTGGAGAATATTCCTATGCGTACTTTCGACCTCTCTCCCCTTTACCGCGCCACCGTCGGTTTCGATAACCTCAACCGTCTGTTCGACGCGACCCTCAACGACGCCCCCTCATATCCGCCCTACAACATCGCGAAGGCCGGTGAAGACGCGTACCGCATTACGTTCGCAGTCGCCGGATTTGCCGACAAGGACCTCGACGTGCAGATCGAGAATCACACTCTGACGGTCCGTGGCAAGACTTCGCAAGATGACCAGGCGACGACTTTCCTCCATCGCGGCATCGCCGGCCGCTCGTTCGAGCGTAAGTTCGAACTCGCCGACCACATCCAGGTCACTGGCGCGGCCATGGAAAACGGCCTGCTGCATATCGACCTCAGGCGTGAGATCCCTGAAGCCCTGAAGCCGCGCAAGATCGCGATCGCGGGAAACACAAACGCCCCGAAGACGATCGCTCAAGCCGCCTAATCTCTCCCGGCGCTGAAACGACCTAAAGATTTGGTTCACTCAAGCGCGCGCCGCATGTCGGCGCGCGTTTTTCTTTTTCCGGCGCGGCGTGTACCCTCCCATCATGACCAGCGTGATTCTCGCTTTTTATAACGGCACCGGCTTCGACGCCGCCGGCAGGTCCCTCGAGGAAATATGGAGTTGGGATCATCGCCGCCTGGAGATGATCCACGATTTCATTCAGTGGTTGTTTCCGACGCCGGAGCCCAGCCGCTTTAATCCCGATGCCCCGCTTCTTTCCGCAGGCGACGTGAAAGCTTTTCGGACGTCGCCTGAGCTTCAGGCGCGGGCTAGGCGCTCGCTCGATCTGATGCTCCGCTTCTATGGCCTGACGCGCGATCAGGCCATGATCGTCCGTGATGAAGCTTTTGCGCACAAGGCGCACTGGCTGCAGCCTCTCAACCACAATCACATGCGTCTGACGCGCATCATGATTTTCTTGCGGCTGATCGGATTGGTGGCGGAGGCGCAAGGATTGCTCGCGTGTCTTCTCGATATCGCCGCGCGCGAGGGCAAGGCCGCGATCTCGGAGCGCACGCTTCAATTCTGGCGCGCCACTACAGATGTGTGACGGATACGTTCTTCCAATGTTTGCCGAGGTATTCGGCGACGAGGCGTCGGTGGCAATGATGGGGCGTCGGCTCGCTACATAAAAGGCAGCCGCCGTCGAACATTTCGCGGTCCAGCTTCTCGACCTTGCGCGCCGCCATCAGGTCCAGGAACTTCTTTTCGTAAGCTCCCCAGGTTCCCTTCGCCTTTTTCACCGCATTCAAGATTTCTTCGGTCGGCGCGAGATCAGTGGCATGGGTGTAGGGAATGCCGCAGATCGATTTGGCGAAATAGGCAAGATCGTCGCGCTTCGTGAAGCCGGCCAACTGCGAGACGTTATGCAGGCGAATATCGATCAGGTGTTCCACGCCGGCCTGCTTAAGGGTCGTGAAGAATATTTCCGCCGTCTTTTGTGTGAATCCGACCGTGAATAGCCTCATGCGGGGGACAGCGCGCCTGGTGTATCTTTGGAATCCATGGTCAATTCCCGCGCCGTGGTCGTATTGGCCGTCACATCGTGCACAACGGTGGTGGCGAATGGCAAGAAGACCTCGAACCTGGAGCCTTTGCCCAACGCGCTCTGCACGCGGATCTCGCCGTTCTGCGCTTCCATCAATCTCTTCACGATCGCAAGACCCAATCCAATGCTGCGTTCGCCGCCCGTGGGCTGGGGTGACGCGCGTTCGAATGGCTCGAAGATGCCGTCGATCTCGTCGGCCGGAATGCCTTGTCCCTGGTCGATCACGGAAAGCCGCGCACGGCCATCGATAGCGCGCAGCTCGATCGTGACTTGGCCGTCGTGCGGCGAGTATTTGACGGCATTGCTGACAAGGTTGTCGAGGACCTGCGCCGCTCGTTTGGGATCGGCCCAGACCGGGGGGATACGCGCGAGATCCAGGCGCAGTTCGATATTCTTCGCGCGCGCGGTCATGCGGAACAGGTCGGCCCGCGATTCAACAAGGCGTGAAAGATCGATGGAATCCGGAACCAGCTCGACTTTGCCTTCGCGGATCGCGGCCACGTCGAGAAGGTCCTCGGTCATGCTCAAGGTGACATCGGCGCCGTCCCGGATCGTGCGCAGCAACGTTTCGCGCTTGCTTTCTTCCAAGGGAATTTCGATCAGGACCTGCGCGGCGGCGCGAATGCCGGACAGCGGATTGCGAAGGTCGTGGGCGACCACGCCCAGCATGCGGTTCTTGGCCTCATGCGCTTCACGCAGGGCTTCGTTCGCCACGGACAGCTCCGCCGTGCGCTCCTGCACTTTGCTTTCCAGATTTTCACGAAACCCGTCGGCCAAACTCAGGGTAATACCGACGACAAGCAGCGTCAGCGCAATGACCGCGAGCGATATGGAGATCGGATGTTCCGTGAGGACGTAATAGCTCGCGATATTCGTCAGGACGAGGCAGATCATGAACGGCGCCGCCACGATGGCATAAGTGACTGCCGCTCGCATTTTTGCGCGAAAAGCACCGACGATCATGATCGTGATCAATATGGTCGCGATCGCAAGGCTGATCACCGTCACCGGGAAAAAGCTGTAGGACGCGACAAACCCGGTGGTCAGCACCATGCAGATCATCGTCAACGCGGTGATCTGCACGACCGTATGCAGGCGCGGCTGCCGCGCCGGGATATTGAGGAAGTACGAGGTGAACATCAGCCCGAAGCCGTGTACCAGCCCGGATCCGCCAAGATGGACAAACCGCGTAAAATCGCCGTTCTGCAAAGTCTCCGGCCACAGAAGCCGGTCGATATTCACATACGGCTGCGCGGCGATAAAAACGCTGAAGACGACCGCGAATCCATAGCCGTAAACCGGCTCGCGCAAATACGCCCACAACAATAAACAGAAAACCACCGCTAAGGCCATGGCGCCGAACAACGGCCAGAGGACGCGTTCTACCGCTATTTCTGCGCGAGTCTCTTCCTGTGCCGTGATCAGGAATTGCGTAAGGGTCGAGATGTAGTGGGTGGTCATGCGCGCGTAGAGCGTGAAGTGATCGGTGCCGAGATCGCCGATCGCCACCGAAAACTTGCGGTACGTACTGCTGCCGGGAATGTCGAGCCCACCGGTATAGGTGCGTAGGACGTTGCCCGCGCTATCGACAATGAAGAACGACACTGTATCGGGATGAATAGCGCTGAACTGTGCGCGACGATTTGCCCGTTCCGGGTCTTGGGAAAGGTCTACTTCCACGCGCGTCCACGCGGCGCCCCGCGAGATCCCGAAAGCAGGACGGTCGGTATCCGCCGGCTTAAAGCTCCCATGAGGCGCGCCCATGACATCGGACAAGCTCATCTGGCCGCTGGGGTCTTCAAGAATCTCGAGATCGCTGGCGATCGAAACCGTCGCCGCGCTCGTTGGGCGCACGGCTACCGTCTCGGCATGCGCGGTCCGCGCCGCAAGGCAGAGGTACACCATCAAGACGAAGGCCAGAGCCTTCGAAACACTGCAATTCGCTGCGCGCAACATGCTCCCGCGCCCTGTGTGTACGTGCCCTCTATCGCCGCGCCTTCCGCGCGTCGACCTCCGGCACTGCTATAGCATTCTCTAGGGTAGAATTATTTTGGCATTTAGTAACGGGGGAAGGATGGCGCGGGAACCGTATCTCCTTGTATTTTGGCTCATCCTCGTCTTCGTCAATTCGCCGTGAAAACCAATCCGTTAGCCGAACCACGCGCCGCGCGACCCTGGGGAGCTGCCGTTCTGATCGGCGGCCTCTCGCTGGTTTATTACGCCTGGTATTTCGACGCGGGGTTCAATTTTTCCGATGAGGGCAACTACGCGCAGTTTGTCTATGAACTCGCGCATGGGGCCAGCCTCAACGACCTGCCGGTCGGTTATGGCCTGTTGTGGTTCAAGATCGGGGAGGGGCTCTTCCGCCTGTTTGGCCCACACTTTCTCCTCGCGCGTGCGTTGTTCTTCGCTTGCGCGCTCGTGACGGCGCTGCTCGTTTATGCAGCGGTGTTCATCGTCACGCGTCGGCCGTGGTTCGCTGCGCTGATCGCCGCCGTGCCCGCGCTGGCGCCGGCATTCTTGCCAACGGCTTTCTATGGGCTCTGCATCCTCATCAATACCGTGCCGCAGCTTCTATTTGCGCGGCGTCTTGAAGAGGCGTGTCCACGGGACGCCGCGTTCGCCGGCGCCGCACTCGCCATCTCATTCCAGATTCGCCCCGACTTTGGCTATATCTTCGCTATACCGCTCGCGTTGCTCCTGATCGCCGCGACGTTGCGCGGCGAGCGTCGCCACCACCTCATCGGTTCGGCACTCGCCGCCTTTGTCGCCGCGCATGCCCCTGGTCTTTTTCTTGCGGTCGGCGACGGGTATCTCGGCGCGTTGGTCGGCCAATACCTATCGTATCCGGTGATGCTCGCGAAGTACGCCTTTCATGGCGTGGCCACATTGGCGGGCGGCGTCGCTGAAACGCCCGCGGCGGGAACGCTTCTCGCGCGTCCACGGCTTTTCGGCGCCGCAGATAGCGCCGAGCTGCGCCTTGCGCTGTTGGTTTACCTTCCTATTGTGATCATCGTGGCGTTCCCAGTTTACAACGTGGCGCGCCTGCGCGGCGAGGCGGACCGCGTAAAGTCGATGACAACAATGCTGGTCGTCCTCTTTGCGGGAGCGGCCGCACTGCCGCATTATTTCTTCTATCGGCCCGATCTTTCGCATATCGCCAATTTCATGCCCGGCTTCGCGGTGCTGGCAGGTGTGTTCGCCTGGCAGGTTGTGGCGTGGACGCGCGGCATCATGTTGATTTTTCCGATTTTGATCGCGCTTACGCTGGGTCTCTATGCCGCAGAAGCGCTGACGCATGAGGGCACGGGGTCGATCGCGGGGAGTTTCGCGCGCACCGAACATTTTGAGGCCGGCAACGGCGTTAAGGTTCGCGTGTATCCCGGTGAGAAGGCTTTGCTCGAAGATCTCAAGAGTGTCATCGAGGCCAATTCGAAACCAGGCGATACGATTGTTTGCGTTCCGTACTGTCCGGGCATTGCTTTTATGACTGGGCGGCGCCTTCTGTTTCGCGAGCAATATGTCGACGATGCGCTGCCGCTACGGGATCCGCAGTGGCTTGCGCGCGCCATCGCGCTGACGGAAGAAAAGCGGCCGCCGGTGGTGATCGTGATGGACTGGGCTATCAATGGTACCGATATTTCGCGCTTTTCACGCTGGGCCGCGCCTTATATGGAAGCATTGGAAACCCTGAAGCGCGAAAAGCTCGAGCGCCCCGGTCTTTCGATCTATCTGCTGTAGCGCCTGGAGAAAGTACGTATGTCCCTGACGGTCGAGAGCCTTGCCATTCCGGACGTGAAGATCATCCGGCCCAAAAAGCATGGGGATGCACGGGGATTCTTTTCGGAAACGTACTCGAAAAAAGCGTTCGCCGACGTCGGTATTGCCCTCGACTTCGTACAGGATAACCACGCCTTTTCGGCGACCAAAGGCACTGTCCGAGGCCTTCATTTTCAATCCGCCCCCTTCGCCCAGGATAAGCTGGTTCGTGTTGTCCGGGGCGCGATTCTCGATGTTGCGGTGGACCTGCGGCGGACGTCGCCGACCTACGGAAAACATGTTTCCGCCGTGATTTCGGCCGATGAATGGAACCAGATTCTAGTGCCGGTCGGATTCGCCCACGGCCTTCTCACCCTCGAGCCCGATACCGAGGTTCTTTATAAGGTGACCAATTATTACGCGCCCCAGCACGATTTGGGCCTGTTGTGGAATGACCCGGCCCTTGGTATCGCATGGCCGGTCAGCGAAGCCGGTGCGGTGCTGTCGGCCAAGGACAAGGCGCAGCCGCGCCTCGCCGATCTACCGGCCTATTTCTAGACTGCGATAGGAAAGACGGAATGAAGGTACTCGTTACGGGCGGCGCCGGCTTCATCGGCTCGGCGGTGGTCCGTCTCCTGATCGGCGAGGAGAATGTCGATGTGGTGAACGTCGATGCGCTCACCTACGCCGGTAATCTCGACTCCGTCGCCACGGTCGCGGGCCGTCCCGGCTATAAGTTCGTTCATGCCAATATCTGCGACGCGCAAGCGATCGCCGATATTTTCGCGGCCGAGCAGCCCGACGCCGTGATGCATCTGGCCGCCGAAAGTCATGTGGACCGTTCCATCGACGGTCCCGCGGCCTTCATCACGACCAATGTCGTGGGCACCTACACCATGCTGGAGGCCGCGCGCGCCTATTGGCAGGCGCTGCCCGGCGCGCGCAAGGATGCGTTCCGCTTTCACCACATCTCCACCGATGAAGTGTACGGGTCCCTTGGCGATGAGGGGCTCTTCACCGAGACGACGCCCTATGCGCCGAACTCGCCCTATTCCGCTTCGAAGGCCGGATCGGATCATCTCGTTCGCGCCTGGCATCACACCTATGGCATGCCGGTCGTGACGACGAATTGCTCGAACAACTACGGGCCATATCATTTCCCGGAAAAGCTCATTCCGCTCACGATCCTCAATTGCCTCGATGGCAAGCCACTCCCAGTTTACGGCACGGGCGCGAATGTTCGCGATTGGCTGTTCGTTGAAGATCACGCGCGTGCGCTGTGGACGGTGGTGAAGACCGGTCGTATTGGCGAGGTTTATAACGTCGGCGGCGAAGCCGAACGCAAGAATATTGATGTGGTGCGGGCGATCTGTGATCTCGTGGACGAGCTCGCGCCGGCTGCGAAGCCCTGCCGCGAGCTGATCACCTTTGTGACGGACCGTCCGGGGCACGACGCGCGCTATGCCATGGATATCACCAAGATCGGCCGCGAGTTGAACTGGCGTCCGCGTGAAAGCTTCGAGACTGGTTTGCGCAAAACCGTTGAATGGTATCTCGCCAATCGCCCGTGGTGGACCAAAATTCGCTCCGGCAACTACGGCGGCCAGCGCCTCGGCCTTTCGGCGAGAAAAAGCGCGTGAGCTGCGACGTTTTTGTCACGGGCGCCGGCGGGCAGGTGGCGTGGGAGCTCGAGCGCCGCGCCGCGGCCGCAAAGCTCTCCATCAAAGCGCTTGGGATCGAGCAACTCGACATCGCCGACGCCAAGGCGGTGCATGCTGCGGTTACCGCGGCTGCGCCAAAGGTCATCATCAACGCCGCCGCTTATACGGCCGTGGACAAAGCCGAGAGCGAGAAGGATCTCGCGTTCGCGGTGAACCGGGATGGTCCCGCGCACCTCGCGGCGGCGTGTTCGACACGCGATATTCCACTCGTTCATATCTCGACCGATTACGTATTCGATGGACAAAGCGGACGGCCTTATTTTGAAGATGATGCCACACGTCCACTCGGAGTTTACGGCGAAAGCAAGTTGGCCGGCGAAGCTGCCGTGCGCGCATTTCTCGATCGGCATGTCATCATCCGCACGGCTTGGGTCTATGGCGTGCACGGGCATAACTTCGTCAAAACCATGTTGCGCCTTGGCGCCGAACGCGATTTTCTGCGCGTTGTCGCGGATCAGCGCGGCGCGCCGACGTTCGCGGGAGATCTCGCCGAAACCTTACTCACACTGTCTTGCCGGTTGCTCAATGAGGTTCCCCCCGGGGAGGCCTATGGAACCTTCCACTACACGGGTGGCGGTTCCGTGACATGGCATGGCTTCGCCGAGAAGATATTCGACCTCGCCGCGCCTAAGCTCGGCCGCCGACCCAAGGTGGACGCGATCACGACCGCGGAATACCCGACGCCCGCCAAACGTCCCGCCAATTCCGTCCTGGACTGTAGCAAAATCGCCCATGTTCACGGCATTATGCAGCGGCCGTGGGAAGCGGCCCTGCAAGAGATGCTGGCGGAAACGCTGAGCGTTAACTGACGATCCGACTTAGGAAGACACGATGAAGGGAATCATCCTCGCCGGAGGCTCCGGAACGCGCTTGCATCCGATCACCTACGCAGTGTCCAAGCAGCTCCTGCCGGTCTACGACAAACCGATGATCTACTATCCCCTGAGCACGCTCATGCTCGCGGAGATCCGGGATGTTCTCATCATCACCACGCCGCACGATGCCGCCGGCTTCCAGCATCTGCTGGGCGATGGCGCGCGCTGGGGGATGAACCTCACCTATGCGCAGCAACCAAGTCCCGATGGCCTCGCGCAGGCTTTCATTATCGGCAAGTCTTTCGTTGGCAATTCGAGCTGCGCGCTCGTCCTCGGCGACAATATCTTCTATGGCCATGGCCTCACGGAGAAATTGAAAACGGCCGCCGCGCGCGGCGCAGGGGCCACCGTGTTCGGCTATCATGTGCGCGATCCGGAGAGATATGGAATTGTCGCGTTCGATGCCGAAGGGCGCGCCAATTCCATCGAAGAAAAGCCCAAGGCTCCCAAGTCCACATGGGCGGTCACCGGCCTTTATTTCTATGACAACGACGTGGTGGATATCGCTGCGAACCTGAAACCCTCGCCCCGCGGCGAACTTGAGATCACGGATGTGAACCGTGTTTACCTCGAACGCGGCGGCCTCAACGTCGAACGTTTGGGGCGTGGCTTCGCCTGGTTCGATACCGGCACCTACGACAGCCTGGTGGAAGCGTCGAGCTTCGTGCAGACCATCGAGAAGCGCCAGGGCCAACGGATCTGCGTGCCCGAGGAAATCGCCTTCGCCAACGGATGGATCGACAAGGCGCAAATGCTCACCTTGGCCGAGAAGCTCAGGAAAAGCGGGTACGGCGAGTACCTGATTCAGGTCGCCGAGAACCCCAGCCCCTGACATGCACCCACGCGTTACGATCGCAATCGTGAGCTATAACTCCGGTGCGACGCTTGCGCGCTGCTTCGAAGCTCTCGCGGCACAAACCGAAAAGAACTTTCGCGTCCTTTTAATCGACAACGCCTCGCGTGAGCGCCCGGCTGCGCTCGTGGAAAGCGCACCATTTTCCATCGACTATCGCGAGATGGCGGATAACCTTGGCTTCGCGGGCGGCATGAATGCCGCGCTTGCGGCGTGTGAAACGCCGCTCCTCATCGCACTCAATCCCGATGCCTTTCCCGACCCGGACTGGCTGGCGGTGCTTCTTAGCGCCGAAGCCCGCTATCCGAATGTCGCGGCCTTTGGGTCTTTGCAACTCAGTGCAAATGACCGGAACCATATCGATGGCTACGGGGATCACTATCTCATCACCGGCCAGGCATGGCGTGGCGTGACGCGCCCGGCCATTCAAAGTGAACTCGCCCACAGCTTCGGGGTCTGCGCCGCCGCCGCGCTGTACCGCGTTGATCTTCTGCGCCGCATCGGCGGCTTCGACGATCGTTTTTTCTGCTTCTATGAAGATGTGGATGTCGCGTTCCGCTTGCGTCTCGCGGGTGCGGAGTGCGCCGTCGTTCCGGCCGCCGTCGTCGCGCATGTGGGGGGCGCGAGCTTCGAAGGCCTTTCGGATTTCGCGGCGTTCCTGATCGCGCGAAATCAGTGGTGGGTCATGGTGAAGAACATGCCCTTCATCCTCATGTGCTTCGCGCTGCCGGGTTTTTTGCTGCTGCAACTCATCGGCGCGATCAGGCATCCGGGATCGGCGCGCATGAAAGGGTTGTGGGAAGGGTTGGGCCGGACGGGCGAATTCCTGCGTTCGCGGCGCGCCATCCAGGGGGCGCGCTCGGGACAGGCAAACGCGGGCCGCTGGATCAGTTGGAATCCGTTTGCGTTCCTGAAAAGAACATCGCTCGTGCGGTAGCTATTCCGGTGGATTGCGATCCACCAGCACGCGGCGCAGTTGGACGCCGACCATGGCCAGGCGCGCCGAACTCGACAGTACCTCGAAGATCACCGCGTCGTGGATCCAATGGCGCTGGATATGATGCTCCATTGTCCCGTCGGCGAAACCGACCGTCAGGGTATAAGTACCGCGCGCCAGCGCGGGCCAGCGGAAACGGAAGCGGAAGGCGAGGCGCTCCCCCGCTGGGATCGGCGGCTGCGGCACGGTGTCCCAGTAGCTATTGTCGCCAAGCAAGAACTGGCCCAGGCGGTCCTTTACGTAGAAGCCCATGATCGGCCGCTCGACGGTGACGTCGGCCTTCACAAGCACCTTGAGATCGACTTCTTGGCCTTCAACGACCTGGGTCAAGCGGTGCCCGTCGGCGGGACTGAAAAGACCCGCGTCGATGATCGCCGCGCCGCCGCTGCCGAAGGAACTGCCTTCCGCGTTGAAGGCCGACACGCTGGTCGCGCCCGGTTTGGACGCCCGCGGCGGGGCTTCTTCGTCCATCAGGACGATCTCGCCGCTGACGGCCTGCGCCGGCAGGTTCTGCGTCGGGGCGGCAGGCGTGTCGGCAACGGCGCCCTCGAACAGCGAAGCGACATACTGTTCGCAAATCTTGATGGCGGGGCCTTCTGCGCGCACGCGGCCATGGTCCAGCCATATGGCCTTGTCACACAGGCCTGTAACGGAGCCGAGGTCATGGCTCACGAACAGGATGGAGCCGCGCTGCTTGAAGTCTTTCAGGAAACGCAGGCACTTCTGGGTGAAGCGCACATCGCCGACCGATAGGGCCTCGTCGATGATGAGAAGGTCGGCGTCGACATGCGCGGCAACCGAGAAGGCCAGACGCATGAACATGCCGCTGGAATAGGTACGCACCGGCCGATCGATGAATGCGCCAAGTTCCGAGAAGGCGATGATCTCATCGGTGCGCTCCTGCAATTCCTTGCTGGAAAGCCCAAGAATCGTACCGTTGAGCATGATGTTCTCGCGGCCCGTGAAGTCCGGCTCGAATCCGGCGCCGAGCTCCAGCAGCGCGGCGACGCGTCCACTGACTTTCACGTCACCCGCGCTTGGCGTAATGGTGCCGGTGACGACTTGGAGGAGTGTCGATTTGCCTGCGCCATTCTGGCCAATGATGCCGACGGTCTCGCCCCGTCCTACCGTGAAGCTAACGCCTTTTAGGGCCTCGAAGGCCGGGTATTTGCGCCAGGGCATGAAAAGGTGCGCCAGGCGATCCGACGGACGCGGATAAAGCGTGTAGCTCTTCGCGACATCCTTCGCGACAACGACGGGCGTGGGGTCAGAGGACATCGGCGAAATTCTTACGGGCGCGGCGGAAGAAAGCCAGACCAACGGCGGCGATGATCCAGGCGATGGCAAAGTAAATCGCAAGGCCGGCCCAATCCGGCGCGCGGCCTTCGAGAAGCACACCGCGCGCTTCGCCGACAATGAAGCTGATGGGATTGAACATCAGGGCTGTCTGTAGGCCGGGGGTCAGGCGCTCGATGGGATAGAATACGGGCGACAGGAACAGGGCGCCGGTCATGAGCAGGCCGACGATATGCATCAGGTCGCGGAAATAGACGCCAATCCCGGCTAAGAGCCAGGCGAGGCCCGTCAACAACAAGGCCAAAGGCAGAATTACGATCGGGAAAAGAAGGATCGTAGGATGAATACCTGCGCCGAGCACAAGCAGCGCCGCAATGAGGACCAGTGTACTGATCAGGCTATGAAACAGAGCTGTGCCGACGACGACCGCCGGAATGACTTCCAACGGAAAGACGGACTTCTTCACCAAATTGGTTTGCTCGACGACAGAGGCCGGCGACTGTGTGATGACCTCCGCCATCAGCCAAAAGACGATCAGGCCTGCGAAGAGGCGTAGCGTAAAGGCCGTCGTGTCGCCGTCACCGTTGGACGACGGCATTACCACGCCAAAAACAAATGCATAAATGGCCAGGGTCGCCAGCGGAATGACCATGGTCCACAGGAAACCCAAGCTGCTCATGCGGTAGCGGCGGGAGATGGCACGCACCAGGAACTGGCGCAGCGCGACCCTCTGACGCACGAGCACCGCAATGGGGATCACGAGGTCTGCCGGCCGATCGAGTTGAGTAGAGTGCGCGCCCATGCGGATCCAGTTACATGCGCGTTGGCAGGCGGTCGAGTACCTGACGAATGGTACGCGGCTGATGCGGATCACGAAGGCCCAGAGACTTCTGCACCACGGGCGTCACGATAGTGCCGCGCCGGCGTGTCTCGATGGCCGTCTTTACTTCGCGTATGAAGCGCACGCGCGCCTCGCCCGACAGCCCGCCGCTCACGGGAACGGTGTTGCTGCCGTCGGTCTTGTAATAATAGTCACCGATGTCGGTACCGATCAGCGTGAAGTCGGAGAGGAACGTCGCGCAGATCCGCAGGAGCACGTCGTAGTCTTCTTCCATCGTCAGGCCCGTCACAAACTCCAGCATGCCCGGCGGACACTGCGAGCGGTCGATGACGTAGCTATGCAGTGGGCAATAGTTGTTGTGGAAGAGGTCCAGGAGATCGGACCCGCTGAACGGCGGAACCACGCGCTCCTTGGTGTAAAAGAATTCGTCGTATACATCGACGCGCATGACGCGGACCTTGGCGAAAGCGATGGCGGCACCCGTATCCTTGAGGCGGCCAACCATCATTTCGTAGGCTTCGGGATAAAGCACGTCGTCATAGTCGAGGAAGGCGAGGTATTTGCCGGTCGCGTTCTGGACGCCGAGATTGAGCAGCACCGACCGCGCGTCGGCGGGCTCCGGATCCGTCAGATTGACGATGGCCAATTGCGGCGCGTCGCGGCCCTCGAGCAGGGGACCAAGCGCCTGCTCCACCGCTTCGATCTGATGGCCATTGAAGCGCTGCAGGGCAAGGACGATGCGCAAGGGCCGATAGGTTTGCCCAACCAACGAAAAGACGCAGCGCTTCAGCTCGGCGAGGCGGCTGGGGTCGTGAAAACGGACGACGGTATCGATCTGTTCCGACATGGCTACCAGCGCATCTCAGCGAACGTGAAGTGGTGTTTGAAGTCGGCAAGGCGGCGCCAATCGGCGAGAACCGGTCCCGGCTGCTGCGGGGGCGGCTTGCCGCCCATGTCTTCCATTTCTCCGATCAGCAGGGCTTCGAAGTCGGCGTTGCCCCATTTGCGGGCGAGGATGATGCCGGAGCTGTAGATCATTTTCAGAACACGCGGGTCAGGCTCGCGGTTCGTGACTTCGTGCAGGAACAGCGCGCGCGGGCAGATGCGGACCGCGAAGCCCAGCGCCTTGGCGCGCCAGGACATATCGACATCCTCGCAGTACATAAAGAAGGTCTCATCAAAACCATTCGTCTGCTCGTAGAGCGCGCGCGGAATGACGAGGCAGGCGCCCGAAGCCCAGGGCGTCTCGAAGGTATAGGGATCGTAGGTCTTGGGATGTTCCGCCGGGAACTGCATGGCCTCGATCAAGGCGCGGTTGCCATGTGCGTGCATCATCTGCATCAGGTTGATGATGGCGTCCGGATGGAAAGCGCCGTCGGGATTGGTCGCGATATAGAACGCGCCGCCGGCCGCGAACCAATCGGCCATGAGCTTATTGTGTGCGGCGCCAAAGCCTATATTCCCCGCGGACGGCAGATAGTGCACCAACTCGCCTCCGACTCCGGCGTCGCGCAACAGGATCTCCGAGGCCGCGCCGTTGTCGATCAGGCTGATACGGCCAGCATGGGCGAGGCCGGCGCGTTCCAAGGCATGGCGTGCGCTATCGACCACGCGGCGCAACTGCGCGGCGGTGTTGTTGTAGGTCACGATGCCGATGCAGATCTTGGCGGTCGGATCGACTTCCATGTCGCAGCCCAGTGCTTTGTACTGCAGACGGTCGACGACAACGCGCGGCGCCAGCACTGGGGTCGGGAACGTCACGCGCTGGGGCGGCAGGTTGGAACCGGTGAGCTTAAGCCCGTGCTCCGTGACAAAGGCGCTTAGCGCCGCCGGGGTGTCGATGGTCACGATGCAGGGCGTCTGCGGGTAAAGGGCACGCGGGGCGATCTTCATCCAACCGAAGCCCGCGCGTTCGCAGACGTAGAAATAAATGCGCTCGATGGCGTGCGCGATGGTGCCGTCGATCTGCCCTTTTTCCTCGTCAAAATCTTCAAACGTCAGATTGAGATCGAGCAGCGGCTTTAAGGCCGCGGAGCGGGCCCAGAACATGGAGCCGGACGGGAAGTCGGCCGGTTTGTCCATGGAGAGGGAGTGTTCGCCCATGCGCTGAGCAAGGGCCTCGGCGCCTTTGAAATTCCCACCCCAGTTGATCCAGTGGCGCACGGCTTCGAAGTGCTGCGGCGCGATCATGCCGATGTCCGAGCGGCGCGCGAAAGCATCAAATACGCTCGTCACGATATCGGGCGAACCTATCAGCGTTTCGAGCAAAAGGCCGCGCCAATTGGCGAGCGCACTGGCGTGGTCTGAAATCTTCGAATGCAGGTGCAGCACGTAAGGATAACGATCGTAGACCTCGCGGAAGCCCAGGAGTTTCGGCGCAATGTCGCGGCCGCGATTGGGCGTCACGCGCACGTCGACCTGGCCCTGCGTCCAGCCCGTGAAATGGCGCGTGATGATCCCGGCCTTGGCGGGGTTGTCGGTCGTGATGAAGAGATCAAAAGGAAAGGGGATGTTGCGCAGATAGCGCTGGAATTCCGGAGTCAGGTTCTCGTGATAAAGGTGCAGAAACACCGCGAGCTTCGGCGCTTCGACATCCGCCGTCGGATAAACGAATGGCACGGCGGCGCTGTAGTCGATCTCGATCGCGCGGGCGATTTCCTTGGGCAGGGTGCGCAAACCCTCGCCCGGCAGCAGCATCTGCGCCTGCTTCCGGCGGTTCTCGAACCACAGCGTATAGAACGCGGTATTGCGCACGAAGGGCGCGAACAGATGCAGCAGCGCGCTCACCATCCGCGCTTTGAGCGCCGTCGGCAACGGCGTGACGCGGTAGATGAAGCCGCCAACGACGCGCACCGGGCGCTTGATCGTGCGGAGCGCCTTGCCGACGAGACGGCTCGCGAAACGCACCGGCTTCGTCAGCCGCCAGCTGAATGAGGTTTGCAGGCGGGAAATGGCGAGGTCCTTGGCGTCGACCTGCGCTTGCAGGGCCTCGGCGCGATGTTCATGCGCACGGATCTGCACGATCATATTTTCGGTCACGGCGGCGATCTGTGCGTTGAGGGCTTTCGCCTGCGCCTTCATCTGCCGTCCGATATCCTTGGTCTCGGTCTCAAGGGCGTTGGCGCGTTGCTCCTGCGCTTTCCATGCCGCGGTGAGTTCCTCGACATGTTGCTTGAGCTTGCCCGCAAGGTCGCGGTTCTCGCCTTCTAGCGCTTCTGCGCGGGTCTTCTGCGCCTGCCACTTGCCGGTCAGGTCGTCGCGCGTCTGCTGGGCTTCGAATTGTGCCTTGAACGCCGCGCCAAGACGGCCGTAGGCCTGACGCACGTCGATCAGCGCCTGCGGGTCCTTCGCGGCCTCAAACAGCGGGAGAATGCCGGCCGGCAGATTCTTGCCGTAGCCGAGCACGCCGAGCCCATGTCCGTGCATGAAATCGAAGCTCGGGAACTTCGCCTTCAGGTCTTCCCACAGCTTGAACACACCGAAACCGCGCTCGCGGACATTGATGTCGTGGAAGATCACCACGGCGCGGTCCGACAGCTTCGGCAGCCAGGTTTCGTAATCTTCCTTCACATCTTCATAGAAGTGGCGTCCGTCGATGTGCAGCAGATCGATAGAGCCGTCGGTGAAGTGCTGAAGCGCTTCGGCAAAGGTGCAGCGCACGAGCCGCGAGAAGGAAGCGTAGTGGCGTTCGTTGTGATCGTTGACACGGCGATAGATATCTTCGCCGTAGAAACCGGCGTGCTCGTCACCCTGCCAGGTATCGACCGCATAGCAGCGCGTGGGAAGGCCAAGCGCCTTCACCGTCTGACACATGGCGAAATAGGAGTATCCGCCGTGGGTGCCGAGCTCGACGAAGCTGCGCGGTTTCACGGTCTCGATCAGCCAGAACGCGAAAGCGCCGTGATCCAGCCACGCCGATTCCTCGAGGTAGAGCGGCGACCAGAAGGAGGACGGCGTCAGCAGGGCGCGCAACTGGTTGGCGCGCTCCGCGTCGCTGTCCGAAGGCGTTTGGCGCGCCAGAGTGCCGGCGAGATCCATATCCGGGCTTTGACCTTGAAAATGAACGAGTGGGTTAGAGCGATGTGTACTTAAAATAAGCCGCCGCTGTCACCTGGAATAGGGGACTTATGGGCCGCTTTCGTGTTGATTGGCCTAGGTTTTTGGCTTTAGTGGGGCAAAGCTGAAGTGCTTATGGCCCAGGTAGCTGGTGAAGACGGGGACGATGACCCCGATCACATGGGCGACTTCCTCCGGGTGCCAGGCAAATCCCACCTGCGGGCACACATATTCGACAAGGCCGACCG
>Ga0102832_1001510_pt1 | contig 17437 bp, 9 predicted proteins | sample EBPBio282013_DNA_FD_88942 | JGI IMG/M metagenome (GOLD analysis project Ga0102832, IMG submission 88942) | Wastewater treatment Type I Accumulibacter community from EBPR Bioreactor in Madison, WI, USA - Reactor 2_5/28/2013_ DNA (Illumina Assembly) | ecosystem: Engineered > Bioreactor > EBPR >...
AATTTATCAATTTCATCATCAATTAAGGTTTAGAAATGTAACTTTAGAATTAGAGCTAGAAGAGTTTAAAGGCGAATGAATTCAGGGATTTAATCAAACAAATTATTATCAGATTGGTTTATTTCCTTTGTTAATTGACAACTATTGACTCTATTGAATTTTATTCCACTGAAAGTAGGAGGGCAGCTATTACTTGTCTAATCACAGAGGATAAAGACTTCCCATTCTTTAAATTGGAGACTTATAAATCTTTAATTCCTCAATAATTACTACAAACCCTTAAGGATTACTTCTCCTATCCAATTATCTAAAAACCTATGACTTTGAGATCAGATTAAAAAAAGTAAACTCTCAAAAATAAAGGCTATCTCTATTCCAAAGCTATCTTTACCATTATCATGGAGGGTGATCTAGCCGCAAAAGCACGATACCAATATATTATTGGGCCATATAAGGGAGGAGATATCTCCTCAAATTTCCTTTACACCCCCAGTCGAGAAAGACAATACAGTAAGTTACTTTCAAAATCAATTATTCACAATGAAATTTCCAAAGAAATTAAAGAGTATTAAAAGGTTTACTTAAAGATTCACGTTACCAATCAATCAAAGACTTTTTATGAGCCAATTTAACTTAATACAAGTAATTTTTATCATAAATTTAGAAAAAAGAACCAGAAATGTATAAAAAAAACAAACTGTTGAAACCCAAATTAAATTGCTCAACATTCCTTTAGTTGTCGAATACCAGGCTTCAATGCATAAAGGAGATCAATCTTCAATGATGAAAAAAGTCAGTCCTTCACCTTCAAAAAAAGGCCAAGCTTACACAAAAAGTGCCAGTCAAACATCTTATGACGGCAGAGGAGTAAGAGTCTCACCCTCCCCTCCAAGCAATATAATTCCAGGACAAAATATTATAGGATTCAATGGATTAAGCCAACAACAGCCTCAACAATATAATGGTAATCAAATTCCAACAAGTCAGACAATTTCTCAAGAGAATTTATCTCAAATGGGAGTAAATGGACCAATAACAGGAATGATACCTTCCCAAACAGTTCAGCAGCAAATTCCAATGCAGTCAGGGATGCAAAATACAAGATGGATGTCACCAACAAAGCAACAGTTTACTGAACAGCAAGGAATCACCGTACCACCAACAATCAATGAACCTCCACAATATCCAAATCCCTATTATAGTTCTAATCAGCCTCAAAAGCTTCCATAAGTAAATCAAATTCCCCAAACACCAGGGACAATGCCTTATCCTGAAATGCAGAAAGTAGGATCTTTTGAGACAAATGGAGGGACAATGAGAAGTGGTTCAAATTCAGCTCCAAGATCCAATGTTCCTTATGGAGGGATGGGAAATTACCCACCTCAGCAATACTATCCAAACAATCCTCAATATCCGGGTGGAGGAAAAATGTATGATAACAGATCACAATCGCCTTATCAAAAACCTTATCAACATAATCAGCCTCAAGGATATCAACGTAATTATCAACAACAGCAAGGAGGAACTTATTATCCACCCCAAGGACAAGGACAGTCTTATGGGGGATATAACCAGGGTGGACGTCAAGGGGGATATCAGCAACCAAACCGTCCATATCAACAACAATATGGTTACGACTACCAACAAAGAGGCCCTCAACAACCAAACTACCCTCAAAATCAATACCCAATACAGCAACAACCTTATGGATACCCCAATCAATAGGAATAGAGACTTTTTAATGAAGCCATACTTTTGGTTACCTAATTGAGAGGAACTCTTCCATAGAATTTAAAAAATGACAAGAAAAATAGACTTAATGTAATTCTTCATAGTAATATTCGTGTTCAAAATCGTGTTAAGGAATATATTAATACCTTAAAGTGAGAATCACAATGGTAGAAGATTATCATTAGTTATTTGTTTAATGATCAATATGTAAAAATGTATTTTTTTAAGAATTTTATCTTTTTTAAAACTTAATAAAAAATGTACTAATCTATAAAGTATTATGTTTGTTTCAATTTTTGTAATGTTTTACTGGTTTAAATTTTATTAGAAAGTTAATAAACTAACAGTTTAATTTTTAATTCAAATTTAACTCTTGATATTCAAATCTTACCTCCTAATTTTAGGCTATGAAATCTAGAACCAAATCTACCAAATAAAATCTTTCTATCATTGAAACATCAAAGCCACGAAAGAAAAGCGAAAGTAGAAATTAAGCCAATAAACAAAAAATATCAGGATCAATAAATATTCAGCCTACTTCAGTCAATAAATTACTATCAAAGACAGGGAAGTAGACATAGGAAGCAAAAAAGTATTTGCAAAAGACATTAAATTTATTATCACATCGTTTCAATCTCGGATCAACCACACTCCTTAAAAATAACCCATCAGTCAGTGTTTTAAATTTGTCCACTTCAGTCTACAAAATAGTGAAAGAAAATGTATCGGCAATGAAAAGATAAAATTCTTCCAAATAAAACATTTCGCCCAATTTAATGAATGTAAAATGCAAACAATCTAAAATTCGTGACTAAATTTTTAAGGGTCATGATTTATAGCATAGTACTAAAAATAGTGACAGTAGAAGAGTTATAATGAGCTAGAAATAACCTCATCAAAAACAACGATCTTCGAGTGCTATGGAAAATCCTTCAATACTTTAAGTTTCTTCTATTTGTCACAATCAAAGTTCAATTAATTGTAATATCGCTCAATCAAAATAAAGCAGTATTTTTGTCAAAAGAAGATCCAATAGCACTTTAGATAGTTATTTTAGGGAAAAATTTGGAACAAACGCTTAAGATGTACTTTTTTGTATGATTTTAGGAATAAGCAGTTTAAAAAAAGCTGAGAGTGATTAAGGCGCTCAAGAAGTCCCAATAAATAGTAAACAAAAGTAATAGAAGCCAAGTGCAAAGCAGTATGATATTAAACCATTGTGACGTGAATTAGAAAAGCATCGTCATGTAAAAACTAAGGGGTCGCAACCAAACATAGAAGCTTAGATGATAAAAGTCAAATATTCAAAAAGAAAATTCTTGTAGCCAATTTATTGAGTTTGATATTTTTACTTAAACTACTTTAAAATAATTTGATTCAAGATAAGCTTAATTTCATATTTTTAATATAGAAAGACATATAGTATTTCCATAGAAATATGTTTTTCTAATTAATCTAAATATAAAAATCATAGAAGAAAAATGTAAAAACTAACAATACCTTTAACAACTACCTCTGATTAATAAAAAGTCTTAGAGATCACATCAAAAACCGCTCTATTGAAAAAGCGACTCGTTAAAACCTGGACAGCACAAGAAGATTAAAAACTTGTTTCTTTGTACTAGCAGTATCCCAAAAAATGGAACATTATCTCACAAAACATGAAAAATAGAAATTAGAATCAATGTCTTCATAGATTCAGAAGAATCTGCCGACTTGGTCAAAATAAAAAAATATGGAGCCCTCAATAAGATTAAACTGTTTTACAAATGATCTAATAAGTTGGACACAATTGGCGTGCCATTGCCCAAAAATTAGGTACTAAATCTGGTAAACAAATTCGATAAAGGTTCATTAACAAGCTTGACCCTACAATCAGACGATAAGAATGGACTTAAGATTAAGATTTGAAAATCATTGAGCTTTTCACAAAAATGGGATCAAAATGGTGCTAAATTAGCAAATGTTTGACAGGCCGTCCATAAAACAGAATTAAAAACAGATTTTATTCATACATTCAAAAAAATTATGATTTCAAAATCAAAGAAGGACATAAAAAACCAACTTAAGAAAATATGGACAATAAATAAAATAGTAGCCCAAGAACAGCTGGAGTCAAATTCTTGATGGAAAGAAACTCTTCATTAAAATTGTAAAAGCGCCAAAGTATTTCAAGTGGTAGTAAACTTTTTGGATAGCGTGAACAGAATGTCCAAGATGAAAAATTAGAGGAATTTATGAAATAAGATCCTAAACATTAATTCATAGTTGGATAATAAAGAATGGAGTAAGAAAAATAGAATTACAACAGCATGAAAGAGATAAATGATTAATGTTTTTACAAGTATGAACCGAGCCAGAACAATAACGATTTACTTTACTTTGAGGATAGTTGACTTTGTCTTCAAAGCTGAATAGGCAGCAATCATATTTACTTGATACTTTTTGTATATTGATATTGATGAATATTTCTTAATGAAAATAAATGGATCAAAATAGAAAGTTATGAGAAAAGTGATTATTGATAATTTATAAAAATATCAAAAATAATAATGATCAAGGCATTGGACATTAAATCAAACGAAGTAAATTATATCACCATTCAAGGGATTGTTGTATGCTTTCTTGGGATGGAATCGATGTGGCACTGACATTGAAAGATTCGAAAACTGTAAAAAAACCGGTATTCCATATAATAAAGATCCAACCGAATGCTATAATGAGGCTAAAACTCTCCAACAATGTTATGGCCAACAAGCGTAAAATATTTCCCTTAATTTTCAGAATGAAAGTCGAGCCATTGTGCTTACCAATCTTCAATGACGCAAAAGAATGTCTCTTCCAAGGTAAAAATACATTTTATCAGTTTTATAGGTGACAGTCATATTTGGAATTGTAAAGAAGAAATCAATGAATTCGTCTATTGCAATCAAAAGCCACAAGAGTATATTGAGTTCTTAAAGCAATCTACACCTCAACAAAGACTCCCCAAAAGATACGATTTCGTTAATAACGAGGCCAAATACGACTGGAATTGATAAATATCTAAAATACTCAATTCAATACATTTCTATATACTTTTCTAAGAGTAAAAGTGAAATTCTAAATATTTAAGAGTCTTTTAAATCATGCATACTAAAAAAGAAAAATGTAAAAATTAATCAAAATTAAACTATGCATTTTAAAAGTCAAAAATTAAATATTAAGCCAAAAAAAATTGTATTTTTTTATAATAATTACATATCAACCAATAAGTTGAAGCAATTCAAATGATGATATTTTAATCAATCATGACTTCCCCGTGGATGTTTGTCATAGTTACTCTGAACTATTGCTTCACTAACTTCTTTATTTGCTATTTATTTCATTTTAATCGTTTTAAATAAAAATGCTCATTTTTTTTTTTAGTCAAACAAAAAATATATGAAGTTTTTAGTAAATGTTGGATTATCGCAATTTTTTAAACGAGGTTTCAAAACAAAGAGTAAAAATAAAGACATTATGAATTATCATCTCAAAAATCTCAAGCATAGATGAAATTATCAGGTGGTGGGACGAATCCTTTTGGTGGGAGTCCTGTTAATGGATCTGTTCCAATGGGTCTTCTAAAAAGTAAGATATGGGGTTATGGCTTGTGTAACTCATAATGAACCCAGCCTCGAGATTGTTGTACTCCGAGATTTCTCCATTCCTGAATTTGAAAAAATAAATACATTTTATTGAAGTAATCTTGACCTTGGCATTTTCTTATAAACTTCTTTGGGGAGAAGGACATGACGATATTCATAAGATTCGTCTTCATACTTGTCTGAGTATTAGATTTCGTTTGGATAGTGAGGCATTGTATTCTTTCAACGGTTTTCTTAATTTATAATTAGAGTTAAATGGCTGTTAATTTCTAATTTGATTTGAAGTTAAATTTCAGAAAATATCCGATCTTTTGTCAAATTTTTAAATTCATTGTATTCATTTTCTTAGACATTTATTTATTTAACTCAATAATTTACAAATTAATGAAGACTTTTTTGGAAAAGTAGAGTAATAAAAGATGTTTTTCCTATTTATACCGGTTAAAAGGAATATTTTTAAAACTGGCTATCCTGCAATTTTAAAAGAATCATTTATTAAAGATCTTCAGTCTATTTTTTTTAATTAATTACTCATTTATATGCTATATAGTTGTAAAAGATATTTTTAATAGGATTGGATGAAATAAATCCAATCAAAACTTATATTCCAGAAGATTTCAGTCTTCTAAAAGAAAAGTTTGTTTTAAACTATTATCTTTACTTTCTCTTGTCTCTTGATGAGCTAATTATTTATTCATCAGTTTCATAAAGTTTTTGTATTGAAAAAAGAAAGATTGGTAAAGTGTATATATAGAAACGAATCACGTTCATTTGTGGGAAACGACTCTTTTGAAAATTTCGAACAATTCTGGTTTGGCAACTTTACCGTCGTTGTTCTTATCAACAGCTGAGATGAATTGGTTGACTTCTTGTTGGGTAACTTGTCTTCCTTGTCCCATATGTTTCAAAGCGTCGTTGATCAATTGGGTGATTTCATTGGATTCAAGAGTTCCGCTTTTGTCCTTGTCATAGGCGTCGAAGACGGCATTGACTGCGTTTCTAAGATCGTCGTCTGAGTAGCTCATGTTTTGTTTGATATAAAATCTTTTTAAATTGATTATGAAAACTTTTCTAATTTACAGCACTTATATGTAAAATTTATTTAACTTATTCATGAAATGCTCTTATATAGATCGTTATCTTTAAATAACGATAAAAAGTAACTTTTGATTTGGTTCTTTAAACGTGATTCAATGAAAATCATACGCCTTTGAGGATTACTCGTTTTTTTCTGCTTTTTAAATGCTAAGATTTTAATAAATCATTTAAAAAATGAATCAAGGCATAGAAATTCCGTTCGATGAATAATCAAAATTTTAATTTCTAAAATAACAAATTATAAATCTAAACCTTCATAACAATCATGGGTGCACAAAATGGGAAATAGCTTCAAGGCTAATCTTTAGTTCAAATCGATCATCCTAAATTTGAGAATGCTAAAATTTTACAGTAAAAAGGAAACATTAGTATGATTACAATGATGAGTATTGAAGAAAAATAGTATTTCAAATGGAAACAATAAATATCAGTATTAAAGCTGGATCCTGAGTATTTACTTATGCCAAAAAATCACCAGTTCAACACAAAAGGATTTTGTGGATCTACAGGAACATTGACTGTAATTTTTTATTTTACAATTTCAGGTAGCGTATTAATATTTCCCTTATCTTTTGTTGGAATAAATCTAAAATAGAAAAAAACGTAGTTCTAAATTCTAGTAATGCGAGCTATGGTTCCTCCTATTTAGTTTATCAGCTGCTCAAATTTAGATGAAAAAAATATTCGATTCTAAAATAGGAGACGTTCGCCCTCAAAATATCTTCATTAATCAAGAAGGACAAATTAAAGTTTCTTGTCTTTATTCATGGCCCAAAGAAAGCAGTAATTTTTAGAAAACTTTCGAGCATCAATTGACATTAATATCTCCTTAAGATATGAATAAACTTTAACTGGGAGGTATGGACGACGTTAAAAATTACCAATCAGAAATGTTTTCCATCGGAATGACAATATTAAGCGCTGCAATGTTATGTGATTTTAGCGATGTCTACGATTTGAAAAAAATGAAATTCAGATATTAATAAGCAAACGAATACTTATCGTAATGGAGGGCCAATAATGTATATTCTTAAATTTTTACTGCTTTTATCAGTAATTTATGTTCCTTCGAGCCATAAAAAAGATTGACTTAGAAATAGTTGTGGTCATGGATAAATAAATATGAAGAGGAAATTAAAAACAAAGACGACTTCGTTATTTAGCATGCTCCCATCAAAATCGAAAAGGAAATTCAGTAATTAAGAGGAGAGTCAAATATAAATATGTTACAGTAACAAGGCTATGGAATGATGCCACAACAAATGATGCAATTACCACCCCAATACAATCAACAACAAAACATTCCTTTCCAGTAAAAATCTATTGTTTTTCCTTTCATGCAAGGAATGCAAGGGATTCAAGGTATGCCTGACCAAAGATTCATGGCTCAACAGCAAGCGCAACAAATGACCAATACTAGAGCACCTATGACTATGCCTCCATTGAATACTACAAATTTACCAATGAACATGCCTCCAGGAGTTATAATGTCACCGAGATAAGGTCTTTCTCAACAACCCGTCTCAAAAACAATGGTTTAATCAATTCATCATAATATTCCTACTGCCGAATCAATGTATACGCCAATTCCAGCAAATATGATGGAACAAAGATTTGTAAATCTACCTGGAAAAGGACAATATATACCACAAATGTCGGGTTATTTGCCAAGCCAACTTCCAATGCAAAGCCAATTACCAATGCAAAGTCAGCTTCCAATGCAAAGTCATCTTACTGGACAGTTGCCACCTGGAGTCGTACCTGGAAGAGGAATTCCAGCACAAGGTTTTGGAATGCCTACAGCTACTCAAGGCGGTCAACAATTTTATCAACCCAATATGATGCCTAATTCTCCAACAAATGGCAATTTTGTTTACACAAGAAGAATTATCGATCCTAAAAATGGTGGCGTTGTGGCTTAATAAAGAATTGCAGAAGATTAATATCAACGTGGAGTAAATAACTTCGATTAACCTCAATAAGAAGAATATTGAAAACTACCAAAATGATTTCTTATGATGTTTTATTTTTACGATGATCATTTTTCCTAAAATTAAGACAATTTTTTGAGATATATTTCTGAAGATTTTAAGATTAAATTGTAAGTTGGTTTCAATAAAAATTGAAAAAATCTACAAATAATTATAATCAATAGGATCATAAATAATAAACACAAATGTACTCAAGAGTATTCAAGAATCTTTTCAGATTCTCCTCTCAAAATAATCAAGTTCAAAAATACACTTATGCACGAGACATCCCAGCCTCAGTTCAACGCAATCACATGAACTTATTTACCGCAATTAACTCCGCCATTGACATCAGTTTGTAAACTGATCCAACGTAAGTTTATTTGTAAAAAAAGAGCAAAAGTTTTTGGTGAAGATGTTAAGTTTGGAGGCGTATTTAGATGCACAAGCGGGTTGTTGTAAAAGTACGGAGTTGATAGAGTTTTCAATACTCCATTATCTGAACAAGGTATTGCTGGATTTGCCATTGGTATGGCTGTTGCTGGACATACTGCTATTGCTTAAATTCAGTTCGGTGATTATATCTTCCCAGCCTTTGATCAAATCGTTAATGAGGCTGCTAAATACAGATACAGATCAGGTGGACAATTCGATTGTGGAAAATTGACTTTCAGATCTACTTGGGGTGCTGTTGGTCATGGTGCTCTTTATCACTCTCAATCACCTTAAGCCTATTTCAGTCACACTCCAGGCCTTAAAGTTGTTATTCCAAGAGATCCCATTCAAGCAAAAGGTCTTCTTTTGGCCTCTATCAGAGATCCAAATCCAGTCATCTTTTTCGAACCTAAAGCTCTTTATAGAAATGCTGAAGCCGATGTTCCAGTTGGAAATTTCGAGCTTGCCCTTTAAAAAGCTGAAGTTGTTAATGAAGGAAAAGACATTACAATTATCGGATATGGAAATTTAATGAGAACAATTGAAAAGGTCAGAGATATGTGCTTAAAATAAAATATTTCAGTTGAAGTAATTGATCTTCAGACTATTTATCCTTATGATGCAGAAACCTTAATAAAATCAGTCCAAAAAACAGGAAGATGTATTATCACTCATGAGGCTCCATTAACTGCAGGTATTGGAGGATAAATTTCAGCAAAATTGCAAGAAAAATGTTTCTTAAATTTGAGAGCTCCAATTACAAGAGTTTGTGGATATGATACACCATTTCCACTTGCTCAAGAACTCATTTACTTGCCAACATAATGGAAACTTTATGAAAAAGTTAAACATTTAATGTCATTTTGAAACGAATTTTATTCTATTTTATTCTATTTTATATTTCTTTCTTCCAATAAAAAGGTTCAAACGATATGTAAAATCAAAATTTGATAAATTATTGAAGCTAATTATTAAGAATATGCGGCTTTGAAAAGAATAAGCCTTGAATATTGAAATAATGCATTGATAGAAGGATATTGGATAATTTAAATAGAAACTAAATCATTTCAAAAGATGGATCCGGCGTGGGATGAGATTTTAGGCCAGAGTTCTGAGGCTTCTTTGGCAACTGGACCGGTGATGGCGCTACCTTTGGTTTATCCTTTATTATTGACGATGACTCCGGCGTTGTCTTCGAAGTAAATGAAAGTACCGTCAGGTCTTCTCCAGGCTCTTCTTTGTCTGATGATGACGGCTGGGTGGACTTTCTTTCTGAGTTTTTGAACACCCTTTTTGACTGAACAGAGGACAACATCTCCGATAGATCCAGCTGGTAATCTATTGAGTCTGCCTCTGACGCCTTGGCATGAAATAATATACAAGTTCTTAGCTCCTGAGTTATCAGCGCAGTTGAGAACAGCAGCAACTGGAAGTCCTCTTGTGACTCTTAATTTAACACCGACGGCACCTGTTTGACTTTTTTTAGCCATTAATCTTTAAAATAATAATAATCAAATATTCCTATTTTATAATTCACTTATTCATTTTTTATTTATCTTTTTATAGAGGCTAATTTGGCTTCTGTTTTAAAATCTCATATGGGTTATCCTTTATAAATTCTTTTCTTAAGCTATTTTTTAATAAAAAATGAAAAAAAAAACAGAAAAATCATTTTTATCTGTAACCTTAGAGGAAGTCAGTACTATCACGAATCTATGAATCCTTTACAGGTACTACTTAGGCTGTTCTTATTATGGATTAAACAGATTTTTTAAAAACTCTATCTAATGACTCATCAATATTCAGTAAAAATTTTTAAGGATTTTAATCGAAGTTTTTCATTTTATCATGATTTAAGTCTGAGGGTGGAATAATTTGTCTTCTAAATCCTGGTTTTTATTCTTATTTTTTCGTTTATACTGGTTGATGAATTAAAACTGGGTTTCTAGGCGGAGGTGATTGATATTTGAAAGTTATTTTCAGGCGATTTTTAGAGGTTTACGGATTGGTTGTACGAATAAATCTTGGAGAGTTTGGAGATTTTTTTCTTATCAAGTCGTGTATTTAGAAAGCTTTTTAGTGGATTGATTCAAGCACAGGTTAAGACTTGATAAGTTTGAAACTCTTGGGTTGTTTTTATTGTTTAACAATTTCAGATGATATCTGCTTAGTCTTTATCTTTATTTCAAAGGCTTTAGAATCTTTTAGAAGACTATCTTATTAACTTTTTGAGAAAAGAGATTATTTCAATTTGGCAAACATTTTTTAAGCTTTTTATTATAATTAAGACCTTTCGAGGATTATAAAAACAAATAAAAAAACGATAAACTTATTTAAGGCCATATTTTAATCGTTTAATGAAATTAAATCTTGTCTAAAGCTTACTTGTAAATATTTGTGATATCAGGAACAAGATTTCTTATTTATTACTTAATTTTAAATCTAAAAGTAGCGTAACGATTTTTGTTATTTCACAAAAAGCATTTTAGTAGAATAAAAGGTCTTATATAAAAAAGAAATAATTCTTTATTAATTTTTAATTAGTTTAGTTGAAAGTACTTTATTGACTGAAAATTATTTTAAAAGTTTTTAAAAAAATTTGTAATTAGAATTTTGATATGATTTTGTTTATAGTTTGTTTTTTATTGATAAGTAAAGATTTCAGATTGATAAAGGTTTGAAAAATTAATTTTATAGATATTAAATTTGATAAATATAATCAATCAGAGGATGGACGACTATTTCACTTTCACTCACTTATTGGGAATCAGAGACCAAAACCTTCCTTTATCTAGAGAGACTAGAATCCAAAGACTCGGAAGTGTCCGTAAAATGATGGACTTGTTGAATGTCGCCAAAAACTTGTGCCCATAAGTCCCAGCCAAGGTCTTTTCCCTTGACTCATCAGACCGTACATATTCATAGTAACGCAGCATAATGGGATGACTTGATGCCATTCCCCGTAATTGACAGACAACGTTATTTCCAATATGCTTTCGGTATTGGATCATTGTTGGTATTTTTTTTTGTTTAAAAAAGTTCTTCTACTCATACAACTACAACATTTTCACCACCAACGTCAGATACAGAACTTTCAGAAATTATTTCCCATTCGTCATTGCAGCCTTATTCGGATCTGCTTACGGAGAATACAAACAGCAAGTTCTTAAAGTTAACTTGTTCGATGAATATTGTTGGCTTAGATCACAAGAACTCGTCAAGCAAAACGAATACTTGTTCCAACACGAAGGTACTGAATATTTTAAACAAAGACTTCAAGAAGTTCATCTGGTGGCAAGAAGATTTGAGAGATACTCTCAAGAAAGTCTACAGACAAGCTAACAACCACCACGCTAGCGATTTCAAAGACTCAGAACTTATCCTTCAAGATTTCATTAACAGATACGTCGACCCAAGCTCACAATCACCAATGAAACCATATACCATCGATAACATCCTTTGAACATGATTGTTTAGAAAAATATATTCACTTGATATCATTCATTAAACTTGTATAAATCTCAAGTATAAATTCATTATTTTGATTGAAGTTTTACCAATTTATTTGCTTTAACGAAATAAAAAAAAGTTGAATTGGAATGTTTTTGACAAAATAGAATACAATAACATTTAAATTGAATCTTTCTGGATCATTAGAGGTCCATTCTTTCTTTAGTGACGACTTGTTCCTCACTGAAAAGATATTCCTTTTGATGGTCTTTAAGATAATCGCTGGATCTTTTGACATCCAAAAACATAGTATAGGCTCTTCTAATGTCGGGTAAGTCAACTTCAGTGGCTTTTCTCTTAGCAGCCAAAAGTGAACTAGTTGTGATAAGCTGGATGGAATAACGTAAGGTAGTTTCAGAACCGATTTTAGTCAAGAATTATAAAGCATCCTCGGTCATTTAAACGTCTTCTTATTCGCATCTAGTTTCAATAATTTGTCTAATTTCATCTTCACTATAAGGTTTAGTTTGAATGATCAACAATCTATCCAACAAATCCAATGGCATACCGTGTGGTCTTTATTAATTAAAAAAATTACCCTTTGTAATTTGTACCTCTAATATTTGTGATACCTCTGTTAGTAGCCAAAATAACTACTGGAGCGGCTTCACTTTCTAAGGCTCTGTTCAAAAATGAAAAACATTCCATATCCAACATATGGACCTCATCAATGAACAAAACACCTGGAACGATTTCTGCTTTACCTTATTCTCTCCATTCTGAGACTTTCTTGTCAATTTGTTATCTGACTTCTTGTGTAATTTCACCAGTTGCTCCTGAAAACAATGCCAAAAATCCTTGCGATCTTGAATTGATAACATCAATTTCATGTAAAGTGACTGTGTGAACGACTTCTTTTCTCTTTTCAATTTATCCTTCAGGACAGTTAACAAATCTGGCTTGAGTACCCATAGCATCATATTCTGAAGCTCTGGCAAAGCTTCTTCCAGCCTTAGAAATTTTACCTGAGGCCTTATCGATTGTGATAACATCACCTGCGATGATTTTTTATTTTTGAATGGCTTCGATCATTTTTTGACCCAAATCATAAATTGTTTACATTTCAGTAGTTTTTAAAGTGATCTTTCCGGTTTTAGAACCAGATGCTACATTAATTTTAATTTATACTTGATGACTTTTCGATTTCAATTTATACAACTTATCCTTCAACAATTTCGCTTTATTATTTAATTCTAACACCGATTGATCTTCTAAATGCTTGTGTTAAGGCTTATGTTTTGCTCATTTATAATGAAAAAATTTATGAGCCGGCCAACATTGTGAATGGCACGTCCTCACCTAAACTTTTAGCCATGGCCATAGCAATAGCGGTCTTACCAGTACCTGGCTGTCCACCGATTAAAATGGCTCTACCTGCAATCTTTCCTTATTTGATCATTTCGAGAATAATACCAGCAGCTCTTCTTGCTTCAACCTTGATTTAATTAGATTTTTACTTGACCCACCATACCCATGGCTCTTTTTCTTGGGTCCAAAGATTCATTTATACCGAGACCTCTGATATGAGAGTGAGCCCCGATTCTTTCGATTCTAGTTACGTCTTTGACTTATGAAATTTTAGGTTGAGGAGTTTGCATTGGATGTTTAAAACTATTTAAATTACCTTTAAAAGATATTGATTATTAAAATTTGAGGGAATTCAAAATTTATAATTATAAACAATATGGATGTTTTTTTATATTTTAAATATTTTATCCTTTTATTGTATTTAATTAAGGTGCCAACTTTGTTTGAATGCCTTAAAAATAGGCAGCTCTAAAAAGTCTTAAATAATTGAAGACATTTTTATGTTATTAAATCAATTGAGGAAACTAGAATTTTCTAACTTTTACTAAATAAATAAAAAATCTTTTTCTCCTTTTTTTTCATACAAGTGAAGTTCGAGATGTCGTTCCATAAAGACCTGGTTTGGATTTCTTCTGATACTGCGATAATTTCGCTACTTTTTCGCATTTTAAAATTTACTGATTTTGTTGGAACATTAATTCTTTTACCACGTTTTCGTACTTTAAAATTAAACGTTACTCTTAAATTCTTCTTTGCCTGTCTTTTTAATCTATTGCCAGTTGAATTTTCTGTCTTAGAGCGCTCATCTATGCCTATTGTTTAGTTCGAAGGACATTGAGGTAATTTTTACCCTTAGATTGATAATTTTTCTTCCATTTTTCGATTTATTATTTTTAAAGTTTTTATGCCTTTTTTTGAACTTGATGGGCTTCCATATAATTTTATTGTTTAGCAAGTTACTGCTCTATTTTTCTCAGATTAAGGAGCTGAGGGCTTTATTTGAAGTTTTTAGGTTTTTAACTGCTTATATCATCCTCTACTGTTAACTAAAATAAATAAAATTTTACAATTTGTTCTTCGTGTCTTTTAATAAGGTCTTCTTCCATTCTAGTAATCTGTTAATGAAGATCAGTAATTATTTTATCCCATTCAATATTGAAACAATTCATTTCTTAAATATGCGCTTGCTAAATTTCACCTAATTACCGTTTATGCCTTTATCTTATTTACTAAACTTATTTTCGTTACAATAATTCCTTTAAAGCCTGTACTTTACGTTTGCAGCTTTAGGCTTCAACATACTTTCCAGTGTTCTGATACTATTTTTGCTTTAAAATCAGTTCATCTCTTTTATTAAATATTTCTTACATTGTCTCACAAAGTTTGTTAAGTTACAATTGATCTTCAGTGTTAGGATTGAATTATTTTGTTTAAATTGTAAGTTTTTTCATTCCATTAACAAGGGTATTTTGTTGAGGAGACTGTTTTTTTGATGTTGAAGGGCGACTTGTGTTTGAAAAAGCTGCCGATTTTTTCATCATTTTTTATATTGATTTCGTAAAAGTTTATAATCTCCATTTAAATTTTATTATTTCTCATTAAAATTTATTCAAACTTCTCGAAAGTGAAATATTTATTATTGAAAACAAAAGAACAAAATAAAACTTTGACTATCATAATGGTCTTTTTGAAGGTTATTCAATCAAAAAAAATTCAACTTAAAAGGTGAACTCTATCATCCTCAATCATAAGTACACCAAGAATTTCATAATTTTTCAATGTTAATCTCAACTATTCTTCAGTATGTCCTCTTGCTAAAACTCTTTTTTCGATTACACTGATTTCTTATACTTTTTAGCTGTTATATTTGCATTTGTCCTTGATTATGTCATAAATTGCACTCATGAAATCAGTTTTTGGCTTATAAGAAGATTTTTATGGAACGATAGATTTTTGACTTTATTCCAACAATTCGAGGCAGTCTTGAATGTCTTCTGCAATAACTTAATTCGAGAATCTGAGTTTAGCCTGAAATATAAGAGAATTTTACCTTGGCTTGACAAAGCCTGATCAATGCAAGTAAGCTTCTTGTAGTTGTATAATTTTCACCTTATTTGCTGAGATCACATTGTTATTTTCTTTTTTCGATATACTTGTTGATTAGCTCCTTATGAAGTGGTTGACTGATCGTAGGTTTGAACTCCTTTGCAAGGGCAATGTAAGTTCGAATAAACTCACCGTCATAGACATCTTCGATAGGCGCTTTCTTTTTTTGATGCACACGACCAATATGTTAAGCTAACTGAAGATCTCTGTTTTTATCAGCAGTATCGAGTAGAATGAATATGAGGTCAAATCTTGACAAAAGGGCAGCTGGTAAGTTGATATTTTTGTGAGCAGTTTAGTGTTTGTTATATCTTCCATAGGCAGGATTCGCTGCAGCTAAAATTGATGTCCTTGCGTTAAGTGTTGTAGTGATACCTGCCTTCGCGATTGATACAGTTTGTTGTTACATGACTTCATGGATTGCTGTCCTGTCGTATTACTCCATCTTATCGAACTAATCAATGCAACAGATACCCATATCAGCGAGCACTAATGCGCCAGCCTCAAGGAAAATTTATTTTGTGTTTGGATCGCTAACAATAGCGGCTGTAAGACCGACTCCTGATGATCCCTTACCTGTTGTGTAGACAGCTCTTGGTGCTAAATATGAAATATGTTTGAGTAATTGAGACTTTGCGATACCTGGATCTCCAATTAAAGCAATGTTGATTTACCCTCTAATTTTAACGTTATCATGAGTTTCCTTCGTTACCCCGCCAGTCATTAACAAGAGCAGTGCCTTTTTTACATAGTTTAGTCCATAAATTTCAGGCGCAATAGAACGTGTTAGTTTATTGAATAACATATCTTCGGTTGTGGTTTTTCTTTCATATTAGATTCTTTTTATCTGATCTTCTGTTATTGCCATTTCAACGTACTTCTTTTTCTATCTGAGGATTTTATAAGCTTCAAGATGGGCATCGAAGGCCAAGGCGTTTTGAAATCTAAATCCTAATCTTCTTGTCGGTAACATTACGCCTTGGAGCAAAATGACATCTCCTGGGGAAGCTTGCTTTACATTGTTGCCTTTTAAATGAACAGTAATAGATTTTGGAATTGAGCCTTGTTTTAGTTGATCTGATGTTTATTGAATTTTCAACTCTTGGTATGATCTAAACTTGGAATGACCAGGTAAAAAGGTCAACTTTCCACTGACTTTATTTTATCTGCACTTTTTTGACATACATTAAGTTAAGGGTCTATAGCTTGCATCCATAATTTCCTGATAATTCTAGCTACCACAAACATCACAGGCATACGTAGCTACAACAATTTAAGGCTTAACCACACTGGCTCTAACTACAATTGCCTTAACCATAACGAGAGAACCAATATCATAAGATGAAAGTTCACTAATGTTTCGGATATTATTCTTTGATCCAGGGCCAAATATTATTGATACATCGCTAAATTATATAAAATTTACTAATTTTGATGACATGAGACAGGAATCTTTTATGTTGGGTCACGAATTTAATTGGCTGTCATGATCTGGCTTAAGACATTATCCCGACGATGTTCTTACAAAATTTTTTCATATTTTTATCGAATTTCCTTATTTAAACATGGAAATTACATCATCAGGATCAGTTGGCTTGTTTCTTTCAGGCATCAATTATCCTGCAATTGATGTGAACATTGATATGTATC
>Ga0102832_1001512_pt1 | contig 17410 bp, 7 predicted proteins | sample EBPBio282013_DNA_FD_88942 | JGI IMG/M metagenome (GOLD analysis project Ga0102832, IMG submission 88942) | Wastewater treatment Type I Accumulibacter community from EBPR Bioreactor in Madison, WI, USA - Reactor 2_5/28/2013_ DNA (Illumina Assembly) | ecosystem: Engineered > Bioreactor > EBPR >...
CACTTATTATTTATCAAATTATTATTAAAAATAAATATAATAGATCATAAATAAATAGATTTTTCAATGTTTTGTTGATATTTCGATAGGTATTATTCATGAAAAAATGATGGACAGATTTTATCAAAATATTATAAAAGAAATTTAATTTGCCAATTATAAAATTAAGAAATCAACTTTTATTAAGAAAATAATCACGAACTCTTTTTGCGAAAACATCCATGTAAAATAAAAAACAGAAACGATAGTAAAACTTAAAGGCCTTTTTGGCCAAATATTAAAAACATCTTAGCAATGAAGTAAAGTATTTGCGAAATCCAAACACAGGTGAATATGATTTGTAAAAAATCTCTGCCTCAATTATAACAGATAATGATCAGTAATCTCTTAAATAAGCATCAATAAGACTCCATCAAGGTAAGCTTGTTGCATTTCCTACATAAACAGTTTACGGTCTTGGTGCTAATGCTCTAAATTAACAAGCATTGCACAAAATTTATTAAACAAAAAGAAGACCATTATCTGATCCAATCATTGTACATATTCTTTAGCCACATGACGCTTTCAAATATGTCTAAATAACTCAAAAGCAAAAAGTATTATTTGAAATATTAACGAAAGCCTTTTGGCCAGGACCCTTGACTGTAATTCTAAAAGCAAACTTAAATGTATTGCCAATGGTAGTAACAGCACAAACAGGATTTGTAGGTGTTCGTTGTCCAAATCATCCTTATTTCAGGAAGCTTTTAAAGGAAAGTAACTTACCAATCGGTGCTCCCAGTGCCAATTTATTCAGTCATGTCAGTCCAACTGAAGCTGTACATGTTTTCAATGATTTTTACAGAGATGATGTGTAAATAGTTGATGGTGGAAAATGTTAATTTGGTATTTAAAGTACTGTTCTAAAAATTTTGGACAATTAAATAAAAATTTTTAGATAAGGTAGTCTTTGTGTGAAAAAGATACAATAAGTTTTAAGTAAATCTTTAGGAGAAATGAGTCCAATAGTGTAAGTAGTAAGAAAAACAGCCAAACACTAAGAAAATACTGAGGCTCCAGGACAATTACTTAAGCATTATTCACCACATTTACCATGCAGTTATGTTGATGACTTGAGTTAACTTCACAAAGTATCGTAATAGGACTTGTTAAAAATTTGTTTGATAAGCTTTGATCATCAAACATACTCTCCTTTGGCAAATAAAGTGGGAGCTTATTTTGAAGTAGGAAAGATGCTTAATTTACCTGCTTTTTAATAAACCCAAGATTAGGAGAAATTTTGTTCTTATGAAGATAAGATAAAAATGAGAGAAATTTATTTTTTGCTGAGAGAAGCCGAAAATCTTCCACTTTAAAAAATTATCATAGGATGGAATGGACCTAAAGAAGGCACTATTTGGGATAAAATTTTTAGAGCTACTGAAGGCCAAGTTTTCTTTAATAAATGAAAATGAATATATTTGTATTTGAAAAATTTACTTATGATAAATAATTTTCTTTTAATATTTTATTTAAGTTAAGCAATATGTAGTCATTTGTATACTTCAAAAAGGAACTGAAAAAGATATTTTTTTATAGATTAAAGTATTTGGAAGAATAAAAATTATAGTAATGATTATATTTCTCATAATAATAAGTTGAATAATATTTTATTAAAGCATTTTTCGATTGTATACTTAACTTAGACTATAAAGATTTTTCATAACATGCAAGTATAGAAAGTTTAAAATATATAAGATCTCGAATTCAGACATTAAATAGAATAGTTTACAACCAATCTTTAAAAAGGCGATTTAGGTTTATCTAAAACTATTTAATTCGGATACGCTTTGTATGGACAAACCAGATCTGGTAAAACAGCCACGGGACACTTATTAAGCGGAAATGCCCTTAAAGGTAATAAAATTAAAGGATAAGACATGGTTTAAGTAGCCACATCTAAAAATCGTAAAGCCATAATTGGTAACACTATGAATTCCTAAACCATCATTCCTAATTTTTTTTAAGTCGAACTTTTTGAACATATATTGTAATCAGAAAAATACAAATAAATGAAAATATCTTCTTAATCTCAAAATTAGCTTTAAAAGAAGGCTTATGTTATTGACACACCAGGCTATGGAGATACTTATGGAGTTTTACGTATCTTGGCGAATGGTTATTTCCATTATAGAATGTATTCACGTGTGAAAAATATGAAATTCATTTTATGTTTTGACAGTAATTAATTAAAAAATACTGCTTACAAATTTATTAATACCATAGTTCAGTTTACTTCCTACTTCAAGGATTATTCATAAAAGAAATAAGAAATTTGGAAAAGCTGTGCTTTTTTAATAACAAAAGTGGATTAAAGTTAACAAAAATTGTAGGATTTGTATGAAAAATTATAAGTCATAGCGACTTCTATTAAGACACAATTAAACAGAAATGTAGAAAATGGTATTAAATAATTTATTAGATTTGTTGTAAAGTAAAGACGTTTGTTTTCGATAAAAAAGTTTAAGAGAGGAGAATCTTGCAGTGCGGGTAATTTATTGAAGCAAATTGATATTGCAATTCCATCATGGTGGAGCCGTAATTTGAACTAATAGAAAGGTGAAGTTGATATGTAACCTATTTTATTTTCAGTGGCAAAGCAGATTACAATTTCAACAACTTAAAGTGATATTTCACAAAGACAGTTTGCTGAATTGACTAGATATTATAACATAAGAATAAATTAAATTGTAAAGCAAGGAGTTAATTAAGAAAATGAAGGCTAAGTCTAGTCAGGATTAAGTTATGTATTGAACTAACTTGTTAAAAACGCAATGGGATCTCCTTAAGACAGGAGCTTTTTAAATATCATGGAAAGTTATATAAATAAACACTACTAAAGTTTCGACCATGCTTACAAAGAATAAAGATAAAAGACATAAAAGAGATTGTTTAATTTAACTTCATCTTCTTATTAAGGAAAATAAAATAGTATAAAAAAAAGACTGCAAATTAAAGATAAAAATTATCTCGTAAAAAAGTTCAATGTCTTAAAATAAATTGAGCATCTCAAGCAATAAATTAATTTCATAGAGTTTTAAGACCGCAATTTAGATTGGCTTTAGAAGTGTCAAGTTTATCTCTATTAAATAGTAAAGGCTCTTTCAAAAATATCTTACAAAAAGTTTAATACTACTCAGATAGTTTATAAATATGGTTACTTGATTCATAGAATAGTTTAATAGGCAAAAGTATTTTTGTTACTAACAAAACTATCCTCTACTCCTGAAGGATAGAAAAGACTGAAATAAGCCGCTGATGATTAATTCATTGATTTAATGCGATCGATGAAAGATTTTATGGGTCTACCATATATTTTTAGATAGAAATAAGTTAATTACTAATAAGTACACATTTTGTTCATAAAATAATTTAAAATTTAGGATGTGAAATTTAAAAAGTTGTAAGTGAATGAGAAGTTGATTGATTTCTTTTGTGATATCGACACTCTGGATTAGTAAGACAATTAGAAAATAGTGCAATTAATTTTACAATTTTCATAAAAGTACATTTAATAAGGCGAGTAGATTCTCTCTAATACTTCAAAATCAACTCAGAACCTATTAATCAGGTTATTGAATGCCCGTTCAAACTGTTAATAGGCATATTATTTAAGACCGGATTAAGATCATCAGATTAATCAAATATTTTTAATCCGCCTTACTACTTAACAATTGGGTAAGGTCTTATAATGTTTGAAAAAGTATGATTTAGCGAGAAGAGTATTAAAGACAGTGAGATATGTGGATTCTGTATGTGGATTGTATGTAACTGAACTGTAAAATTTGAAGGCTATCAATAGAAATAATAAAAACAGCGATTCATAATCTAAAAGAGAATTCGAGTTACGACTCGAGTATGCATAATATCTTGCGAATCATTTCCGATAATAAGAAGCAGTCAAAATATTGCAGTAGACATTCCAACTGGCTAAAAATACTTAATAGCTTTCTATTGTAAAGAATTAACTGAACTAGTTGAGGTTAAGAGATAAAAGCTGTTAAAATTAGTATACAGACAAGTTATTTAATGGCCAATATTTCGACAAAATTGATGAAAATTTATAAAATTAAATCACCAATGTAATCGAATGCAATGCTGTTGATTTTTGAATGTTTGTCAATAATTTATTCTCGAGTTGATTTTATATTAACTAATTGGATTGAATTGTCAATAATTTAATAAGATTCACCTCAATCTATAAAATCTATTTTTTAATGTACAAAATCTGTTTAATTTAAATTAAGTTAGTTATATTTAATAATATCAACAACTTTTTATAAAAAGAATTTAACTCTTTCTGTATTTAATACTTTATTTTATATAGAAGAGAATTATTCAGATTAAAATTTCTAAATATTATTAGTTATATATACTTTTTATAAATTTCTAATTTATTTATAAGAAATGCTCATTAAAAAGTATTTACGAATACCTTTTTTAAAATTCTTTAAAATCTCCTTAAGAGATGTCGAATTGAGTTTTTGTCTCTATACATACGATTTCTCTTACTTTGATTAACGATTAAATGATTTTTCAAAACTTAATTTAGGAACTTTTACATAATGCCAAGACAGCAATTAAAAAGTATCTATTTTTTGCCCTATTTATCTAAAAAAATTAAGCCTAAACATAATAAATACTTAAAATAACTAATGTAGGTAAAGAATCGGGACGAAGAACAAATAAGCTTAGTCTATGAAGAAAAAATCAACTCATTTATCTCTTACCTGGAAATTGGCGATTTCGCTACATCAGCGTTAATCTTGTATGGATTTGTACTCTATGGAATGACACGTATCGGTAAAACTGCTACAGCTCACTTACTTGCAGGAAATCCTCTTAAAGGAATCAAAAAAGATGGTCATGAAATGGTTGATACTACAACAAACAGAAACAATAAAGCCAAAATTGGAAATTCAAGTAACTCATAAACGGTGGTCCCAAATAAGTTTGAGCTTAAAAACTACAAAATAGATGATACACCGGCATTTATCATTGATACACCTGGTTATGGTGATACAGATGGAATATTAAAAATTCTTGCTAATGGATACTTTCATTACCGTCTTTATTCTAAAATTCAAAACATGAAATTCATCGTATGCTTTGACTCAGATGATTTAAAGAAAACTGCCAAAGATGTCATTTAAACAATCATTAGTTTTACGAAATCATTCGACAACTACCCATAAGTTAAAAATAACATCTGGAAAAGTTGTTGTTTCTTAGTTACAAAAGTTGATTCAAATCATGACTCTCTGTAAACAATTAAGTAAAAATTCCAAAGTTTGGTCGATACCCTCAAAACTAAGGAAAAACCAGAAGTTTAGAAACTTATCAAATAATTTATCCAAAATATGATTGATGGAGATAAAATTTTTGTTATTAAGAAATACAAAAACGGAGAGTCTTCAAATGATGGTCATTTACTCTAAAAAATTGATAAAAAAGTTTCAACATGGTGGAGTAGAAAAACCAACCCAGCAAAACCTGATTAAGTTGACATGAATGACGTTATGTTTGCCTTGGGAAAAGATGTTGTTGTTTAAACAACCAAAAATTAAGTTTCTCAAGAACAATTTGCTGAATTAGTGAAAACTTATAATCTTAGGATTCGGGAATTATTTGCAAATAAAAATTCTTCAATGAAACGAATATTAACCGAATTAGTCAATGATGCTATGGGAAGTCCTGATTCCCATAACTTTTTAAAAATAATGTCATAATAAGTCGAGAAATTCTATCCAAAACCAAAAAAAGATTAAAAGGAAGATATCTACAATGAAGATCGAGAAAAAGTACTGCGCAAACTTTTTTAGCCTGTTTGTAATTTATCTAGTTCCAGGAAAACTAAGGATACTAAATCTCTTATTTCAAAATTTAAATCCAAGAATTATCCTTTAAAAAAAATGTACGCCTTATAAAAAATCTAAGAGTTAATGACTGTTCTAAATGACAAATAATATCTAGATAGAGACATATCTTGGCTTGAAGAATGCTAACTTATTTTATTCTAAATAATAAAATAATTATCTAAAGTATCTTACAATAAAAACGATAAAAAAAACATTATTTATCGATATGGTTACATCATTAGTCGCGTTATAGAAGAAGCTAAAATTTTTGTCTTACTCTTAGAAAAATTTTCAACCAATAAAATCAAATAAGATATTAAATCAAAATCAAATGAAGAAGTAATTGATGTTTTTAGACCTCTCAAAGATTTTATGGGCGTTAGTTTTTATTTTGAGGAAAAATATTTAGACTATGAAGAGTTGCACAAAATATATATATAACGATTCGATCCCGAAAATGAATTAAATAAGAATCTTGAAATCACTGAGGAGTTTGCCGACTTTTTCGATAAAGTTGAGGCTTAAGATGATTAAACTAAAATAAAAATAGCGAAAATAGTATTAAAATACTCAACATCTATTTTGAATGATAAAACAAGGACGATCAGTAATGAGTAGAAGTCTAGATTGGTTAAAAAACTATCTAATTCTTTAACTATTTGTCACGAATTGTATGAACTTTCTCCATAGATGCAAGAAAAGAAGAAAGTTTTAGCAATTATAAGAAAGTTGAGTAAGAATTTGGGTAGAATTTTGGAAGATTTAAAGCAATACGAGTTATCTCGGCAAGTTTACGATTCTGTATATTTTGTGAACAGCGTATGTAAAATTTATCGCAAGGAAATCGATGAAATGGATATGTCATAACAAAATTCACTTCAAAACAGATTAGCTTTCTGTAAGTACCTTATGAGTCATTCAAGGGATTCTGATGCGGTAAAGTTATTACAATAGTCTTTTGAAGTTGTGGAGTAAGCTGAAGATTTGGAGGAAATAAGGAAATAATTCAGCGAGTTGATGATTGTAATTAAGGGCAAAAAGTAATAGGGGCCCAATTAATATGAAAGTAACATTTTAGCTGAGGTATATTTCCAAAAGTTAAAATAGTAAACAGTATAAAAACTGAATGCATTATACAAAATTAATAAAAAAGATAAAAAAGCCAACTCTCCACCTCAAACATCGGAATAAATCAACGGTGAAGAACATTTCTAAGATGTTTAATCTTAAAGCAATTGATTATTTACTCATTTATCCTCATTTTAAAATCTTTTTTCATTTATAAATTATTTTAGATATCTTTTTAATTTTTCAATAGTTTCCTATAAATGTCAGAAAGTTTTTTTAGTAATAACACGATTATGTTCTATCGTTAAGCCAATATAATTTCTAAACATATTCATATTGATAAATAGTAAAATATTTCTCATCTTTCAGCTCTTTTATATTAATAAAAGTATCAAAACTTACTATAAATTAAAATATTAATTTCATATTGATAAATTGTAAAATGTTTCTTATCTTTCAGCTCTTTTATATTAATAAAAGTATCAAAACTTACTTAAATGATTAAAATCTCTTTTTTTTTTTATAATAAGTATTTATTAAAAAAATGTCCTCACAATCTAAACCTCTCCCTTATGATCATCAAGATGAAAGCAAAACTACCTAAGAACTTATTCAAGATTTTTGTAGAGATCTTGAAAAAGGAGATTTCGGCCTATCCAAACTCATCAAATATGGTTTCATACTCTATGGTCAGACTCGAACTGGAAAAACAGCTGCAGGTCATTTGCTCAGTGGCAATGCTTTGAAAGGTGTCAAAATGGGCGGTGATGAAAAAGTTTAAATAGTTACTTCCAAAAACAAGAATGCAAAAATAGGAAATACTCCTGTATCATAAACTCGTGTACCGAATATCTTCGAAATCAAAGATCCAAACAATCCTGAAGAAAAAGTCTGTGTCATCGACACTCCAGGCTATGGCGATACTTACGGTACTTTCAGAATATTGGGAAACGGATATTATCATTACAAACTTTATTCTAATGTCCAGAACATGAAATTCATTTTATGTTTTGACTAAATTCAACTAAAAAATACAGCTGAACTTTTTATTGATACGATTATTCGCTTTACTGAATATTTCAAGGACTATAAAGAACATAGACATGAAATTTGGAAGAGCTGTATGTTTTTAATAAACAAGGTGGATGAAAGTTCTTCAAATTTAAAAGATATAAAATCTCAAATTTCAGCAATCTAGAAGTCGATGAGATTACAAAGAAAGCAAGAAGAAATTGATCTGATTAAAGAGTTCATTCGTTATATCGTGGATGAAGATAGGATATTTACTATTAAGAAATACAAGGCAGGAGAATCTGCAACCAGAGCAGATTTATTGAAGGCTATCGACTCTAAGATAACCTGGTGGTCGAGATAACTCAACCCCGATAAATAAGAAGCTTCAGTGGATATGTCACCCATTATGTTCAACATCACTAAACCAATTTTGATTGAGCTAACAAGGAACTAACTTTCCAAATAGGAATTCATTTAGCTAATTAAACATTATAACCAAAGGATCAATTAAATCTTGGAACAATACAAAGCATAAAATTAGGAGTCATGTTCTCTTGATTTCGTCTTCAATTAAATAGTGAAAGATGCTATGGGATCCCCTGACTCACATTAGTTCCTGACCATTATGAAAAAATATGTTGATAAGTACTACCACATATATGATCCTCAATACAAAGACCAAAGGGAAAAATTATAAAAGGAGATCTTTGCAACAAATGCATAACATTCATAACCGAATATGTCGAACCCTTCTAAAGGAAACAAAATCAAAGACAAAAACTTTCTGGTCAAAAAATTTAATTTCTTGGGAAATATCCAGAAAAAGAAGGGCTTTTTCAATTAAATGTTCAACAATACGGATTTGATTAGTGAGTGGAACAAAAAGACTGCAAGTTAAAAAATATCTTAAATGACGAAAGGGCTTTATGAAATGATAAAAGAGTTCAATAGCATTTCTTATAAAAAGAAAAACCGTACATAGATTGTTTATAAATACGGTTACATGATATATCGTGTCATAAGTGAAGTTTAAGTTCTTTTGTTGCTAATATAAGGGGCCTCAGAAACTAAATAAGGTGATAAAGCCTCAAAAAATAAGATATTGGATGCAGCTGATAATAACTTCTTCGTCCTTAACAGACCCTTAACTGATTTCATGGGTCTCAATTACACTTATGAGGGGAAATAGAACATGAGTTTCTAAGAACTTAGATAAATATACATCAAAAGAGTAGACTTAAACAGTGATTAATTCAATAAAGTCACTATCAATTGGTCCTTGATTGAATTGTTCTCATCAACTGAAGTATAAGATGATCCTTTAGTTGTTTAAAAAATAATCATACTTTTGGAAAAATTCTCTGAACAGTTTCTACAATAAAGATAAACTAAGTAGTAAAATCGTAAAGATACGTAAATGTTAATTCAGAGACTAACTGTTGCAAGAGTAAATTGTTCATAATTATATGAACTAACTTAAGATTAGGACCGTAAATCATAATATTTCTTTTTAATGAGAAGAATAACTGATAAAATTGGCAAATTACTGATAATTGTTAAAAAATACTAACTTGCTCGTCGAGTTTACGATTCAATAATCTATGTAGATAGCGTATGTGATTTATTTCAATAACAAATCAAACTTATCACAATTTAACAGGGAAAAAAATCACGAACCAATTAAAACAATCCTTATACCTTGAGAATACAGTATGCCAACTATTTAACAAATCATGGCAGGTAAAAATAGGCCATCATTATCTTACAGCAAGCTTTTGAATTGGCAATAAACAAAATATAATTGTAAGAAATTAGAGTGTTACTGAATGATTCTATGCTATAAAAAGTAAAGGATGATAAAAAAGATTCTTATGAACAGAATTTATTCCAAAACAGGTTGTTTAACAAATTCGATGATGATCTGATAAATAATCTTTAAAATTTGATTGTTTAATCTATGCCTCCAAGTTAAATTATGATGTGATTTTAAACGGATGAACTCCTGCCTCAATATAATGATCATTTATTAATTCTTACAATAGTATTTTCAATATCATTTCCTGAATCAAGATTAATTTCAAATCTTTTATTGACTATTATTAAATAAATATTTAGCTTATCTAATTACATAAACTATCATTTTAAAATTAAGAAATACCTCTTTTGCTGAAACTTTCTATCAATCTAATACTTTTCTCAAGACGAAGGACGAACATTTATAGATAAAAAACTCTTATTAAAGATTATATTTATCTATTGAGTTTCTAGAGATACATCTCATTTGCTTAAATAGTCATAGTACAAATTAAAAGATAGAAATCCAAAAAGCCATAGAATTTGATTTAGACAGAATCCTAATAACTTAATCACTTAAAAGATATCAGAGATTCTTAAGTAATGATGATGAATAAAGTTAGAACCATTTATTTTAACAAACAGAGGAAGTATTCACCCTTGAGCTATAGATCATTTAAATTTAAAGATTTGAATTATCATCAGAGCTATGCAATCAATATCTGTCTCTTCTATCGCTTCTGTAATCCCTTCTGGGCGATCTTCTGGGTGATCGTCGTGGCGATCTACGAGGAGATCGTCGGTATTATCTTCTTTATCGGTCATCTCTTCTTCGATAGTCTCTGTCACGATCTGTGTCATAACTTCTTTTTCTACGTGGACTGCGATCTTAAGAACTGGAATGTCTTCTACGACGACCGTAATCTCTTCCTCCATATCTCTAATCGCGTGATCTGTCTCTGTAACGACAATCTTTGGCGAAATGACCTTACTTATGGCAGATAAAACATTTATCACTGTTTTTCTTAATATAAAATTACCTACGACGATCTTCATCTTTACGATGACCCCGACCAAATTCTACTTTCAATTAGCGCCCTAAAAACTATTTTCCTTTCATTCTTTTTTTATTAAAAAATATCTTACGCATTTAATGCTTTTTAGGCATCTTCAGTTTGGTTAAACTCAATAAATGCATATGAGTTTGCACTGCCACTCGATGTTTTAACATTAATTTCTTTTATTTCTCCGAATTGACTGAATTACTTTTCAAGATTAGTGCGGATTTCTTATGTTACCTTAATAGATTTTACAAATACGTATTTGGAGTCAATGTTAGTTACAAAAAGCTTTGCTGATTTAGAAACTGAATCATAATCTTTTCGTGGACTTCTTCGTCGATCATTGGATGGCGCTCTTTTTCTTTTATCGTCAGATGGTGTTCTATTTCTTTTTTTCTCTCTATTTTAATTTTTATCGACGCTTTTGGAATTGGAGCTTCTTTTTCCAGATGATGAAGATTTGCTGGAATTACTTTTTGAGGAAGGCATATAATAATATACAGAGCCAAAAAATAAAAAGATATAAACTTTATTTCAATTCAATTCACCTTATCTTTTTTAACTTTTTAATTTAATTTAATAATATGAAATATTTATTACCCAAAAGAAAAATAACTTAACAAATAAAGTTTATATAGAAAATCAAACTAATTCATTTCTTACTAATTAAATTTGGGAATTTTATTATCAGAGTTTTTTTTTAATATGTTTCACAAAAATATTTGTGTTCAAATATGATTTTCCTATTTTAAACCAATTCACCATGTTAAGTCCATTTCTTAATTGATATTTCAATCTAATTCAAAGAAAATGACTTTATTTGGTTTTTTATCTTCAAATTAAAGTTTCTGTATTTTAATTATGAGGGCTCATCCTCAATTTTTCAAAAAAAAGTTGAAATTTAAGCATAAAATATTGATACTGTGAAAAAAACCTATCTCAAGTTCGATAATTTTTGGAATAATAAGGCAAATAGGGCAAAATAACAATTTTTTACATAAGAAAAATCATTTTCTATTTCAAAAAACTAAAACGTCAGAAGAAATTTTAAAACTTGGACGAAAAAGTACTATCTTTGAGTAAAGATTTTCTTAAAAGGGAGACCGAAAGCAAAATTTCGGTTGGAGGACCAGAAAATCAATAAGTGTGAAATTTATTTTACTTTAATATAATTGCAAAAATGATGTCGAATTATTACAATCCATGGCTCAACACTTACACTTAAACATCCTTATCACAATATTTGGTAAATTACCTTATGTGTCCTCAATTTTACTCACCAATGACATACAATGAAGTTCCCTTGATGTAAAATCAATTTTAGCAAAACATCCCCCTTTATAAAGAATTTCAAAACCTTCAAGAAAAATTGTCAACATAAGAGAACAAATATCAATTCCCACAGTAAATACCTGAAGAGAACTAAAATAATTAACTTTCTCGAAATGAAGAAAAATAATAGCTCGAAGACGATGCAAGGACAAGACAAAAGTACGGAAGAAACATCACATCGAATATTTTCAGGTCTTTATTGAAAAGACTATCGAACCCAAGTCGTTTTAAAAAGCTTTTCCATCAAATCGTTAAAAATAAAAACTTAAATCTGTCATACTAAAAATTTTTATAACAAATTGATAAACTTTCATGCAAATTAAAAAGTTACGTCAAGAGAAATGAAATGAGAAGATTCTTCTTTCCGGATACAAATCAAAAAGAAAGAGAAGAGTTTTGTTTGGTTTTTCGAATAATGTCAAAAGTTTACTTAAAATAAGAGCACACCATCAGTATTTTTCATTCTAAGAAAATTAATAAACAATCGAGGAATTTACATTTCGTTTTGGTAAGAGAAATGTAAACTTTGTTCAGATGATTTTTTCTATGTTATATTTACAAATGATTTATGGATAAGATTTGTTTGAACTTTATTGAAAGAAAATCGATAAGAAATTTAAATTAATGTTAAAAAATTAATTAACATTATCGAATTTGTTATTCTTTTTTATCTTTTTAATTTTTTATAGTTTTATTTGTATTGTTACAGGAATGAAGATTACTAGTTTTTAAATTTTTGGTTCAATGTTTTAGGGATCTATTAGTTAGAATTAGAAAGCTGGACTTAGAAAAACTTATCTTAATAAGAAAAAGTCATTCTTTTTTGTAAAAATAAAAATGTTTTAGATTTATATTTCGTCATTTTTGATTAAGAATATACAATTTAAATTTGGTTTAAAAAGATCTTTTATAAACTGTTCTTTGTAATGAACAGCTCGATTAGCTGGAAAATTTAACTTAAATTGGTAAAATTCTATTCTTTAATTTTTCATTCAGTTTTCTCTTAATAAAGGAATAGTACTCAATCAAAAAGGAGCTATGTATTGAGTAAATAGGAAAAATTAATGGTTTTTAAAGGTTTTAATCAGCATTTTTTAGTTATTGCCAGTATAGTTTAATCAATAAAATTTAAAAATCTTAAACTTACTAAAATCAGAATGATCGAAATTATTTAAAATCAATTTAAAATAAATAACCTATAAATTAAATATCACATAAAAAGAGTGTATTAATAAATGGATTAAAATAATATTTTTAGAATTTATAATAATCACTATTTAATATGGGAAAGCAACACGGAACATTGGCCAAAGCTGGTAAAGTTAGAAAACAAACTCCAAAAGTCGCCAAGATGTAAAAAAGAAGAAAAACTTTGGGCAGAGCTTTGAAGAGAAAACAATACCAAAAAAGATTCGCAAATGTTGTTCCAGGTCAAAAGGCTAAAAGTCCTAACTGGAATGCCGGAAGACCCGCTGAAACTATCGGCAAATGAAAGATGTATTTGATATTTATGCATCTATTTAATATCAATTTTTAACTACAGGTCTATCTATTTGTATTGTATCCATCTATATCTATGTATTAATTGGAAGCTTTTGATAAAAATTTACCCAATAAAAGGAAAGCTTTTTTTAGATATTTTTAAAGTATAAAAGAAAGAATGATAAGGAATTTTAAATGAATCAAATCACATTTTATTTATGACTTATCTTCATGCTCTTCTATGGCCTTTTTATTCATGATCATCTGAAATTTAAGCGAAAGTGGCATCATTGAAAACTTGATCAGCTGAAAGTTCAGTTGTGAAATAGAAAATGAAAGCGACAGCGATTGATGATAACAAACCGATACCAATTGTCCAACAAACAGCGGCAATTTGAAGTCCACCTTGAGAGATTTTTGTTCTGTCGTATGGAAGCCATTGATTAGCATTGCTTGAAACCCAGGTGTTGACTGAAGTTGGAGTTTCAGAGGCGTAAGGATAAACAGCTGCCAAAATAGCAGCATAGATTCCACCAATTAAAGCTGAGGCGAAGAAAGTATACAAGGTTCCTTGAGTATCAATGACATCAGGATTGTTCAATGGTTTTTTGAGTTTATGGTTCAAAATAGTAACAATGATACCAGCAATCAACCCGCATAAAATGGCTGGGAAAGGATCTGGATTGAGAATTGAAGTGGCTGAGTAAGCGATACCTCCCTGAAATAAAAAAAATTAATTACTGAGAATGATGAGAAGACAATATCATGAGGATGGATTTTTCTGCCCAATAAAATTGAGACACAAAAACTGATTGAGCAACTGGCACTGAGAGCGAACCATAAATTAAGGATTGATGGATTGAGATAAGTAGTTACGCTACCGGCTGCTGCAGTATCATAAATGGTGTTGACACATGATAAGATTGGTAAGAATAACCATACGAAACAAGCACCTAACAATCCGTAAGTTCTAGTATGTCTGCTGGCGAAGTAGCCTAAGGTTTCAGTAGTTGGGAGTTTATCCTTGAATCTGAGGATGAATGCAGTGGCGGCACCAAAAGTTGATCCGAATAAAAACAATCTGTAAGTGTAACCGTTGTCTGCGATAGCGTGACGCCAGATGACCAATTCATTGAAACCGTAGAAGAAGACTCCAAAGAAGCATAAGACAACAATATGGAATCCTCCAACTCTACCGGCAACAGCCATGTAGGCAACTAACATTGACAATGCGCAAATGATGGCATCAGTCATTCCGTATTCAGTGTTATATGAAGAATTTAGTCTCCAGTCGTTGGCTGTGAGTCTGATCAAATAATAAGGTCCATCGGCAAGAGTGTAGTCATAATTATCATTACCCAATCCAACACCGATCCAGAAACTTCTGATGATAAAGTAATATTGAATGGTGAAGACGATAATTAAGAATGAGAACAAAGCTGAGGAGTAAGCACTACCAGCAACATAGGTATTGATTAATGAGAATCCTTAGTTATTAAATTAAGCTACCTAAGAAGAATAAGAGCAATAAGAAGAGAACTAACAAAAATCCTTGCATTGATAAGAATCCGTATGAGAGTTCTTATGCGTTAGTAGCTCCAGTAGCAATGAATTTATATCCATAGTCAAGAGCGTACATAAGAATGAACCATAGTTCAAGTACGACTCCCATAAAGAAGAAGATCTTGTTTGAAGTATCAAAGGCCAAACCCATCTTGTTCGAGTTATGGTTTTATTTAAATTAAATTTTTATAGTTGAGATCTTATACCAAAGTTTTTATTGCGAAATAAAATTCAATAAATATAGCACAAATTTTCAAATATAAATCTTCTCCTATTCAAATTGTTTTAACTATCTGTGGATACTCTTTGTGATATCTGAATAAGATATGCATCGTTTAACCATTTTAACTGATCAAGCTTTAAGCGAAGCAGAAAATAAAATCTAACGAAAAAAAATAAAACATAAATTCAATTTATTGTTTTAACTTACATAAATTTCTTTAAATTTACTCATTTTTTTATCTTTATATTTGTGTTTAGTTAAATTCGTATTATCTTCTAAAATCTCTTTTTCAATAAACCAAAAGGAAATATTTAATCGTCAAATCTCTCATCTTCTTATATTGATTCAAAACATTAATTAGATTGTAAAGGTTAAGTTTTAGTTTTAATGCGTAAAAGCTTATTTTAAAGGAGTGAGAGGAAATGAATGATAAATTTTAATATCTAATCACAATCATCATTTTTTATCTCCTTTGCATGGGAAAGCATCTTACCAAGTTTCGACCACTAAAATTTATTATTATTTTACTTTGAACATTAAGGACTTTTCCGTCTTTGTATGTTTTAAGTTTGTATGAAACATCTGTTCTTCTTTTCAATGCAGCTGGCATGGCTCTGATATTATAAATAAAATTACGGAAGGACTCCTTATGTTGAGTGAAGGAAGCTTCTAACTAATGGGAGACCTGCTTTTTTAAGGGCGAGTTCAAATGACATTTTTATATTCGCGATTAAACTTTAAATATTATAAAAAATCAATTCTTAAATCGTTAGGTTTTAACAAGAGAAATCATTTCGTTTTAAAGATTTCCTGAAAAGTTATGAAAGGAATCATCAATTTCTTAGAATTCGTTACAATTGTTTGAGTATCCTCATTGTAATTTAGATTAAATATTTTGAACAATAATGAAAAAATATGCAAACAAATATTCTTAAGAAATTAAAAGTTAATAATCAATGAGTAGCGTTGACTGGGTTTGGTGCGACAAAAGGTCTTCTTTTTTACAAAAAGTCGTTGAATTCACCATCTTCTCTTCTGGCGCTGGTATTTCTTGCTTGATTCGCAACTCTTGAAACTCTTACATAAATTTCGGTAAGTTTTTAAAGTGACAATTTTTCTCCTGGACTAAGTCTGTTTTATTCAGATTGAGCTTATTTACTTTTTATGAGATAAAAAATACTGGAGTTCAGCTTCGAAAGCTGCGAAAATAGTGTCTTCGCCTTTTTCTTGATGATCGGCTTCTTGATTGGTGTCTCTGATATAATTATTTCTCAATTCGTAAATAAATAGTTGAGCGGGATGTGTATTATATGACAAGAGTTCGTAGTCTCTGTCCAATTGATCGGCCATTCTTCTTTCCTTGAATAAAAAAATATGATTACACCACCGTGTTTGATTAATTCAACTGGAGTTTAGCATTCAAAGGGGATTTTGAAGACGTTTCTTAATTCAAGGATGAGGCATTGTTCAGCCTTTGAGTCGCCGTAAAGATATTGTTTGCAGATACGTGAATAGTTTCTGTATGATTGGACCACTAAAAAATTAGAGCAAGGAAATACTTCTGAGGAATGAATGGTGATCGTAACGGGAAGTAATGTAAGCGGTTTGATTGGATTTGATCATACGAGGCATATTGAGGATTTTAGGTTACCAGTTATTTTTCCATCCTGAAATGGTCCAGAACAAACTCTTATCTCTGATTCGGAATCCCATTTTTTTATATTTGATTCTTTATTTATATTAATTCCTATTTTTCAAATTATTGGGTTCATTGGTTCATTTATAAATTCATAATTTAAATTGAGTAAATGTAAAGCAAAATATATGATCAAGATTTGACAATTTTTAACAATGTGACATTTTTATTCAACACATACTCATGTATGGGTCATTTTCTAATTCTTTACATCCGAACCAATACACATAACCATACTCTTCACAGATTCTTTTATCTCTTAAACATTAAAGACCACTCC
>Ga0102832_1001515_pt1 | contig 17399 bp, 17 predicted proteins | sample EBPBio282013_DNA_FD_88942 | JGI IMG/M metagenome (GOLD analysis project Ga0102832, IMG submission 88942) | Wastewater treatment Type I Accumulibacter community from EBPR Bioreactor in Madison, WI, USA - Reactor 2_5/28/2013_ DNA (Illumina Assembly) | ecosystem: Engineered > Bioreactor > EBPR >...
AGAACTGCGCGGGGGACGGCACGATCAAGATCGAGATGAACTTCCTGCCGGACGTCTACGTGCCCTGCGAGGTGTGCCACGGCGCGCGGTACAACCGCGAGACGCTCGAGGTGCACTACAAGGGACGCACGATCGCCCAGGTGCTGGACATGCCGATCGAGGAGGCGGTCGAGTTCTTCGCGGCGATCCCGTCGATCGCCCGGCACCTGCGCACCCTCGTCGACGTCGGGCTCGGCTACGTCCGGCTGGGTCAGCCGGCGACGACACTGTCCGGCGGAGAGGCGCAGCGGGTGAAGCTCGCCTCCGAGCTGCAGAAGCGCTCGACCGGGCGGACGATCTACGTGCTCGACGAGCCGACCACCGGCCTGCACTTCGAGGACATCCGCAAGCTGTTGTCGGTCCTGCAGTCCCTGGTGGACAAGGGCAACACCGTGGTGGTGATCGAGCACAACCTCGACGTGATCAAGGCCGCCGACTGGGTGATCGACCTCGGGCCGGAGGGGGGCTCGCGGGGCGGTCAGGTCGTGGCGGAGGGCACCCCCGAGGACGTGGCCGGCAACCCGGCCTCGTTCACCGGCGCGTTCCTGAAGCCGGTGCTCGCCGGGCACCGCGTGCCGGTGGCGGTCGAGGAACCCGATCTCCTGGCGCCCGCGGGGTAGCGGCTCAGCTGATCGTGAGCGTGTCGCCGTTCACGGTGACGGTGGCCCTGGACAGCGCCTTCGTCGCGGGCCCGGTGAGCACCGAACCGTCGGCGAGGGAGAAGCTGCTGCCGTGGCGCCCGCAGACGATCGCCGCGTCGGTCACCTGCTGTACCGGGAGGTTCTGGTGCGTGCACAGGTATCCGAAGGCCTCGAACGTCCCCGAGGTGGGCTGGGTGACCACGAACGAGCCCACGATCTTCCCCCCGCCGACGGGGATCTCGGAGGCCGGCACCGTCGTGGGGCCGGCGGCCGTCGACCCGGACGGGCCTGAGGCCGCCGCGCACCCGGCGAGGCAGAACGTGACGGCGGCCGCGCCGGCCGTGCTGAGCACGACCCGGCGGCTGGGGAGTGACGGACTGGTCAATGGGTCCTCCTGACTCGGATGCTGGAATGGTAGAAGGTTCAACCACCCCTTGCCTGTGACGCGCCTGTGAATCCGGCGCCAGATTGCGTCCTGCCGCGCGGAACGGCGCTCCTGGGCTGAGGGCGGGCCTGCGGCGGTCCGCGTCCGGATCGTCAGTGGCGGTGCCTATGCTGGCTCGGGTGAGGACGACCCGGTTGCGTGAGGACGGACGGCATGGCTGATCCGGCCTCCTACCGTCCGGCGCCCGGCACCATCCCGACCGGGCCGGGGGTGTACCGGTTCAGCGACGCGGAGGGACGGGTCGTCTATGTCGGCAAGGCGGTCAACCTCCGCCAGCGGCTCAGCTCCTACTTCGCCGATCCCGCAGCGCTGCACTTCCGCACGCAGACGATGGTCCGCACGGCGGCGAAGGTCGAGTGGACGCTGGTGCGCAACGAACTCGAGGCGCTCCAGCTGGAGTACACCTGGATCAAGCAATTCGAACCGCGCTTCAACATCAAGTACCGCGACGACAAGTCCTACCCCTGGGTGGCCGTGACGTGGTCGGAGGAGTTCCCGAGGGTCTTCGTCGGCCGGGGCAGCAAGCGCAAGGGCACGCGCTACTTCGGCCCGTACGCCCAGGCGTGGGCGATCCGCGACACCATCGACTCGCTGCTGCGCGTGTTCCCGATGCGCTCCTGCACCAAGGGGGTGTTCCACAGCGCGCACGTGTCCGGGCGTCCCTGTCTGATGGGCTACATCGGCAAGTGCTCCGCCCCCTGCGTCGGACGGATCGACGCCGACGCCCACCGCGCCCTCGTCCAGGACGTCTGCGACTTCCTCGCCGGACGCACCTCGACCCTCATCCGGCGCCTCGAGACCGACATGTTCATCGCCTCCACGAACCTGGAGTTCGAGCGCGCCGCGGTCCTGCGCGACCAGCTCTCCGCGCTGAGGCAGGCCACCGAGCGGAACGCCATCGTCCTGGGCGACGGGACGGACGCCGACCTCGTCGCCCTGGCCGAGGACCCGCTGGAGGTCGCCGTCCAGGTGTTCCACATCCGCGACGGGCGGGTGCGCGGGGAGCGGGGCTGGGTGGCCGAGCGCAGCGACGACGCGGACACCGGCGAGCTCCTCGAGCAGTTCCTGCTCCAGCTCTACGCCGACGCGGACGCGGACGCGATCCCCCCGCAGGTGCTCCTCCCCGCCCTGCCGGCCTCGGCGGAGGTGCTCGGCCAGCTGCTGGGGGAGCAGCGCGAGGGCCGGGTGCGACTGAAGGTGCCCCGGCGCGGCGACAAGGCGGCCCTGCTGCAGACCGCCGCCCGCAACGCCGCCGACTCCCTCGCCCTCCACAAGGTGCGCCGGGCGAGCGACCTGTCCACCCGCAACCGGGCGCTGGAGGAGCTCCAGGAGGCGCTCGACCTCCCGCAGGTGCCGCTGCGCATCGAGTGCTACGACATCTCCCACACCCAGGGCACGGAGGTCGTCGCGTCGATGGTGGTCTTCGAGGACGGCCTGCCCCGCAAGGGGGAGTATCGCCGCTTCATCATCCGGACCGTGGAGGGATCGAACGACGTCGGCGCGATGCACGAGGTGCTCACGCGGAGGTTCACCAGGCTGATCGAGGAGCGGCGGCAGGCCGGGCGCGAGGACGAGTCCGGGCCACTCCTCGTCGACCCCACGACCGGGGCCCCGCGCAAGTTCGCCTACGCGCCCTCGCTGGTGGTCGTGGACGGCGGCGCGCCCCAGGTTGCGGCCGCGGAGCGGGCGCTCGCCGACCTCGGTGTGGTCGACGTCGCGCTGTGCGGGCTGGCCAAGCGCCTGGAGGAGGTGTGGCTGCCGGGGGAGGAGTACCCGCTCATCCTGCCGCGTGCCAGCGAGGGGCTGTACCTGCTCCAGCGGGTGCGGGACGAGGCCCACCGTTTCGCCATCACGCACCACCGGGGCCGGCGCAGCGCGAGCATGGTGGAGTCGCTGCTCGATGATGTCCCCGGGCTCGGGGAGATCCGTCGCAAGGCGCTGATCACCTACTTCGGGTCGCTGCGGAAGCTGCGGGCGGCCACCGTCGAGCAGATCGCCCAGGTGCCGGGCATCGGGCCCCGCACCGCCGCGTCCATCAAGGAGGCGCTCGCCGGACAGGAGCCGCCGGTCGCGATCAACGTGACCACCGGCGAGGTCATCGAGCAGTGAAACCCCGCGGCGGGATAATGAGCCCATGAACGACTCCGCCCCGCCCGTAGAACTGCTGGTGATCACCGGTATGTCCGGTGCGGGACGCCGGACGGCCGGCCACGCCCTGGAGGACCTCGGCTGGTTCGTCGTCGACAACCTCCCCCCGAGCATGCTTCCCGAGCTCCTCCAGATCAGCCGGCGCCGACAGTTCACCCGGGTCGCCGTCCTGCTGGACGTGCGCAGCCGCTCGGACTTCCAGCAGATCCCGGCCGCGTTCTCCGCCCTGGGGGACGTCGGGGTGGTGCCGCAGATCCTGTTCCTCGACGCCAGCGACGAGGCGATCGTCCGCCGGCAGGAGTCCGTGCGGCGGCCGCTCCCGCTGCAGGGTTCCGGGCGCCTGCTGGACGGCATCCGCAAGGAGCGCAAGATGCTGGCCGGGCTGCGCGCCAGCGCCGACCTCGTGATCGACACCTCCTCGATCAACGTGCACGAACTGGCCGCGCGCGTCGCCAAGGCCTACGCGAGTGCGTCCGAGACCGACCTCCAGGTCACCCTGATGTCGTTCGGGTTCAAGAACGGGATCCCGATCGACGCCGACCTCGTGTTCGACGCACGATTCCTGCCGAACCCGCACTGGGTGCCGGCGCTGCGGCCACAGACCGGGCTGGCGCAGCCGGTGTCCGCCTACGTGCTCGGGCAGCCCGACGCGGAGCCGTTCCTCCAGCACGCCCTCGGGCTGATCGACCTGATGCGCCCCGGGTACGTCCGCGAGGGCAAGCGCCACGCCACCGTCGCGATCGGCTGCACCGGCGGCAAGCACCGCTCGACCGCGCTCGTTGAAGAGCTGTCCCGCCGCCTCGCGGCCGAAGGCGTGCACACCGAGGTCGTGCACCGGGACCTGGGTATGGAGTGAACGGGTTCGCTCCGCCGCCGTCCGTGGTGGCCTTCGGCGGCGGCCACGGCCTCGCCGCCAGCCTGACGGCCCTGCGCCAGCTCACCCACCGGCTGACGGCCGTGGTGACCGTCGCCGACGACGGCGGCTCGTCGGGCCGGTTGCGTGAGGAGTTCCCGATCCTGCCCCCCGGCGACCTGCGGATGGCCCTGGCGGCGCTGTGCGGTGACGACGAGGTGGGGCGTGCGTGGGCAGAGGTGCTGCAGTCACGCTTCCCCGGAGACGGCCCGCTCGGCGGGCACAGCATCGGCAACCTGCTGATCGCCGGGCTGTGGCAGCAGCTGTCCGACCCGGTGGCCGGCCTCGACATGGTGGCCGCCATGCTCCACGTCGAGGGACGGGTGCTGCCGATGGCGGCCGTCCCCCTGGTGATCGAGGCGGACGTGATCGGCGCCGACCCGTCCTCGCCCGACGAGGTGACGCTCGTCGTCGGCCAGGAGGCCGTGGCGCTGGCGACCGGGGAGATCGCCGACGTCCGGCTGGTGCCGGCGGACCCGCCGGCCGTCCCGGAGGCGCTGCGCGCCGTCCACGCCGCCGACTACCTCGTGTTCGGGCCGGGGTCCTGGTACTCCTCGGTGATCCCGCACGTGCTCGTGCCCGAACTCCTGGACGCGATCCAGGCGTCGCGCGCCCGCCGGATCCTCACCCTCAACCTGGTGCCGACCGAGGACGAGACGCCCGCGTACACCGCGTCCCGCCACGTGGAGGTGCTCGCCGAGCACGCGCCCGGACTGCGCCTCGACGCCGTCGTCGCCGATCCGTCCTTCGCCGCCGGCGACCCGCACCTGGCGACCTACGTGCAGTCGCTGGGTGCGCGCCTGGTCGTCGCGCCCGTCCGGATGCGGGACGGGTCGCCCCGCCACGACCCCCACCTCCTGGCCGCGGTTTATGCGGGGATCATGGGTCTGTAGGCTAAGCGCCCATCGACGCTCTCGGCGAAAGGCAGTTTCCGGCAACATGGCGATGACGCAGCAGGTGAAGTCCGAGCTGGCGACCCTGGAGGTGACCAAGCCGGAGCTTCGCAAGGCCGAGGTGGCCGCGTTGCTGCGGTTCGCCAACGGCCTGCACATCGCCGGCGGGCGCATCGTCGTCGAGGCGGAGCTCGACACCGGCGTCGCCGCCCGCCGCCTGCGCACCGCGATCGCCGAGCTGTTCGGCTTCACCTGCGAGTTCGTCGTGATCACCGGCAGCGGCCTGCGCCGCGGCACCCGGTACGTCGTGCGGCTGATCCGCGACGGCGAGTCCCTCGCCCGGCAGACCGGCCTCATCGACCCGCGCGGGCGTCCCGTCCGCGGGCTGCCCGTCCAGGTGGTCAACGGAGGCATCGAGGTGTCGGTGGCCGCGTGGCGCGGCGCGTTCCTCGCGCACGGCTCGCTCACCGAGCCGGGACGCTCGATGGCGCTCGAGGTCACCTGCCCCGGCTCGGAGGCCGCGCTGGCCCTGGTCGGCGCCGCCCGGCGGCTCGGCATCAGTGCGAAGGCACGGGAGGTGCGCGGGATCGACCGCGTGGTCATCCGGGACGGCGACGCGATCTCGGCGATGCTCACCCGGCTCGGGGCGCACGAGTCAGTGCTCGCGTGGGAGGACCGCCGGATGCGCCGCGAGGTCCGCGCGTCCGCCAACCGCCTGGCGAACTTCGACGACGCCAACCTCCGCCGCTCCGCGCGGGCCGCGGTGGCCGCTGGGGCCCGCGTCCGCCGTGCCCTGGAGATCCTGGGCGAGGACATCCCCGAGCACCTGCTGGTGGCCGGCCAGCTGCGGCTGGAGCACAAGCAGGCCAGCCTGGAGGAGCTGGGGCAGTTGCACGTCCCGCCGCTCACCAAGGACGCCGTCGCCGGTCGCATCCGTCGGCTGCTCGCGACCGCGGACAAGCGGGCCGGCGAGCTGGGCGTCCCGAACACCGAGGCCGTCCTGAGTCCCGAGATGCTGGACGAGGACGCCTGAGGCGCACCGCACCGCCGGCGTCCGGAACAGGGGGCTCTGCGGGGTCCCGGGGTGCACGGTCCGGATTTCCGCCCCTGCATCCGGCGGCACCGTGAACCGATAGGGTGGAACCCGAACAGGGCTGGGCTCAAGCCCGCCACTGGACCCGTTCGTAAAGGAGACCCTCACTTATGACCGTCAAGGTTGGCATCAACGGCTTCGGCCGGATCGGCCGCAACTACTTCCGCGCCCTCGTGGCTTCGGGCGCCGATCTCGACGTCGTGGCCGTGAATGACCTCACTGACAACAAGACGCTCGCCCAGCTGCTGAAGTACGACTCGATCCTGGGTCGCTTCCCGGGCGAGGTCACCGCGGACGAGACCGCGCTGTACGTCGACGGCAAGGAGATCAAGGCGTTCGCCGAGCGCGACCCCGCCAACCTCCCGTGGGGTGAGCTGGGTGTGGACATCGTGATCGAGTCCACCGGCTTCTTCACCGACGCCGAGAAGGCCAAGGCCCACATCGCCGCCGGCGCCAAGAAGGTCCTCATCTCCGCCCCGGCGAAGAACGAGGACATCACCATCGTCATGGGCGTCAACGACAACCTGTACGACCCGGCCGCGCACAACATCATCTCCAACGCGTCCTGCACCACCAACTGCCTGGCCCCCCTGGCCAAGGCGCTGAACGACGGCATCGGCATCGTCAAGGGCCTGATGACCACGATCCACGCCTACACCCAGGACCAGAACCTGCAGGACGCCCCGCACAAGGACCTGCGTCGCGCCCGCGCCGCCGCCCTGAACATCGTCCCGACCACCACCGGTGCCGCCAAGGCTGTCGCCCTGGTCCTGCCGGAGCTGAAGGGCAAGCTGGACGGCTACGCGCTGCGCGTGCCGACGCCGACCGGCTCGGTCACCGACCTCACCTTCGAGGCCGCGCGCGAGACCACCGTCGAGGAGATCAACGCGATCGTCAAGGCTGCTGCCGAGGGCCCGCTGAAGGGGATCCTGGAGTACAGCGAGGACCCGATCGTCAGCAAGGACATCGAGACCTACCCGCTGTCCAGCATCTTCGACGCTCCGCTGACCAAGGTCATCGGCAACCAGGTGAAGGTCGTCTCCTGGTACGACAACGAGTGGGGCTACTCCAACCGCCTGGTCGACCTGACCGTGCTGGTGGGCTCCAAGCTCTGATGATCGATGACGGGTCGGTCCGCGTTCGCGGGCCGGCCCGTCTCTTCATGAACGGAAGAGAGAGGTAAGAGGTGAAATCAGTCAAGGACCTCGGTGAGCTGAGGGGCAAGCGCGTCCTGATCCGGTGCGACTTCAACGTGCCGCTGGACGGGGACACCATCACCGACGATGGCCGGATCCGCGCGGCGCTGCCGACCCTGACCCTGCTCAAGGACGCCGGCGCGAAGGTCGTCATCATGGCGCACCTGGGCCGGCCCAAGGGCCAGGTCAACCCGAAGTACTCGCTGGCCCCGGCCGCCCGGCGGCTCGGTGAGCTGATCGGCGCCGACGTGAAGCTGGCCACGGACGTGGTCGGCGAGACCGCCACCGCCACCGTCGCCGCGCTCGCCGACGGCGAGATCGCGATGCTCGAGAACGTCCGCTACGAGCCGGCCGAGGAGTCCAAGGTGGACGCCGAGCGCGAGGAGCTCGCCGCGAAGTACGCCGCTCTCGGTGACGTGTTCGTGTCCGACGGCTTCGGCGTCGTTCACCGCAAGCAGGCGTCCGTGTACGACGTCGCCAAGCTCCTGCCGAACGCCGCCGGTTTCCTGGTGGCCAAGGAGGTCGAGGTGCTCAAGAAGCTCACCGAGAGCCCGGCGAGCCCCTACGTCGTCGTCCTCGGCGGCGCGAAGGTCGCCGACAAGCTGGCGGTCATCGACAACCTGCTGAAGGTCGCGGACACCCTCATCATCGGTGGCGGCATGGCCTACACCTTCCTCAAGGCCAAGGGCTACGAGGTCGGCACGTCCCTGCTCGACAGCGAGAAGATCGAGACCTGCGCCGGCTACCTCGAGCAGGCCACCGCTGCCGGCAAGCAGATCCTGCTGCCTGTCGACGTGCGCGTGGTGTCCGAGCTGGACATCCCGGCGCGCCACGCCAGCGAGGTGACCATCGTCGACGCCGACGGCATCCCGGCCGACCAGGAGGGCGCCGACATCGGCCCGAAGTCCGAGGCGTTGTTCGCGGACGCGATCGCCGGTGCGGCGACGATCTTCTGGAACGGCCCGATGGGCGTCGCGGAGATCCCGTCCCTTGCGCTGGGCACCGACGCGGTCGCGAAGGCGCTCGCCGCCTCCAGCGGCTTCTCGGTGGTGGGTGGTGGCGACTCCGCCGCCGCCGTGCGCAACCTCGGGTTCGCAGACGAGGCCTTCGGCCACATCTCCACCGGTGGCGGTGCGTCACTGGAGTACCTCGAGGGCAAGGTGCTCCCGGGTCTTGCTGTCCTGGAAGGGGAGAACTGACATGGCACGCACGTCGCTCATGGCGGGCAACTGGAAGATGAACCTCAACCACGTCGAGGCCACCGGCCTGGTGCAGAAGCTGGCCTGGACGCTGGCCGACGCCAAGTACGACCCGGCATTGTCCGAGGCGGCCGTGATCGTGCCGTTCACCGACATCCGGACCGTGCAGACCCTGGTCGAGGGTGACAAGCTGCCGCTGAAGTTCGGCGCGCAGGACGTCTCCGTCCACGCGTCCGGCGCCTACACCGGCGAGGTCTCGGCCGACATGCTGGCCAAGCTGAACTGCAGCTACGTCGTGGTCGGGCACTCCGAGCGCCGCGAGTACCACGGCGAGACCGACGAGCTGATCGGCGCCAAGGCGAAGGTGGTGTTCGAGGCCGGAATGACCCCGATCATCTGCTGCGGCGAGGTGCTCGAGATCCGCAAGCAGGGCACGCACGTCGAGCACGTCCTCGGCCAGGTCGAGGACTGCCTCGCCCCGCTGACCGCGGAGCAGGTCGCCGCGTCCGTCATCGCCTACGAGCCGGTCTGGGCGATCGGCACCGGCGAGGTGGCCACCCCCGAGGACGCCCAGGAGGTCTGCGGCGCGATCCGTGGCTACGTCACCGACACCTTCGGTGCGGCCGCCGGTGAGGCCGTGCGCATCCAGTACGGCGGCTCGGTGAAGGCCAGCAACGTGGTCGAGATCATGGCGCAGCCCGACGTCGACGGCGCCCTCGTCGGAGGCGCGAGCCTCAACGCGGACGAGTTCGCCAAGATCGTCATGTACTACACGGCCGGCTGACCCCAGCCCTCGCCCGACCTCGCACCCTCCCTCCGGCCCACGCCGGAGGGAGGGGGCTTCGTCGTCCCCGTCCCCGTCCCCGCGCCGAGGGCCAGCCTTGTGGCCGAGGGCCCGTTCACCGGTGCTGGCCCTCGGCGAGAAGGCTGGCCCTCGGACGGGAGGGCTGGCCCTCGCTGCGGACGGGGTGGACGCCGGCCGCGACCAGCCTTACCCGCGTTTCGTTGGTCCGGGCAGGCGTGGGTTAGGATTCTCCGCGTGACTGCGCTCCCTCTGGTGACGACCTGGCCGATCGTGACACTTCAGATCGTCCTGATCCTGACCAGCATCGTCCTGGCACTGTTCATCCTGCTGCACAAGAGCCGGGGCGGCGGCATGTCCGACCTGTTCGGCGGCGGCATGAGCACGGGGATGGGGGGCACCTCGGTCGCCGAGCGGAACCTCGACCGCCTGACCATCATGGTCGGCCTGGTGTGGCTCGCCAGCATCATCGGACTGTTGGTGCTGTACCGGTATTTCCCCGAAGTCGGGGCCCTGGGCTGAGTCCGGCCCGCTCGCAGCAAGGAGTCAAAGCACGTGGTTGGTGGTAGCGCAATTCGCGGTAGCCGGGTCGGTGCCGGCCCGATGGGGGAGGCCGAGCGCGGAGACGCGGCCCCCCGCCTCTACGTCTCCTACTTCTGCGCCCACGGTCATGAGACGCGCCCGGCGTTCGCCGCGGACGCCGTCGTCCCGGACACCTGGGACTGCCCGCGGTGCGGCCTGCCGGCCAACCTCGACAGCGAGAACCCGCCGCCCCCGCCGAAGACCCAGCCGTACAAGACGCACCTGGCCTATGTGAAGGAGCGTCGCAGCGACGCGGAGGCCGTGGCCATCCTCGCCGAGGCGCTGGACGCCCTGCGCGCCCGTCGGGCGGCCGGCGAGGTCATCTACTGAGCCGGACGCCTCCGTCCGGCCGCAGGCCCACGCCCTACAGAGAGCAGTCGAAGTAGGGCAGTTCCGCTGAGGCGTCCTCGTCCACGAGCCACAGCGTGCGCTCGCGTCCGGCCACCCGGGCCGCCGGCAGCGCCGTGTCGCCGGCCAGTGAACGGCACAGCGCGTTCGACTTCTCCGACCCGCTCACCAGGAACCAGACCTCGCGGGAGTCGTTGAGCGTCGGGATGGTCAGGCTGATCCGCTCCGGCGGTGGCTTCGGCGCCTCGCTGACGCCGATCACCGCCTGCGTGGTGGGCTCGCTGGACGGGTGGTTGGGGAAGATCGAGGCCACGTGGCCGTCCGGCCCCATGCCCAGCAGGCACAGGTCGAAGCGTGTATCCCCGAGCTCCTTGGCGTAGGTGGCCGCGGACGCGGCGGCGTCGATCACGCCGTCCGCGCTCGGCATCGGGTGCGTACGGGCCGGATCCACCGGGAAGTGGCTGGCCAGCAGCGCCAGGGTCGGCCCGGCGTTCCGCTCCGGGTCGCCGGTCGGGACGAAACGCTCGTCGCCCCACCAGAGCTCGAGCCGGGACGGGTCGAGCGCCGAGCCCTCCACCAGCTCGCCGAGGCGGGCGTAGACGGCCATGGCGATCCGTCCGCCGGTGAGGCACACCTGCGCGACCCTGCCGTCGGCCTGGAGCCCGATGAGCACGGAGAGCAGCCGGGCGGCACCGCGCGCGGCGAGGTCGTCCGCGTCACGGTGGCGGATCACCTGGGGCTGCGCGCTCACTCCGCCCTCACCTGGCCGCGTGCCACGGCACGATCGATTCTCCTCACCACGGACGCCATGGCCTCAGCGTAGATGGGATCGTCCTCGAGGCGCCGCAGCTCCTCGGCCAGCAGCGTGTTCACGTCGCGGCGCGGGAGGGCGACGAGCCTGCTCGACAGCCCCGGTGCGGAGAAGCTGGCGAGGTTGCCGTCGGTGCGCGTGATCCGGATCTCGTCCTCGCCCGAGCCGAGCACGACCCCGGTGATGCCCACGGCCGGGTCGGTGCGCTCGAGGGTCACCGGGACGTCCAGGCGCTGCGACAGCCAGGCGGCGAGCAGCGTGCCGGCGGCGTTCGCCGGGGCGGCGCTGACGGTGGCCCGGGTGACGTCCATCGGGTAGGCGTCGAGGGCGGCAGCCATCAGCCCGCGCCAGCGGGTGAGGCGCGTCCAGGTGAGGTCGGTGTCGCCGGGGCAGTAGTTCCGGGCGCGAACCTCCAGCGCTGCCAACGGGTCGGGGTCGCCCATCGCGTCGGTGATGCGTCGGGTGGCGAGCCGGCCGATCGGGTCCAGGCCCGGCGTCCTCGGCGAGCGTCCCGGCCACCACACGATCACCGGAAGGTCGGGCAGCAGCAGCGGCAGCACCACGGACTCGCGGTGCTTCTGGAGCACGCCGTGGAACTTCAGCGCGATGATTTCGCCGGGCGACCCCTCGCCGGCCTGCACCTCCGCGTCCAGCCGGTCGGCCCGGGCGCGGCCGTTGGTGAGCAGCAGGATGCGGGACGGGTGCTCGCGCCCGGCCTCCGCGCACGCCTCCTTCGCCCGCTCGTAGTCGGAGAGCTCGGCGACGACGACGAGGGTGAAGACCAGCCCGGAGGCGGCCCCGACGTGGTGCCTGGCCTTCGCGATGGCCTGCTGCACCTCTGCGGCGTTGGTGCCGGTGAGTGTGACGATCACGATCGCTCCTCCTTACGGACGTCGCCAGCTGAACCCGTCGCGGGCCAGCATCTCGACGGCGGACGGGGGACCCCACGTGCCCGAGGGGTACGGCTCTGGCGGGGTGTCCCGCTCTGCCCAGCGGTCCAGCACGGGGTCGAGGATCTGCCAGGACAGCTCCACCTCCGCCGGTTGGGGGAACAGCGGCTCCGAGCCGAGCAGGACGTCGAGCAGCAGCCGCTCGTAGGCCTCGGGGCTCGACTCGGCGAACGAGGTGCCGTAGCCGAAGTCCATGTTCACGTCGCGCAGTTCCATCGGGGTCGCCGGCACCTTGGCCCCGAACCGCAGCGTGATGCCCTCGTCCGGCTGGATCCGCAGCACGAGCGCGTTCGTGCCGAGCGCGCGGACGTCCGTGCCGTCGAACGGCAGGTGGGGCGCCGGACGCAGGTTCAGCGCCACCTCGGTGACCCGGCGGGGGAGTCGCTTGCCGGTGCGGAGGTAGAACGGCACCCCTGCCCAGCGCCGGTTGTCGATGTCGACCCGGATCGCGGCGAAGGTGTCCGTCCGCGAGTCGCCCGGGATGCCCTGCTCCTCGAGATAGCCCGGCACCTCGACACCGCCGGACCAGCCGGTCGCGTACTGCCCGCGCGCGGTGTGGGCGTCCAGGTCGGACGGCACCCGGGCGGCGGAGAGTACCTTGCGCTTCTCCAGGCTGAGCTCGTCGGCCCCGAAGGACGTCGGCTCCTCCATCGCCGTCAGGGCGACGAGCTGGAGGAGGTGGTTCTGAATCACGTCGCGGGCGGCGCCGATGCCGTCGTAGTAGCCGGCGCGTCCGGCGATGCCGATGTCCTCGGCCATGGTGATCTGCACGTGGTCGATGTACGTGCGGTTCCAGATCGGCTCGAACATCGTGTTGGCGAAGCGGAACGCCAGCAGGTTCTGCACCGTCTCCTTGCCCAGGTAGTGGTCGATCCGGAAGATGCTGGACGGCGAGAACGCCTTCGCGAGCTTGCGTTCGAGCTGGCGGGCGCTGTCCAGGTCGTGGCCGAACGGCTTCTCGATGACCACCCGTCGCCACGACCCCTTCGGACGGTCGGCCAGGCCGTGGCGCCGCAACTGGGCCACGGCGACGTCGAAGGCCTTGGGCGGCACCGACAGGTAGAAGGCGTGGTTGCCGCCGGTGCCCTGCCGCTCGTCGAGGTCGGTGAGGGTCTGCTTGAGCTGGGCGAAGGCCTCGTTGTCGTTGAGCTCTCCGGGGACGAACCGGATCCCCTCCTGCAGCTGCTTCCAGACGTCCTCGCGGAACTCGGTGCGGGCGTGCTCGCGTACCGACTCCGCGACCAGTTCGGCGAAGTGCTCGGCCGCCCAGTCGCGGCGGGCGAACCCGACGAGCCCGAAGCCGGGTGGCAGGAGGCCGCGGTTGGCCAGGTCGTACACGGCCGGCAGCAGCTTCTTGCGGGCGAGGTCGCCGGTGACGCCGAACAGGACGAGGGCCGAGGGGCCCGCCATCCGGGGCAGGCGGGGATCGCGCTGGTCGCGGAGCGGATTCACACCTGCGACTGTACCCACGCGGTCACTGGGGAGCGATGCTGATCGCGGCCGGGCGGAACGGGCGTCTAGACTGCTCAGACGCTGACCCCTGACGTGATCGGAGCCGGATGAGACCAGCCGAGGAGGGCGCGTCCCTGGCCGCCCTTGAGCAGGGTGGCTGGCGCGCCGTGGTGACGGCCTACGTGGGCCTTGCCAAGCCGCGGATCATCGAGTTGCTCCTGGTCACGACCATCCCGGCGATGTTCCTGGCCGCGGGCGGCTTCCCGTCCTGGCAGCTCGTGGTGTGGACGCTGCTGGGCGGCACCGCTGCGGCCGGGAGTGCCAACGTCTTCAACTCGGTGCTGGACGCCGACATCGACGCCCGGATGCGGCGCACGCGGCGGCGTCCGATGGCCCGCGAGCTGGTGAGCACCCCCCGGGCGCTCGCCTTCGGCGTCGCCCTCGGGCTGGCCGCGACCCTCATCCTCGGCCTCGGCGCCAACTGGTTGTCGGCCGCGCTCGCGCTGGTGGCCAACCTCTACTACGTGTTCGTCTACACCCTGGCGCTGAAGCGGCGGACGGCCCAGAACATCGTCTGGGGCGGCATCGCCGGCTGCTTCCCGCCACTGATCGGCTGGACCGCGGTGACCGGCTCTGTGGCGTGGACGCCCCTGGTGCTGTTCGCGATCGTGTTCGCCTGGACCCCGCCCCACACCTGGGCGCTCGCCCTGCGCTACCGCGAGGACTACCAGGAGGCGCACATCCCGATGCTGCCCGTGGTGGCGCCGCCCGTGGCCGTCGCGTGGCGCATCCTCGCCTACAGCCTGCTCACCGTCGCGGTCAGCCTGCTGCTGTGGCCGGTCGCCGGCACGGGCTGGCTCTATCCGGTGGTCGCGGCGGTCGCCGGCCTGGCGATGCTGGCCGAGGCGGTGGCGCTCCTGGTCCGTGCCCGCCGGGGCCTGGTGGACGCCGCGCTGAAGCCGATGCGGCTGTTCCACCTCTCCAACAGCTACCTCGCCGTGGTGTTCATGGCTGCTGCGGTGGATCCCCTGCTGTTCTGAGAGCCCCGGCGCCGGCCGGGAGCTCGGCGTCCGCGGGCCGGGTGTCGCGCACCAGCCACCACAGGTTCGCCAGCGCAGCGGTGAAGACGGTCAGCCCGAGCATGTGCAGGGCCACCAGGGGCACCGGAAGGCCGAGGAGGTACTGCGCGTAGCCGATCGCCCCCTGTGCCAGCTCGACGGCCAGCAGCAGCACGGCCGCCCGCCGCGCGGCACCGGTGGTGAGCAGGACGAGGGCGATGGTGAGCGCGACCACGACCCAGACGCTGAGGGAGTGGACGCGGGTCGCTGCCACCACGTCGAGCCCGTTGCGCGCCGAGTCGCTGTCTCCGGCGTGCGGCCCGGCGCCGGTCGCCACCACGCCGAGCGCCATCGAGGCCATGCCCACCCAGAAGGCCACTCGGGCCAGCATGCGGGCGAGCGGGCGCGCGGCGGCCGGCCGCCAGCCGTACGCGTCGTGGACCAGTACGGTGCACACCGCGATCAGGGCCACCGACACCACCATGTGCAGCCCGACGACCCACGGGTTGAGGCCTGCCAGCACGGAGAAGCCGCCGATGATCGCCTGGGCGGGGATGCCGAGGGCTGCGGCGAGGGCGAGCCTCCGGGTGCGGCGCCGGGGCGCGCCGGCATCGTCCCTCGCCTTCCAGGCCGCGACGAAGGTACCGACGGCGAGCACCACAAGGACGAAGGTGAGCAGCCGGTTCCCGAACTCGATGGACGCGTGGAGGGAGGCCTCGGGCGGCGTGATCGAACCCGGCTCGCACTGCGGCCAGGTGGAGCAGCCCAGGCCGGAGCCGGTCAGGCGCACCAGGCCCCCGGTCACGACGATGCCCATGTTGCCCACCAGGGACGCGACCGCCCAGCGTCGCAGGGCGGCGGGGGAGCCTACGAGGTCCATCGGAACACCTTTCTGGCCAGGGCGAGGGCCGCCACGGCCCACACCGCGACGACGATCAGGGGCAGCGCGTCGACGCCACCGCCGGCCCACGTGCGCAGCGTCTCACCCAGCGCGGTGGTCGGCAGCAGCGAGATCACGGGCTGGGCCCACGCCGGGAAGGCCGCGACCGGTACCAGGAGGCCGCCGGCCGCCCCCAGCAGGTAGACCAGGTTCGCCAGCCCCAGCGTCAGTTCGGCGGACGCGCGTCCGGCGAGCACGAGGGCCAGGCCGGAGAACGCGGCCAGGGACAGCACGACCACGCCCGCGGCGACCGCGGTCTGCGCGATCGACGGACGGGGCGACCAGCCGGCGGCGACCCCGGCCAGGGCCAGGACCGCCGCCTGCGCCAGCGCGACGGCGGTGACCATGGCGGCCTTGCCCAGCATCAGGTCGGTGCGGCGCAGCGGGGTGGCCACGAGGCGCTCCAGGACGCCGTAGCGCCGCTCGAAGGCCGTGGTGATGGCCAGCGAGGTGAAGCCCGTGGACCACAACCCCAGCGCGATCACGGAGGCGACGAACGGCTCGCGTGCGATCCCGAGGCGCTCTCCGGCGACGGCCTGGCCCAGGATCAGGCCGAGCGGGATCACCAGGGCGAGCAGGAGCTGCTCGCCGTTGCGCGCGACCAGGACGGTCTCCATGCGGGCGTGGCGCAGGATCCGGCGCAGGCGAGGTGCCGGCGCCGGCGCGGGACGCAGGTCGAGCGCGCTCACGCCGCGCTCCCGGGCCGGGTGAGCTCGAGGAACAGCTGCTCGAGGCTGCCACCGGCGGTGAGCTCCGCCACGCTGCCGTCGGCGACGCCCCGCCCGGCGTCGATCAGCACGACGTGGTCGGCGAGCTGCTCTGCCTCGTCCATGGCGTGGGTGGTCAGCAGGACGGCGACGCCCGCGTCGCGCAGCGCGCGGACCAGCGTCCACACCTCCCGGCGGGCGTGCGGGTCGAGGCCGGCGGTGGGCTCGTCGAGGAAGACCAGCTCCGGGCGTCCGATGATCGCCCCGGCGAGGTTCACCAGCTGTTGCTGGCCACCCGAGAGCCGTCGGTAGGGCGTGCCGGCGAAGGGGCCGATGCCGAGGGCGTCCACCACGTCGGCGACCGGCAGGGGAGTGGCGTGCAGCGAGGCGAGGTAGGCCAGGAGCTCGCGGGGGCGGACGCCGGACCACGCGCCGGTCGCCTGCGGCATGAGCCCCACCCGGCTGTTCGCCGACGCCGATCCCGGCGGCGCGCCGAGCACCTCCACCCGGCCGGAATCGGGGGTGAGCAGGCCGGTGCAGCAGCGGATCATCGTGGTCTTGCCGGCCCCGTTCGGCCCCAGCACAGCGGTCACCTCCGCCGGGGCGGCGACGAGGCCCAGCCCGTCCAGCACCGCCCGTCCGCCCAGTCGCAGGCGCACGTCGGTGAGCGAGAGGGCGGCAGGCACCCGTTCAGTCTAGGCAGACGAGACGCCGCTGCCCGGCTCCCTCGCGGGAACCGGGCAGCGGCGGTGGGTCGTGCGGTCAGGCCTTCGCGACGGCCTCCACCGCGTCCGCGGCGGCGGGAGCCGTGGCCGCGGAGCCGACCTCGGCCGGGGCCTCCTTGAGGTAGGCGAAGTCGGCAGCCGTCAGCATGGGCTGGTCGATCCGCATCCCGTAGAAGGAACGCCACACCATGTAGACCGACGCCAGGCCGAACACGACGGCCAGGATGGCGTTGATCGTCGGGTTGCTGATGATGAGGCTCAGCTCGATCGCCAGCATGCCGAACAGGGTGGTGAACTTGATGACCGGGTTCAGGGCCACCGAGCTGGTGTCCTTGAACGGGTCGCCCACGGTGTCGCCCACGATGGACGCGTCGTGCAGCTCGGTGCCCTTGGCCTGCAGGTCGACCTCGACGATCTTCTTCGCGTTGTCCCAGGCGCCACCGGCGTTGGCCATGAA
>Ga0102832_1001516_pt1 | contig 17387 bp, 16 predicted proteins | sample EBPBio282013_DNA_FD_88942 | JGI IMG/M metagenome (GOLD analysis project Ga0102832, IMG submission 88942) | Wastewater treatment Type I Accumulibacter community from EBPR Bioreactor in Madison, WI, USA - Reactor 2_5/28/2013_ DNA (Illumina Assembly) | ecosystem: Engineered > Bioreactor > EBPR >...
ACGATGTGCACCCCGAGGGCGCCGCGCGGCGCCTCGATGAAGGAGTACGCCTGGCCGGCCGGCACGTGGAAGCCCTCGGTGACCAGCTTGAAGTGGTGGATCAGCGCCTCCATCGACTCGCCCATGATGTGGCGGATGTGGTCGAGGGAGTTGCCCATGCCGTCGCCGCCGATGGCGAGCTGGCTCGGCCAGCCGATCTTCTTGTCCTCGATCATCACCGGGCCCGGCGTCTTCTCGAGCAGGTCGAGCGCCTGGCGGATGATCTTCTTGGACTCGTCGAGCTCGCGCAGGCGCACCAGGAACCGGCCGTACACGTCGGCGGTGGTCTCGGTGGGGATCTCGAAGTCGAACTGGTCGTAGCCGAAGTAGGGCTCGCTCTTGCGGATGTCGTAGGGCAGGCCCGCCGAGCGCAGCACCGGGCCGGTGACGCCGAGGGCCATGCAGCCTGCGAGGTCGAGGTAGCCGATGCCGACCGTGCGGTCCTTCCAGATGCCGTTGTCGACGAGCAGCTTCGGCACGCCGTCGAGCTGGCGGTCGAGCTTGTCCATGGCAGCGCGGATCTCGCGGATGCCGTTCTCCGGCATGTCCTGCGCGACGCCGCCCGGGCGGATGTAGGCGTGGTTCATGCGCAGGCCGGTGATCATCTCGAGCAGGTCGAGGGTGATCTCGCGGTCGCGGAAGCCGTTGGTCATCGCGGTGAGCGCACCCATCTCGAAGCCGCCCGTGGCGAGCGCGACGAGGTGGGAGCCCATGCGGTTGAGCTCGAGGGTGATGACGCGCATGAGCTGCGCGCGCGGCGGCACCTTGTCGACGATGCCGAGGGCCTTCTCGACCGCGAGGCAGTAGCCGGCCTCGTTGGCCAGCGGCGCGAGGTAGTCCATGCGCGTCACGTACGGGACGGCCTGGACCCAGGTGCGGTACTCGAGGTTCTTCTCGATGCCCGTGTGCAGGTAGCCGATGGCCGCGCGGGCCTCGGTGATGACCTCGCCCTCCATCTCGAGGATGAGGCGGAGCACGCCGTGGGTGGACGGGTGCTGCGGGCCCATGTTGACCACCACGCGCTCGTGGTGGCCCTCCTCCGGCGCGAGGACGGAGTCCCAGTCGCCGCCGGTGACGGTGTAGACGCGGCCCTCGGTGGTGTCGTAGACGCCGGCGTCGTCGATCGGGTCGCCGTCGCCGAGGACGTCGCCGTACGCGGCCTCGTAGGTGATGTCGCCCATCAGGTGTACGACCTCCGCGTGTCGGGCGGCGGGATGCTGGCGCCCTTGTACTCGACCGGGATCCCGCCGAGCGGGTAGTCCTTGCGCTGGGGGTGCCCGTACCAGTCGTCCGGCATGAGGATCCGGGTGAGGCCCGGGTGGTCGTCGAAGACGATGCCGAACATGTCGAACGTCTCGCGCTCGTGCCAGTCGTCGGCCGGGTACACCGACACGATGCTCGGCACGTGCGGGTGCTCGTCGGGGGCGGTCACCTCGACGCGGATGCGGCGGTTCCAGGTGACCGACTGGAAGTGCCACACGGCGTGCAGCTCGTGGCCCTTCTGGTTCGGGTAGTGCACGCCCGAGACGCCGAGGCAGATCTCGAAGCGCAGCGCCGGCTCGTCGCGCAGCCGGCGGACGAAGGCGAGCAGGTGCTCGGCCTTGACGTAGAAGGTGATCTCGCCGTTGGAGACGACGACGGCGTCGGTGGCGGCGTCGAGGGACAGGCCGTCGTCCTGCAGCGCGAGGTCGAGCTCGTCGGCCACCTCGTCGAACCAGCCGCCGTAGGGGCGGGCGGACGGCGCCGGCATCTCGATGACGCGGACGAGGCCGCCGAAGCCGGACGTGTCGCCGGAGCCGCTGCCGCCGAACAGGCCCTGGCGGACGTCGACCACGGGGAGCGTGGGGACGTCGGCGGGGACGACGTCGAGCTCGGCCGGGGTGCCGGGGGTCTCGGTCACCGGAGCAGCCCCTTCATCTCACCGGTGGTGGGGGCCACGAGCGCGGCCTCCTCGAGCTCGGTGATCTCGGCCTGGCGGTTGGCGCCGAGCTTCCGCTCGCGCGACTTCTCGTGGATCTTCATGATCGCGTCGATGAGCATCTCGGGCCGCGGCGGGCAGCCGGGCAGGTAGACGTCGACGGGCACGATGTGGTCGACGCCCTGCACGATCGCGTAGTTGTTGAACATGCCGCCGCTCGAGGCGCACACGCCCATCGCCAGGACCCACTTGGGCTCCGGCATCTGGTCGTAGATCTGGCGCACGATCGGGGCCATCTTCTGGCTCACCCGGCCGGCGACGATCATGAGGTCGGCGTGGCGCGGGGAGCCGCGGAAGACCTCCATGCCGAAGCGCGCGAGGTCGTAGCGGGGACCGCCGGTCGACATCATCTCGATCGAGCAGCAGGCCAGGCCGAACGTCGCGGGCCACATGGACCCTGCGCGCCCGTACCCGGCCATCTTCTCGACGGTGGTGAGCAGGATGCCGCTCGGGAGGCTCTCCTGGAGTCCCATGGCCTAGCCCTCCTGTCCGACTGCTGGTGCTGTGGTCCGGTCGACTGCGTGTGCGGGGTGCCCCGCGGTCTGCGGCGTCAGTCCCACTCGAGACCGCCGCGGCGCCAGACGTAGGCGTAGACCACCAGCACGGTGATGATGAACAGCGCCATCTCGACCAGGCCGAACAGTGCGAGCTGGTCGAAGGCGACGGCAAACGGGTAGAGGAACACGATCTCGATGTCGAAGACGATGAACAGCATCGCCGTCAGGTAGTAGCGGATCGGGAACCGGCCGCCGCCGATGGGCTGCGGCGTGGGGTCGATGCCGCACTCGTAGGAGTCGAGGCGGGCGCGGTTGTAGCCCTGGGCGCCGAGGAACGTGGGGGCCGCGATGGCGAAGACGCCGAAGAGAGCACCGAGGATGCCGAGGATCAGGACCGGCAGATAGATCTCGCCCACGGGTGGCGCTCCTTCACGTCGTGCGAACCGACGAGATCCTAGTGGCCTGCGCAGAGGCCCCCGGACCACGTCCTCCTGACGGTTGCTACGGGGTGGTGCTGTGCCGTCGAGCCGGTCGTGCGGGTCGTTCTCGTGCTCGTCGGAGCCTCCGGGAGAAGGTCCGGCGGGGTGGTGCGCGCGCGGCCGAGGCAGCGGCCGGGGAGCGGGTCCCCGGGCGCCACGGAGGGCCACGGAGGAGAAGGCTCCTCGCCCGCGGACCGGTGCGCGCGTGCGCTTGTGAACGCGTTCACGAGCGCGTGGGTAGCCTACCCGCTCCCCCGGGGCCTCCGGAGGCGGTCCGCCCGGTGAGACGCAGGTGCGACGGAGCCGAGGCTCGGCCCGGGAGCAGCCGGTGCGGCGGCGTCCGGCGGGCAGCAGCGAGGAGGATCGGCCCCGGGGAATCCACGCGGTGGATTCACGCGGCCGTCACCCGCCTGGGCGTACCGGCTGCTCCCGGGCCGGACGCCGCGGGGACCCAGCTGCCCGACGTCCGGGCCCTTCTCCCCCGCGGGCGCGCGACCCGGCCTGGCGACCCGCTGCCCTGGTCTCATGACCGCCACGACCTCCGAGTCCACGTCCCGCCCGCTCCGCCGCCGCGCCCGCGCCGCGCTGCTCGTCCCGGCGGTGGCCGCCGGGGTGCTGCTGGCGGGATCGCTGGCCGCCGGCGCCACCACGCCCGTCTCGACCACCGCGATGATCGTGTGCCTGCGTCCGGGGTCGTCGCTGGTCGCCCGCAACAGCCAGGGCGTCTGCCCGGCGGGCTTCCGGATGGTCAAGGTCATCGGCCAGCGCGGCCTCACCGGCGCAGCCGGAGCCACCGGAGCCACCGGAGCCCAGGGCGAGCCGGGCGAGCAGGGCGAGCAGGGACTCCCCGGACCGGCGGGCGCTGCTGGCGCCGACGGCTCAGCCGGCGCAGCCGGGCTTGACGGCGCGACCGGTCCGCAGGGACCGCAGGGCGTGCCGGGACCGCAAGGCGATCAGGGCCTCCCCGGCCTGCAGGGTGACCAGGGACCGCAGGGCGATCAGGGCCTCCCCGGCCTGCAGGGTGACCAGGGACCGCAGGGCGAGCAGGGGCCGCAGGGGACGTCGGGCGCCACGGGGCTCACCGGGCTCGACGGCGAGCCCGGCCCGCAGGGCGAGCGCGGCGCGACCGGCGAGCAGGGCCCCGCCGGGCCCCAGGGCGAGCCGGGAGCGACCGGAGAGCAGGGACCCGCCGGCCCGCAGGGCGAGCAAGGCCCGACCGGCCCCCAGGGCGAGCCAGGGGCAGCCGGAGCCACCGGCGCGACCGGACCCCAGGGAGAGCAGGGTCCGCAGGGACCTCAGGGCCTCCCCGGCGCGAACGGCACCGGTCCGGCCTGGTTGGACGTCGGCTCAGCGACGAGTTTCGTCAGCGGCGATGGGCACGTGCTGGTGACAGTGGACCTGCCGGAGGGCGTCTACGCGGTCGCCGCGTCTATCTCCGTGTCCGGTACGAGCGGTCAGGCGGGAACCGCGGTCCTCACCTGCAGTTGGAGCGCCGGTGGTGACGCAGAGATGTACGGGCCTAAGCCAGCCACGATGAAGGACTCCGAGGCAGACCTGAAGGACGATCTGCTGGCGCTGGCTCCCAACGCCGTTGGCGTTGGCTCCGGCGGGGGATCCCTGTCACTCCTGTGTGTGGCCAGCTTCCCCAGTGCGTCGATGACGTTGACGGGGACGCTGCTGGCCACGCAGGTGACGTCGGTGACGGTCACCTGAGGTCCGTCGACCCCGCACGCCGCCCGATGGGCGGCCCCTCGAGCTCCGGCCGCTCCCCTCCCGGTTCCAGCGCCCCCCGGGACGGGAGCGGCCGAGCTGCGTCCGGATACCCCCTCCGGGCATCCACGGGGCGGGACGAGACGTGCGCCACGCCTCACGTCGCTCGGGCTGCCGGGGCGGCGCGGTAGCCCTAGCCTTCCCTTGTGTCCACTGCGCCGTACGCCGTCCCGGCACCGCCGGCGACCGTACGGACGGTCCTGCTCCCGGCGGACCTCGACGCCCGGCCGCTGCTGTCGCTGCTGCCGCGCGGCATCCCGACGACCTCCTGGGTGACCAGCGGCGCCGACGGCCGCGACGAGGGGCTGGTCGGCTGGGGCGAGGCGGCGCGCGGCGAGTTCGCCGGCGCCGAGCGGTTCTCCCGGGCCCAGCGCTGGTGGCACACCTGGACCGACGGCGCCGACGTGCAGGACGAGGTCGGCCTCGCCGGCACCGGGCCGGTCGCGTTCGCGTCGTTCGCCTTCGACGCCGCGCCCGGATCCTCCGTCGTCGTGGTGCCGCGCGTCGTCGTCGGCCGCCGCGACGGCGTCAGCTGGCTCACCGTCGTGGCCGGCAGCCCGCGCGAGGCCCGCAACGCCCTCGCCGAGACCCTCGCCGCGCTGCACCACCCGACCGCTGTGCCGGAGGCGCCCGCCGGCGTCGCGTACTCCGAGGGCTCGCTGTCGGTGCCCGACTGGCAGGCGGCGGTGGCCGAGGCGCTGCAGCGCATCGACGACGGCGAGCTCGACAAGGTGGTGCTCGCCCGCGACGTCGTCGTCACCACCGACGCTCCCGTCGACACCCGCTACCTGCTGACCCGCCTGGCCCAGCGCTACCCGTCGTGCTGGACCTTCATGGTCGACAACATGCTCGGTGCGACGCCGGAGATGCTGGTGCGGCGCGTCGGCGACACCGTCACCAGCCGGGTGCTCGCGGGCACGATGCGCCGCTCGAGCAACGCGGCGTCCGACGCGTCGCTGGCCGAGGCCCTGCTCGACTCCGCCAAGGACCACGCCGAGCACGCCTACGCCGTCCAGTCGGTCGCGCTCGCGCTCGCCGCCCACTGCACCGACCTCGACGTCCCTCCGACGCCGAGCCTGCTGCGCCTGGCCAACGTGCAGCACCTGGCCACCGACGTCCGCGGCGCCCTCGCCGACGGCGCCCCCGCGCTGGCGCTGGCCGCCTCGCTGCACCCCACGGCGGCGGTCTGCGGCACGCCCACCGAGCGCGCCTTCTCGCTCATCCGCGAGCTCGAGGGCATGGACCGCGGCCGCTACGCCGGGCCCGTGGGCTGGATCGACTCCCGTGGTGACGGCGAGTTCGGCATCGCACTGCGTTGCGCCTCCGTCGAGGCCGACGACCGCCTGCGCCTCTACGCCGGCGTGGGCCTGGTGTCGGGTTCCGACCCCGAGTCCGAGCTCGCCGAGACCGTGGCCAAGCTCGTCGCCATGCGGGACGCCCTCGAGTCGGACTAGGCGGGCTCAGCCGGGCCGTCGAGGTCGTCGAGGTCGACCAGTGCAGCGCTGACCTCCGCCTGGATCTCCTTGAGCAGCGCGGCCTCGGACTCGCGGTCGCCGACCTTGGCGATGACGACGCGGACGCCGCCCGACGCGGTCGCGTCGTCGATGGCGTCCACCAGAGCAGCCACGTCGGTGACCGTGCGGACATGGTCGACGGCGGCCGCCTTGGCGACAGCCTCGAGGTCGAGGCCGAGAGGCGTGCCGAACACGCGCTCGAAGTGCTCCGTGCCCTGCTGCTCGAGCTGGCCGAAGATGCCGCCGCCGTCGTTGTCGACGACGACGATCACGAGGTCGGGCCGGGGCTCGTCGTCGCCGACGATCAGGCCGTTGTGGTCGTGCAGGAACGCGAGGTCGCCGAGCAGCGCGTACGCCGTGCCGCCGGTGACCGTGACGACCTCGGCCATGCCCTCGTCATCGACGTGGACGGTGGAGCGCGGGGTCTGGTGCGCGAGGGCTGCTCCCCACGCCGTCGACACGAGGCCGTCGATGCCCGAGGCGCCGCGGTTGCCGATGACGAACGGCGCGTCGTCGCCCTCGCGCACGCGTGCGAACGACTCGAGGTGGCGCACGGGCCACGACGATGCCGCGAGCAGGAGCGCGCTCGAGTCGAGCACGTCCCAGAGCGTGCGTGCGACGTCGGGGCCGGTGAGCCCCGCGGCGTCGTCGAGACGCTTGCTGATGGCGGCGTCCGCGCGGGCGTCGGCCGCCAGCCACTCGTCGAGCCACGAGTCGTCGTAGAGCTCGTACTCCCCCGGCGGCTCCGGCACGACGCCGACGAACACGGTGGCGTTGCGCGTGGGGTCGGGGCGCTGCAGCGCCTGACGGTCGTCGGCGACGACGACGAGCGGCGCCTCGCGCACGAGCCTGAGCACCGAGCGCGACAGGCCCGGCCGCCCGACGCAGACGACGATCTCGGGCGCGTGCTCCTCGGCGAAGACGGCGTCGGCGAGCAGCAGCGGGCCGTGGGCCAGCGTGGTGTCGCCGCCCCGGGCGTTGCCCGACGGCTCGGAGACGAGCGGCCAGCCGCAGGCCTCGGCGAGCGCGATCGCGGCGTCGCTAGCCTCGACGTCGGGCACGTCGCCGACGACCACCACGCCGCGGCTGGGCACGAGCTCGGCGGGCGAGGCGTCCGGGCCGGCGATGAGCGCCAGGATCTCGTCGAGCGGCTGCGCGGCCGCCATGGCCAGCCGGGCGTCGACCGCGACGGGCATGCGGTCCTCGTCGACCGCGCCCGGCTCGGCCAGCCCCAGGGGCTCGACCCACGACGGCTCGCCGTCGGGCACGAGCGGGTCGCGGAAGGCGACGTTGAGGTGCACCGGGCCGGACGCGCCGGGCTCCGTCGCCACCGACACCGCTCGGGCGACCACCGAGCGCCAGTAGCGCACCTGCCCCGGGCGGGCCTCGGCGACCGCGACCTCGTGCGCCCAGCGGACCGTGGCGCCGAAGACCTTCACCTGGTCGACGGTCTGGTGCGCGCCGGTGTCGCGGAGCTCGGCCGGGCGGTCGGCGGTGATCGCCATGACCGGCACGCCCGCGAACTGCGCCTCCACGAGGGCGGGCATGAGGTTGGCCACCGCGGTGCCGCTCGTCGTCACGACGGCGACGGGCTCCTTGGCCACCTTCGCCAGCCCGAGCGCGACGAAGCCGGCGCTGCGCTCGTCGACGCGCACGTGCAGGCGCAGGTCCTCGCGCGCGTCGGCCTCGGCCAGCGCGATCGCGAGCGCGGCGCTGCGGCTGCCGGGCGCGAGCACGACCTCGGTGACGCCGTTGGCGACAAGCTCGTCGACGATCACCCTCGCCATCGCGGTGCTGGGGTTCACGCGGGTCCTCCCTCGAGCAGATCGGCGCACCGGGCCAGCCGGTCGAGCCACCACCGCCGGCGGTCGTCGTCGATGCGGGCGGCGGCCGCGGCCAGCGCCGCGTCGTCGGGCAGCGGGCGCACGACCGACAGTCTGCCGTCCTCCGGCACCAGCGTGCGCGCGACGGTGTCGGCGGCGAGCAGCCGGCCGGTGCCGAGGCCGCACGCATGGTCGAGCTGCGGCAGCGACGCCGCGAGCGCGAGGCCGGACGCGAGGCCCACGCTGGAGTCGAGCGAGGAGCTCACCACGGCCGGGAGGCCGAGGAGCCCGGCGACCACGAGCGCGGGCCGCACCCCGCCGAGCGGGATCGACTTGAGCACCACGACGTCGGCGGCCGCACGGATCCGCTCGACGACGGCGTCGTCGATGCGGCCCGCGAGCCGCACGCCCTCGTCGACCGCGACGGGCACCGACGACCGCGACCGCACCTCGGCCAGCTCGTCGAGGCCGGCGCAGGGCTGCTCGGCGTACTCGAGGCCGAGAGCCACGTCGTCGAGCACCTCGAGGCGCTCGACGGCGTCGTCGACCGACCAGGCGCCGTTGACGTCGATCCGAATCCGGCCCTCGGCGGCCCCCGCGTCGTCGAGCGACTCGCGCACGGCAGCGACCCGGGCGACGTCGTCGGCGAACTGCTGGCCGCGCTCGGCGACCTTCACCTTGATCGTGGTGCAGCCGTCGACGGCGACGGCGTCGAGGACCAGCTGCGCGGCCTGGTCGGCCGGAAGGGCGGGCACGATCGCGTTGACCGGCACGGCCGCGCGGACCGGCTCCGGCCAGTCGCCGCGCGCCTGCTCGAGGGCGGCCGCGAGCCAGCGGGAGGCGGCGGCGTCGTCGTACTCCGGGAAGGGCGCCCACTCGCCCCAGCCGTCGGCGATGCGCAGCAGAACGCCCTCGCGCACCTCGGTGCCGCGGAAGCGGCGGGTCAGCGGGAGCGCGAACGGGACGGCGTCGTCGATCCTCACCCGAGCCCGCTCACGAGGGCGCACCACCACGACCTCGCCTGGCGGACGAGGTGCCGGAGGCGGTCTCGGGTGCTGGGCTCCACGGGTCAACCCTAGGCTGCACGGCGTGGGCGAGCGCGGCGTGCGGCTGGTGCGGGCGGCTCCCGGCGCGGCCGGCGCCGAGGCGCTGCTCGAGCTGCTCCCCGCCGCCCTCGCCGGCGACGGGCCGGCGGTGGCGATCGCGCCCGACGGCGACGACGAGGTCGCCGGTGCAGCCCGCGCGGCGGTGCTCCCCGACGACGCGATGACGGTCGACGCCGACGTGGCCCTGATCGTGGCGACGAGCGGCTCGACCGGCTCGCCCCGCGGCGTCCTGCTGCCCGGCCCGGCGCTGCTGGCCTCCGCGCGGGCGACCGAGGAGCGCCTCGGCGGCCCGGCCGCGTGGAGCCTCTGCCTGCCGGTCACCTCCATCGGCGGCCTCATGGTGCTGGTGCGCTCGCTGGTGGCCGGCACGGAGCCCGAGGTGCTGGCCAGCATCGGCGGCGCTGCGCCCTTCTCCCCCGCGGCGTTCGCCGCCGCCACGTGGCGGCTCGACCCGAGCGTGCCCGCGGTGACGTCCGTCGTCCCGGCCCAGGCCGCCCGGCTGCTCGACGACCCCGAGGGCCGCGCGGCGCTGCAGGCCTACGACGCCGTGCTCGTGGGCGGCGGCCGGCTCTCGTCGTCGTTGCGCGGACGGGTGCTCGAGGCGCACGTGGCGGCGGTATCGACGTACGGCATGACCGAGACGTGCGGCGGCCTGGTGTACGACGGCATCCCCCTGCCCGGCGCTGACGCCGCGATCGTGGAGCCGGACGCCGACGGCGTGGGCCGCGTGAGCCTCGGCGGCCCGATGGTGGCCCGCGGGTACGTCGGCGATCCTGCGCCGTCGTCGTTCGGCGGCGGGCGGCTCCTCACCCAGGACCTCGGGCGCGTGGTCGACGGCGTCCTCGAGGTGCTCGGCCGCGCCGACGACGTGGTGCAGGTGGGCGGCGTCAACGTCGCGGTCTCGGCTGTCGAGGATGCCCTCGTGCCCCCGGCCCGCGAGGCGGTGGTGCTCGCGGCACCGGACGAGACGTGGGGCGCGCGGCTCACGGCGTACGTCGTCGACGGGCCCGCCGACGACGACCTCGCCGCTGCCGTGTCGTCGCGGCTCGGCCGCGCTGCGGTGCCGCGCGCGTGGGTGCGGCTCGACTCGCTGCCGCTGCTGGCCAACGGCAAGCCCGACCGCGGAGCGCTGCGCCGCCTGGGCTAGGGGGCGGGGGGCCGCACCGGCCGTGTCGGACGCAGAGGGGCGGTGCACGGAGGACGGCGGCTCTGCGTCGCCGTGAGCCGCCGGGCTGCGCCCGGATCGTGAGCGCCTAGGATCGCCGCTCGTGGCGACGTTCGGTCAGTGGGTGCAGGGCGCCCGTCCGCGCACCCTGCCCGCCGCCGTCGCCCCCGTCCTCGTCGGAGCCGCCGCAGCCTGGTGGCTCCTCGGACGGTTCCTCACCGACCCGGACCGCGAGGCCCTCGTCTCGTCGTACTCGTCGTCGGGCCCGGTGCCGCTCCCTCCCGCTGCGGACACGCCGCTCGCCTTCGCGGTGCGCGTGCTGCTGGCGCTGGTCGTCGCGCTGGCGCTGCAGATCGGCGTCAACTACGCCAACGACTACTCCGACGGCATCCGCGGCACCGACGAGGCGCGTGTCGGCCCCGTCCGGCTGGTGGGCCAGAAGCTGGCATCGCCGCGCTCGGTCAAGGTCGCAGCATTCGCGTGCTTCGGCGTCGCGGCGCTGGCGGGCCTCGCCCTCGTCGTGATGACGCAGGCGTGGTGGCTGCTGCTGGTGGGTGCGGCCGCGATCGTCGCCGCGTGGTTCTACACCGGCGGCCCGAGCCCCTACGGCTACGCCGGGCTCGGCGAGGTGTTCGTCTTCGTCTTCTTCGGCCTCGTGGCCGTGATGGGCACGACCTACGTGCTCGCCCTGCAGCTCACCGGGCTCGCGCTCGCGGGCGGCATCGCCTGCGGATCGCTGTCGGTGGCGATCCTGCTGGCGAACAACCTGCGCGACATCCCCACCGACGCGGTGTCGGGCAAGCGCACGCTCGCCGTGCGCCTCGGCGACGCCCGCACGCGCACCGGCTACATCGCTGCGCTGGCGGTGCCGTTCGTCGTCGCCGGTGTCCTGGCGCTCACGACCACGCCGTGGACGCTGCTGGCGCTGGTGGCGCTGCCGCTGGCCGCAGCGCCCGCCCGCACGGTCCGGCAGGGCGCACTGGGCCGTGACCTCGTGCCCGTGCTCGCCGGCACCGGCCGCCTGCTGCTGGTCTACGCCGTCCTGCTCGCGGCCGGCATCGTCGTCGGCTGGTCCCTCGCCGGCTGAGGTACCTGCTGTGGATGGCTGAGCGACGTCTCTAGCCGTCGCTCACCCATCCAGAGCGGTAAGAGTCAGGGCTTGTCGTCGTGGGGGGCGAACTCGTCGAGGTCGTCGTCGGCGGGGATGCCGGGCTTCGACGGGGCAGGTGACGGTGCGCCGCCTGCTGCGCCGTCGACGAGGTCGTCCTCCTTGGACGCCGACGCCTCGATGCGGCTGTTGACCTTCTGGACGGCGCCGACGACGCCGCCCGCGGCGGCCTCCCGGCTGCGGTCGAGCACGAAGATCGACACGATGCCCGAGATGAGGAACGCGAACAGCAGCAGCCACATGGGGTCGCGCAGGCCGAGAAGGTAGAGGACGGCGGCGGTGCCGATGAGCACCAGCACGCGCTGCAGCGTGTAGACGAGGACGGGGTGCGCGCCCCGGCGTGCGGGCTGCGCCTCGGCGGGCTCCGGCTCGGCGGCCGGGGTGACGTCGTCGCTCACGGGTTCCACCGTACGTCGGCGCCGTCAGTCGGACGGACCGGGGCTGCCGCTGTCGACCGCCGGACCGTCGGCCGCGGGGTCGGAGGTGCCGCCGGACGGGCGCTCGGTCGCCGCCGGCGGGGTCTGGCCGCGCTGCTGCTCGTGGCGACGCCGCATCTGCTCGCGGAAGGCCTGGTCCTCGAGCTCGCGCAGGAACGTCGGGTCGTCGTCCGGGGCGACAGGGCCCCCACGCCCGAGCCCGCGCCGCCCGCCGGCAGCGTCGTCGCGCCCGGGACGGCCGAGCAGGAACCAGGCCACGGCGCCGAGCACGGGCACGATGACGACGAGCAGGGCCCAGAGCCACTTGGGCAGTGTGCGCACGCGCGCCGACTGCGTCTGCAGGACGTCGATGAAGGCGTACAGGACGACGACGAAGACCGCGCCGTACAGCAGAACCCGGCCCATGCCGTCACCTCCTTGGCCTACGAGCGTACGTCGGCCGCGCGCACGCGGCGAACCGTCCGGCCGATCGGCCCGGCCGGCGGCCCGTGGGAGGACGGCGCCCGGCCCGCGCGACCGGTCAGACGCCGCCGTAGGAGTGCAGGCCGCTGAAGAAGATGTTCACGCCGAAGTAGTTGAAGACGAAGCACGCGAAGGCGACCAGCGAGATGTAGGCGGCCTTGCGGCCCTTCCACCCGGCGGTCGACCGGGCGTGCAGGTAGGCGGCGTAGCCGACCCAGGTGATGAACGCCCAGGTCTCCTTGGGGTCCCAGCCCCAGTAGCGGCCCCACGCGTTCTCGGCCCAGATGGCGCCGGCCACGATGGCGAAGGTCCACAGCGGGAACATGAACGCGATCGTGCGGTAGGACATGCCGTCGAGCTTGGTCGACTCGGGCAGGCGCTTGGCCAGGCCGGTGCCCCAGTAGGACCGCCCCTCGGCGGTGCGGCGCTCGGCCTTCTCGGAGATCAGGTAGAGGCTCGAGAGCGCGGCGGCGACGCAGAACGACGCTCCGCAGATGATCGCGATCGCGACGTGGATGACCAGCCAGTACGACTTGAGCGCGGGGACGAGCTGCGCAGCCTCGGTGTAGAGGACGGTGACCGCGAGGCCCAGGCTGAGCAGCACCGGGATGACGACGAAGATGCCCAGCCACCGGACGTCGCGGCGCAGCGCGATGATCAGGTAGGTCAGCGAGATGGCGAACGCGGTCGTGATCGAGAACTCGTACATGTTGCCCCAGGGGGCACGCATGACCGACAGGCCGCGGAACAGGACGCCGGCGCCGAGAAGGATCGTGGCCAGCCACATGACCGAGATGGCGATGTTGCCGGCGCGGCGGCCGGGGGCCAGCGGCTCAGAGCCGCCGTCGCCGATCCCCGTCTCGGTCTCGATTCGGGTGGCGACGAGGACCGAGCCCTCGGCCTCGGCCTTCTCGGCCGCCTTCGCCGAGCGGCGGCTGACCGGGGCGGCGGCCTGGGTCAGGTCGCGGCCCTTGGTCGCGGCGAGCGAGGCGGCGAAGGAGACCGTCGACACGGCGTAGGCCACCATCGACGCGTACACCAGCTGGTTGCTCAGCTGGGCCAGGGTCTCGTTCGTGCTCACGCGGGCTCCTCCTGATCGGCCGTGCTCGCGGCCGGCTCGCCCAGGGCCGAGGCCAGCTCGTCGACCTCGTCGGCGACGGTGGTGTGCTCGGACCGGGTCAGGCCGGCCACGTCGACGAGGGTACTTGCTGCTGCTGCGGCCGACACCCGGACCCACACGCGGCGGCGGCGCACCAGCAGCGAGAGCGCGAGGCCCGCCATCGAGATGACGACGGCGGCCAGCGCCAGCTCCTTGCCGGGGTCCTTGGCCACCGCGAACGAGGCGAACCGCACGTAGCCCTCGAAGGCGACGACGGTGCCGTCGGGCAGCGTCCAGCTCTCGCCGGGCCGCATCGCCTCGATGCCGACGCGGGTCATGTTCTCGGTCTCGAGCTTGAAGACCGACTGGGGCGCCCCGGAGTCGAGGCCGAGGTCGCCCTCCCACGCGGACATGAACACGGCGGGGTCGTCGGCCGCGGGGAACGTCGAGTGCGGGCCGCGGATGTCGTCGACGGCGGCGGTGGGCAGGAAGAAGCCGGTGAGGCCGAGCTGCGGCGTGGTGTCGGGCACCTTCACCACGCACGACGACGTGAAGTTGCCGTCCTGCGGCAGGCAGACCACCGAGTCCTTGAACACGACGTCGCCGGCCTTGTCGGTGATCCGGAAGGTCGGCGCGTAGCCGTGGCCGACGAGGAAGACCTTCTCGCCGCCGACGACGAGGGGCTCGTTCACCTCGATGGTCCGCGTCTCCGGCGCCGCGCCGGGCTCCGGCACGAACGTCACGTCGGCGGAGAACTCGCGCGCTGCACCGTTCTGCATCCCGCCGCGCTGGAACTCGGCGGTGAACCTGTCGAGGGTGAAGCTGAACGGCGCCAGGCTCGACTCGTCGAAGCCCCGGCCCGGCGCGAACGAGTCGAACTGCGCGAGGGTGTTGGCGAACGACGAGCCCTCGCGCACGACGACGTTGCCGCGGAAGCCGCCGTAGGAGCCGAGCGCGACGCCGACGAGCATGACGACCAGCGCGAGGTGGAACACCAGGTTGCCAGTCTCGCGCGAGTACCCCTTCTCGGCGGCGACCCAGCCCTGCTCGCGGTCGACGTCGACCCGCCAGCGCCGGGAGCGCAGGTGCTCCGCGGCCGCGTCGAGGACGTCGTCGGGCGTGTCGTCGGACACGACCTCGCGGTGCTCGGGAAGGCGCGAGAGGTTGCGCGGCGCCGCCGGCGGCCGGGCGCGCATGGCGCGCCAGTGCTGCACCGAGCGCGGGACGACGCAGCCGGCCAGGGAGATGAACAGCAGCAGGTAGATCGCGGCGAACCACGGCGAGGCGAAGACGTCGAACATGCCGAGCCGGTCGAGGATCTGGCCCTTGACCGGGTCGTCGGCCAGGTAGGCCGCAACCTTCGCAGGGTCGGTGCCGCGCTGCGGGAAGACCGAGCCGGGCACCGAGGCGATCGCGAGGAGGAACAGCAGCACCAGCGCGGTGCGCATGCTCGTCAGGGTGCGCCAGGCCCAGCGCAGCCAGCCGCGGACGCCGAAGCCCGCGGGCGCGCCGGCGTCGACCTCCTGCGGCACCGTCGACAGGCCGTCGTCGACCGTCCGCTCCGTCACGTCCTCGCTCACAGCCACACCCCGTACTGGCCGGCCCACGAGCGCAGGCCGATGGTCAGGTCGTCCCAGAGGCCGGTGACCAGCAGCAGGCCGATGAGCACGAGCATGGCGCCGCCGACCTTCATGACGACGTCGGTGTGCCGGCGCACCCAGCCGATCGCGCCCAGCGCCCGGCGGTAGAGCAGGCCGACGACGACGAAGGGCAGGCCGAGCCCGAGGCAGTAGACGGCCGACAGCAGGGCGCCGCGCGCGGCGCTCGCCTCGGCGAACGCGAGCGTCTGCACCGCTCCGAGGGTCGGGCCGATGCACGGCGTCCAGCCGAGCCCGAACAGCACTCCGAGGACGGGAGCGCCCCAGACGCCCACCTGCGGCAGCGTGTGCAGCCGCCACTCGCGCTGCATGCCGGGGATCAGGCCGAGGAAGGCCAGGCCGAGCAGGACCACCACCACGCCGAGGGCGCGGGTGATCGGCTCCTGGTAGCGGAACAGCGCCTCGCCGAGCGCGCCGAACAGCGCGCCATAGGCCACGAACACCGCCGTGAACCCCAGCACGAACAGCACCGACCCGAGCAGCACGCGGGTGCGCGGCGACGCCGTGCGGGTGCGCTCCTCCGCGAGGACCGCGCCGGCCGGCGCCGCCTTGGCGGCCGCGGGCGCCTCGCCCGCGAGCTCGGCGCCGGACAGCCCCGTGACGTAGGACAGGTAGCCGGGGACGAGGGGCAGGACGCAGGGCGAGAGGAACGAGACCAGGCCCGCCGCGAAGGCGAGCAGCGACGCCAGGACGATCGAGCCCTGGACGACGGTGTCGGTCACGTTCACGAGCCGCTCGCGGCTGGGCTCGCGGAGGATCCGCCCTCGGCCAGCACCGGCTCGATCATGCCGAGCAGCCGCGACCGGTCGACCTCGCCGAGGGCCCGCGCAGCGACGCGGCCCTCGCGGTCGAGGACGAGGGTGGTGGGGATGGCCGACGGCGGCAGCTGGCCGCTGAAGGCCAGGACGACGCTGTTGTCGCCGTCGTAGATCGAGGGGTACGAGACGTCGAACTTGCGGGTGAAGGCCCGCGCGTTCTCCACCGAGTCCTTGCCGCCCGACACGATCCCGACGAACTCCACGCCCTTGGCGCGGGTCTCGCCGTAGACGTTCTCGAGCGACGACGCCTCCGCCCGGCACGGCGCGCACCACTTCGCCGTGAACTTCACCAGCACCACCGGGCTCGCCTTCAGCTCCGCATCGAACCGCTCCGCCGTCGTCACCTTCTGCGTCATCACGTCACTCCAGGCTCGGGTTGAGCCCTTCAGTGCTCGCGACGCTGATGAGTGTGTCAACGCGCTCCAACGCCACGCGCAGGTGCTTGCGCACGCGCTTCAGCCGGCTGCGAACCGCGTCGTGTGACAGCCCGAACTCCTCCGCCAGCTCGACGCTCGTGTGCCCCTCGGCCGACAACAGAAACAACAACCGATCGGTGCGCGGCAGGTTCATCAGCGCCTCACTGAGCAGCCGCGCCAGCTCCTGCTGCAATTCGCTGACACGCTGCTCCGCCCGACGCTGCCGCAACGCCAGCTTGCGCATGATGCGAACGGCAATTTCCACATTTTGTCGCAGCAGTTCGGCGAAAGCCGAGCGCTCGATGCGCAACAACCGGCAATCGGTCTTGGCGACAGCGGAAGCAAAGCGCGGCTGATCTTCAAGCACCGCCATTTCGCCGAGAAAGTCGCCAGGCTCCAGCACGGCCAGTGGCTCGCCGCCGCGTGCGGCGCGCAATATGGCCATGCTGCCGGATTCAACGATATACATCTCCGCCCCCGTGTCGCCCTCGCGAAACAGGTACTGGCCCGCGGAAACGTCGACGTAGAGATCGCTTGCTTTGGCCATGCTGCCTTCCATGCCTGTCGCGGCGAGATCGGTCGATTATGCCGAGCGCTTCAATTGAGCGGCAACCGCGCGGCGAAGTTCACCGCAACTTGTGCGGCCGATCACACGGACTTCGACGACTACGGCGCTTTCGCGCCGAGAATCAGCAGCCGATACTGCCACCCGAAACGCCTGGCCGTCTTTAGTTGACGAGGCTTATATGTCCGGCTGCTGGTCCTCGCAACCCCAACGAAAGCCTGTGCTGCATACCGATCATGACCTTCGGGGATTGCAGGACGGCCAATCGCAGCATCCTGCTGCACAGCGCTCGGCCGTAATCCGGCACCTGGCCAGAGCGGTCGCAGCATGCGCGCTGACCGGCCTGCTGCTGGCGCTCGGTGCCGGCCAGACCGTGTCCGCAGCCACCACGGT
>Ga0102832_1001517_pt1 | contig 17359 bp, 7 predicted proteins | sample EBPBio282013_DNA_FD_88942 | JGI IMG/M metagenome (GOLD analysis project Ga0102832, IMG submission 88942) | Wastewater treatment Type I Accumulibacter community from EBPR Bioreactor in Madison, WI, USA - Reactor 2_5/28/2013_ DNA (Illumina Assembly) | ecosystem: Engineered > Bioreactor > EBPR >...
CAAGCATTTTATCGTGCATTTGTTGCCAGCAGTGAAACACACACAATATTTGTTCTCACATTTACTATTTCTGCATTAACATCTTTATTAACGAAACTTTTTTGGCCCCTTCTTGCCTCCATCAATATAAATTCCAACGTCTAAGTCGGTAGTCTTTTTTGAATTCAAGCCTAAAGTTCTTCGATTATTTTCTTGAATGCTATTTTGACCATTTATTTTTTGAAGAATTTCAGGCAATCTTTTTTCTTTTGACTAAAAACAGCCTTTACAACATTTTCTTTGTGAACATTTTTACGGAGCATTATAGCAAGAACAATACATCGGACAATAATCTGTTTTTTTGTATTTTATACAGTCACATTCATGATTAAGTTACTAAATATCAAAGAGCTCTTAATCTTTTATTTACAGTTTAAGACTTATTTACCCCAATTTAATCTTATCAACACCTTAATTGGATTTACCCAACATTTATGATTTATTTTTCATCGATGATGATTTTATTGACATTTTTTAAGAAGGAATTTTAGCAGAATCTGATCCTGAAAGTTTCTTTAGTAAATCTTCTGGTCCGTCATAATTTTAAATACTCATCCCCCTTAATAAAATGAATAAGTTACGATCTGCTACTTTAGTTCAGTAAGGATCCATTTTCACCCCGATATTTTTTAAAAGAAGATTTTTTTGAATGGAAATCCTCAACAGACATTCGATCTGCACTTTTCTTGCTGTTCCATAATTATTCGTCCATAGAATGAAATTACTCGTTTCAGAATGTAGTTTACACAAAATCTGACGCTAAATTAATTTAATCCTTTTTATTAAATTAAAATAAAAATATTTCAAAAAATGATCAGAAAATTCATTTAACCTTTCAATTAACATTTTTCTTTTAAAGAAGTTTTTTAAAAATAATCTTAAATTAAATTTCAAGATTTAAGACTTCACATATTTAAAAAATCATTCAAAATAATCATCAATTATTAAAAAGTGAAAAAAATAAAAAAGAAAAAAGATTTGATTAAAATAGATGAGAAATTTTATAAAAATTATAAGTAAAGTAATATAAAAGTTGAGTCAGAATTTTAGAAGTTGAGCATTATGTAGACAAACTAGATCCAGCGACAAAGAGAAAATTTCACCCAACAAATTCGAAAGACGAATCGTTAGGAGATATTTTCTAAAAGGAGAAACTTAAATACAAGTCAATCTCTGCTCGATATCATGAATCTAAGCTCCATGGAAGAGTAAAAGCTGGAAAAAAAGCCATTGATTATCGACTAATCACGTCGAGACATCATAATGAGGTAATTTCTTGTTGAAATTTAGTTTCATAAATGACAAATATTCGATGGATCAGTTTGCAGAACTTGTATCAAATATTCATAATGAGAATATTGACCTAAAACACAGGGGTGTAATAGGAATGAGAAAATTAATCTCAGTCGATTACGACCCACCAATCCAACAAGTTATTGATGCTCAACTTATTCCCACTTTAATTGAAATGAGTAAACAATCTGTTTATCCTCAACTTCAATTATAAGCTACCTGGATTTTGACAAATGTATGTTCTGGTAATACCTCACAATGTGAAACTGTCATTGACAAGGGCGGTATCCCCATCTTTATCAGGTTATTGATTGAAAACAGACCAGGTGTCGTTGACCAAGCAGTATGGGCGATTGGCAACCTGTCTGGAGACTGTGTAGCCTACAGGGATAAAATCATCAGCGCAGGCGCTATCGAACAGTTAATTAAGATTGTCAACTCAACAACTGACAAGAACATGATTCGCCAAATCGCATGGACATTGTCAAATTTATGTAGAGGTATTCCATTACCAAAATATGATCTCATCAAAGATGCTATCAGTCAATTATGTCACATTGTAAAGTCAAACTTCTTAGATAAGTAAAGTCTTATAGATTCTTTATGGGCAATTTCTTATGGTTGTGAAAGCCAAAAATCCAAAATTCAACGAGTTGTCTAAACAGGCGTTGTTTAAAAATTAATTCAAATCTGTAGCAGCTAATAATTCCAAATTATTACTCCAACTTTACGTATCCTCGGTAACATTTCGGTTGGTAATGAACTTCAAACATAGGAATTATTGAAGCATGGCATATTGAAATTATTTGAGAAACTTGTCGATCATGAAAAAAAACAAATCCGTAGGTAAGTATGTTGGATCATTTCTAACATCACCGCTGGCACCAAGAGTCAAATTGAGCAGTTTATCGCCGATTATTACTTGGTCAAAAAAGTATTAGATTTGTTCGAACGTGACTCTAATGAAGTTAAAAGATAAATATGCTACATTTTTAGCAACATGACAAATATGGGTGACAAAAACACTATTTTTGAACTGTTTATGCAAGAGAAAATTATTGAATATTACGCAAGAATATTGCTTGATAATACTGATGTAAAGACTTTAGAAATTGTTATCTAAACTTTAACCATATTGCTTTCTATCGGAGACAAGGTCAAAAAGTCCTAAAACGAGCCCAATGTCCTTGTCAGCCAACTTACGAATATTCCTGGTGTCGTCGATATGTTGGAAAAGTTGCAATATCATGAATCCAAAAGCGTCTATCTCAAGACCGTCAAATTGTTGCAAAAACACTTTGAACTTGAGCAAGAGCTAGACTTATGATTTAGTTAGTCTATAGAAAAAGTGAACCTTTCTTTTACGATTTCTGTTTGTGAAACAGTAACAAAAAAGAAAGAGACTTTTCTTCAATTAAAATGATCTTTTATCATTCCATCAATTTGAGTTTAAAGAACAGTTTTTATATAATTAATTAAAAACAAATAAATATATACTTTTTTTATGTAATTTACGATCAAAAAATTAATTATAAACGAATCTTTTTTATACTATAAAAGGCAAAAACCTTAATAATCTAAAAAAAAGCAAATCAATGACTACAGCTTAGACTGATTTCGACAACGAAACCAAACCAAGGTCTATCAGAACATAGCCATGGAGCGAATTCCCCAAACAATCTTACTCAATTCATACAGATAAGTTTTGTCACGAAAACCCCTTAGTTGTCAAGTTTCTTACATTAGGAAGCAGGTCAGCTTTGATTATAAAGGAAATTGTTTCTCAAAAGAATAAAGCATGGCATGTGTAAGATGACCTGAAACTTTGGTTTGAGTTAGATAACAAAAGCTCATTATATACGAGAGTCCGATCTACAGATTATATAAAAGTTCATTATGATCATGGATTGTACGAATGGAAGGATCAATAATGGAATCTTTATGGCTCTTTTTGGACTAACAAATCGCTTTCAAAATCATCTGTAAGGCTGGGTTTAGCATCAATCCATCCAAGATGTTGGTCTGATAACAGGTTGAGAATCAATTCCGCCCCAGAAGTACACAACGTTTACTTTTATAATCGTACGTTATCATTTTGGAACCAAACGAAATTCGGTTTACTTGCTGTAGTAGATCTCACAAATAAAGTTTTACAAAAAAATAACATTCTTTTAGGTCACATATTCGCAGATAGACATGAGGTATTTTTAAGATTGGAAAATAATGGGTTTAGGCTACACAATCCAAATATTCAGGATGTAAAATCTATTTGGGATACAATAACTTTGAACTATGTTGGTAGGCTTGATCAATCAACAAAGGCAGGAATTTAAGTAAATATATTTTTTATTATTAAAGGGACAAATTGACATTCTAAGTAATACTTTGAAAAAAGTATAGGCAGTAGTGTAAAAGATATTACCCTAACAAGCTATAATTCTTAAGGCTAAAGTAAACAATCATCATGAAGCTGCATTTTTAGTTAAACGAGCAATGTGGGCATATGAAAATTTGCTTACTTTTTCTGCAGGATATGGGGTAAAGAATGCACTTTCTTAAAAAGTATCACATCATTGGGGTGTACAGCTAGATTTTAATATCTGATTTTAAATTTAGTTTTTTAAGTATAAAACCTCTTTTTTTTTAAAAAATACTTTAATCGCATAAAAAGTTATTCGTTAATTCGTTTGTTTAATAAGTTAATAAGCGACTATAAAATTTATTCTTAACCAAAATAAGAAAGATTCAGAATAAAAAGGAAGAGTATAATTATCAAATGAACGAATCATTAGAAAGAGCTTTGAATGAAGTCTCACTTTTAAAGAAGACCTTAAGCAGCTAAAAAACCAGTCATCAAAATACATTACAACAGCTTTAAACTACATATCAAATAATTTAGGAGATGAAAGAAATGCTTAAAAATTAACAGGATAAAAATAAATCATTAGCAAGAGAAATTAGATAAAAGACTAACAAAATTTAAGAATTGTCGCATTAGTATGAAGACCAAATCATGAACATAAAATAATTGATAGAGCGCAAGGACTTGTAGATAAAGAAATACACTCAAATAAAAGTAACCGATTACGACATGATAAGATTTCGAGTCATAAGTGAAGTATAGGCTCAGCATAATGAAGAACTTTAACTATTAAACAAATAGATGAGAAAATATTAGTTTATGAATAACGAAAACATGTATGAAATAAAGGTACTGAGGGATAAGAATATGCAGCTATAAAAGGAGATCGAGGAGATGAATAATAACTTCAAGCTGATGGAATAATAACAGTCATCATCTAACACAAAATAGTTGAACAAGCTGTATACGATGTTAGAACAATAGCGTCAATCCAAAAAGCACTTGTAGAAACAATTTTAACAACAGGCATAGCAGCACAAGAGGACAATCAGCAAATACCACAGATAATTATAAACCATCCAGCTGTAATTAATGAACATCCAACAACAAGGGAAGTAAAATATTCATAAGTACTCAAATGTAAGCAGTAACTTTATAGGATCATCACAGTTAATCCAGTTGAAGTAGTCATAGTTTGCTGTTGAGAATGATAAGTTAAAGTATCAATTGAAACAAAAGAATGACGAGTTGTATTAGTTGGGGAAGAAATATAAGGCGGATGTTAAATAGATGAGGAAAAAGGTTGATGAGTTGGAAAAAGAGATTGGGGAGAAATAGTTTGATGGGAAACAGTTGAAAGAGGAGATAAAGAGCACTAAAGTGTTGGTTTAGCAATAGACGACACATAAGGTGAAGCTATAGTATGAAAAAAAGCTTTAACAGATGAGATAGGCTCACATGTTTTAGATGTAGACAAAAGATAGGTAGATAAAGCAGCTGAAAAAAGACTTGAATATGGTTAAAAACTCTATTACATCGAATGAAAGTAAAGTAGGTGGGCAGTTTATGTAACAACGCTAGCTTCAGTAAGAGAGAGAATTGAATCTAAACCTGCAAAAAGAATTAGATGAGTTTAAAGCTAAATTGAAAAGTATTTTTTTTTATTAATAAAATAGAAATGACAATAGAAATGATACAGTTGAAGAGTAAGTCAAAACATTAAGAGCCACTCCAAAATAGACAGACACGGACACAGTCTGTTTACGATGTCAAGGAAAAGTTACAAGCAGCCAACGCCCAAATTGTGACTTTACTAAAAGATAAAATTGCCTTGAGTGATACCATTGCGAAAATGAAACTATCCAATAGCTGAGACTTTTAATTGAAAATTTTTTCTACTAATTTTACTGATTAATATCAATTTTTTTATTGCCATAGCTTTAGGTATAGATTATCAACAAAAAAATATGATTAATCTTCCAGACAAGTAAAGTTGATAAATTAATAAAAAATAAAAAAGCCTGTATCCGGAGTCGAACCGGAGACCTCTTGCTTACTAGGCAAGTGCTCTACCAACTAAGCTATACAGGCTTACTATCCTTCTCTCTCCTTTCTTACCCTTAAACTCTATATTTTATTTATGATTAGATCTTTTAAAACTTTCCCTATTTTTTATTCAATAATTTTTTTATAATCTCAACTTTAATTTTTTTTATGAGCTATACAAAAGATAAAAATAACAAATTAAGAAAAAAAAGATTGATATTCCAAGTTATTCACTTCCAAAATAATTTATAAACAATTTTTTGATTTTTTATTAAATAAATAGATGATAAGACAATCTCAAAAAATATTCAACGCTCTTTTCCTCAATAAAGCTATCGCCTATAACTTTGGCGCACACGGATAAATCAACAGAGATCAAATCATCATGAGAAATTAAAAGTCAGGTACATACATTCGCTATCAAAGGATATTATCTTGATCCTAACGAAGTTGCAAGAAGAATTATCAGAGTCATCTCACTTCATGACAATGTAAAAAATCCAGAAAGCATGACCCTCAATACTCAATGGTGGGAACTCGGTATTTTTTGTATTTTATCAAATTAGGCATCAATGAACTCGATTACGTAGAAATCATGATCGGTGTTGAAAACGAATTCAGAATCGAAATCTCTGATGAAGTCGTATAAAAATTCAAAGATGTTAATGATGCTGTAGAATATGTTGCCAGATCTTTTTGGGCTGCTTGATTAATGTCTAAGTTTCATAGATTTCATTAAATTTTATGTATTTAATATCGTGAAAATGATTCAATATTTTGTATTCTTTTATTGAGAGTCAAAAAAATTGGATTATTTCAAAAAAAATCGAACGCTTTTATCGTATTGTAGAAAACTGTTTTTCCTTAAAAATATTGAAGATAAAAATATACTAAGCGATTCTATATTTTGGATAATTTCATTTAACTCTTCTTTTAAAAAATGTAGTTTTATAATATAAAATTAACGGTTTAAAAGTTTTGAATCTTCAAAATGTAAAAATATCGAAAGGTCAACGTTGTCGGAAAGGGAAGTTTTGGCTATGCAGTGCTCGTCGAAAATAAAAAGAATAAAAAGCAATACATCATGAAAATTATTGATATTTCTAAAATGGATCAAAAACAAATCGAGTAGGCTTTAATGGAAGTTCATCTCCTCAAAGTCATGAGATATCCATATGTTGTCACTTATCGTTAATCCTTCATGGAAAAAATGTAAAAATCATCAATTAATATAGGTGTCTATGTATCGTAATGGATTATTGTGAAGGCGGAGATATGTATCATAAAATTGCCAAACAAAGGTAACTCGGAAAATTATTTCCTGAGTCTCAAATCATTACATGGTTTGTTCAAATGGCACTTGCAATGAACTACGTTCACGACAAAAAGATTCTCCATAGAGATCTAAAAACACAAAATATCTTCCTTACATCAAAGGGAGATATTAAAATCGGGGATTTCGGTATCGCTAGAGTCCTTCAACATACTTATGATTGTGCTAATACAGCTATTGGAACACCATACTATTTGTCTCCAGAGATTTGTCAATAAAAGCCTTATAATCAAAAGTCGGATATTTGGAGTTTAGGCTGTATTTTTTATTAAATCGCAACTTTAAATCATGCCTTTGATGCTCAAAATATGAAAGGACTTGTTCAGAAAATTTTAAAAGGAACATATCCACCATTACCCGATGTTTACAGCTCAGATTTAAAGAAGCTTCTCTCTGAAATGTTGATCAAAGATCCCAATAAACGTCCATCAATCAGAAAAATTCTCTAAATGCCTTTTATGAAAGCTAAGGTTAATGAATTGTTTTCAAGTACAATAAAAATTCATTAACTTAAGCTTCAAAAATAAAGTACTTTAAACAGATCTGATTTGTTTAGAAATATCGAAAATCAAAAACCTCCAATTGAGCCAAAGAAGCTTTCAAGAGACTCTAAAGAAAAAAATCCTTTATCTTTAGTTTCAGGAAGCACAAATATGTTCAAGAAAAAATAATAAAGTAGCAGATAGAAAAAAATTGAACTTGTTTCAAAAAATAACTCAGGAACTAATTTCAAAAAGAATGTCCCAGGTTCAGGGCTAACCCCATAAATTAGTGTCCTAAGCAAAGAAGCTAATAAACTTCTACCAAAGAGAGTTCCTTTAAAAGAAGATGTCAACACTTCACGAAGCCAAAAAATGTAAAACAGTAAATAAAAGGAAAAATAAAGAAGCAAGGATAAAAGTTTTGGTTTGTAAAATAACACACCAAAATAAAAAGACAAAAGTTTTGGCAGCAAAGATAGCCACAAAAAGAGTGTTTATGACGAATAAGAAACTTTGTAAGAGCAAGGATATGGTGTTTTGATAAGAGATATGAAGCGCTGTATTAAGGGCGAATAATGCGAATAAGATGATTAAAGGCAATAGAAAAGAACATAGTAAAAAATTACACCAAATTATTTGAAATTACATAAAGTTCCTGGTGTCAATGATCGGGATACTGTAGGAAGTAAAATTTAAGCATTGAGGGATTACTTATAAAAACAGGTAGGCGATAGCTTTTTCTCATCGTATAAAATGATACAAGATTAAAAAGATGAGGATTACTATGGAGTGAAGAAACTCTTAGGTGATAAGAGCAAGTTCATTCCTTTAATTCTTCAGTTAATTGTCTGTGAGGACAGCTATTACTGAAAAATACTGCAATGATTATCAAATTCATATCTATCTTGTATTGTCTTAATTTCTTTCTTAAAATCCATACAATCTTTTTTTTTAATTCTTTTAAAACAAAGCAGATTATAACTTTTCTTTAAAAATAGCATCATTTGATTTTATTATAAAAAGTTCAGAAAAATAAAACTTTCAACGATTTTATTCCGTCAATGACAACTAACGAAGAAAAAATTCATTAAGAACCCAAATAATTGCCTCAGATTGAGAAAAAATAGTCAAATTAATCCGAACACGAGTAATAAAGCTCACCCAATGATGATAACAATGTCTTACCATTAACTCATGAAAAGTAATTTTTCAAATAACAAAAGAAAAAAGAGAAAGTATCGTAAAAAACTTCGTAAACATTCCCCTGAATACTATGAGTAGATTCGTATAAAAAAAATAAATAAAAAATTGGTAACTAAAATATTAATTTCAGTAATAAAAATGGGATTTACACTTCATAAACGATCAAATTCCAGACTTATTTTAAAAAAAGAAAGTCAACAGAAAAACTTTATCCAAGCTCGTTAATACAGTCAATGAAAAACGATCATCAACCGCCTTGAATAGTAGAATGCCGCCAAATAAGACTGGATAATTAGGTGTGAAAAAATAAACTATGCCTTTACCAAAGATTAATGCAGCTAATAAACGTAAAATATTGAAATTATCAAAGGATCAAAATCTTTTAATATTCATGTCGTAACTCATAAACAATCTTAACCTTTTTCAAATAAAAAAAAGTAAGAACATCACGCTTTACTCGAAACTAAACTATCTTAAAAAACAGGAAAGAAAAGATCTCGACGACCTTCACATCAATAAAAAACATAAACAGATTAAAAAGTCAATATCGAGGATTATAAAAAAACATTGAACTCTTTATTTGAATAAAACAAGTTCTTGCACAGTCACAAATAAACTATCGAAATATTTTTCTAAAAATTAACCAAGAAAAAGGTCAAATAAATGATTGATAAGGAATTTTAGTTGTTAAGAAAGAATGAATCAACGATAAATAAAATTATAAAAGCAATTTAAAATCGATAAAGGTTTATTGAGAGTTTGAATAGCTTGATTGATAAACAACAAAAAGACGATAAATAAATTTTGGAAGTTGTTGATAATTATCGTACATCTACCCTTGCTGTGGTTGAGGAGATACTGAAGTGGAAAGAGTCATGGCAAGCTGCGTATATGGAACATTTTAAGAAAAATATTAATCTTTAATTGGTTTACAAGACTCACAATTATCTGTATACCCTTGCATCGAGTGCGGATGAAACGATTAAAAAATTCCATACTCAAAGGGAAAAATAGAATAAATAAAAACTGCCCTAAAAACAAAATTAAAATAAAGATTAACAAAAAACAATTCCATTAAAACTTTCATAAGCTTAAAAAACCGAGTAAAAAAAGTAAGAAACTTTAAGATAATAAATTGAAATATCCAAAAGGACAGCTTAACAAAATATTTAAGAGAAAATTTAAACAAAAAGATAAAAAACTCAAAAAACCATTACTTAGCCAAAAGAATAATAAAAACTTAAAGATCAACAAAAGGATATAAAAACATAATAAGTTGGAAAGCCTAAAGTTTAGACCTTACAAAACGAGAAATAGTAGATTTTACTTAACGATCCTTTCTTAATTTCATTATTCGCGATTGATAAATAGGACAAAAATATCATCCTTAAAATTCGAGCCTGTGAGCTTTTACTCGTTTAATAACAATTCAATTTTCTCAAAAAATGAACTAAAAATTTGGGAAAAAAATGTCAAAATTAAGTTTCAAAATCCTAATTATTTGTTCATTTCTTTCTTTCACAATTTATTTATTCACAAATCTAATTTATCTTTCATATTGAAAATTTTATATTGAAATCATTTCATTGGAAAGTTCGAATGATTTTTTTGAAAATTGTAGAGATTCTATGTTATTGTTCTTATGATTCTTTGGTTTTTATGTTTGACGAAATCATGATGTGAAATTTTCTTACATTTAATCTTTCATTGAAATGGAGTTTTGTTGAACATCTGTGCAGCTGTTATTTTCCTTTTCTGAGATGCCGCCAAAAAGAGTTTCAGCAGATTTCCTCATATTCGAGCAATCATGCCATTTTTAAAGATTTGCAAGTTCTTTAATTCTAATTTGTATTTTTTTAGATGCCTAAAAATATCGTTAAAAAATTACGAATTATTTCGTTTCAATGAATAAGAAAACATAATCCAACATGCAGACATTGAAGTTTTGAGCAATAGGATTTTCACCATAGATCATTTTCCATTTTCTAATATCACCATATGAGACAAGATAAATAGCATAATCAATACCTCCGAATTCAACAAAATGATTGAGGTAACATTATGATCTTTTGGCCATTCCCATGTCTCTTAAGCTGACAATTTACTCGAAATAATTCTCTTGGTTGGGATGTACTACAACTTGACGGTCTTTCCATGAGTAGCTGAGTGCGTAGAACTGTTAGCCCCTTCGGATCAATGAGGCCAATTTATGTTGGACATTTATAGATAAATTCATATTGGGAATAATTAGATTTTCAAATTTATTATAAACTGACTTGCTTCTTTTTTTATTTGAGTAAAATAAAATGAAATGAAAAATTAAACGTGAAGAAATAGATTTTAATAGATTTAGATATGCTATGCGATATTGAATGTGTATTTTCGCTATGATTGTAGAAAAGATAAATCTGATCAAAATTTTCAATCTGAAGGGTTCATAACAAAGATTCTATTTTAATCGTTCATCAAAATCGCTTTTTATAGTCTCTATTAAAATTTTTTAGGATTCAGCAACATCATAATTTCAAATGAATCAATAAATTTTTATCAATGAAGATTTTAATTAATTTATTGAACAAAAAATTAATAAATATAAAATTTGAATATCCATATGTCACAAGAATAAAACAGAAGCTTCTCCGATAAATACGCCAGAGGACCCAACACCACCGCTCAAACTGTTGGAAATACCACCACTTATACCACTACCGAAACTAGAGTTGCTGGAGGACAAACTGTTACCTCACCAACCTATCAAACTACCACTTATACCACCACCCAACAAGGTGTTAATGGTGGCTCATATGTCGGTGGAAACGCCTCACTTTATCAAGGACAAACCACCTACAGTCAAGTCCCACAAGACTACAAACTCGTTAACCAAACCTTCCAAACCTCAACTGGTGGATATTCAGCTCTTGGACAAAGCTTGACCCAAAAAGTCGTTGCCGAATAAATCCCAGTCGAATCAAGAATCGAGTACATTCCATTCGAAAAGAAATATATTGAATACGATCAAGTCGAAAGAATCGAAAGAATTCCATATGAAAGAGAAATCGTTGAATATGAAGAAATCACCAGAACTGAAAGAATCCCAATCGAAAGAACCATCACCGATTATTATGCCGTTGAAACTCAAATTGAATATATTCCAAAAGAAATCGAAGAGACTATCATTGAATACGAACCAGTCGAAAGAGTTTTCGAAAGAGTTCAATATTTGCCAGTTGAAACCCAAATCGTTCACTACCCAGAAAGAGACAACTACGTCCCAAGCCAAAGCCAATACATCAAGGCCGGTTACGTTGAAGGAGGTTACACCACTACTGGTGCCACCTACGTTCCAACTCAAAGTGGAGTCAGAACTGAAACCGTTTACCAAACCGGTTACGTTCCAGTCTCATCATCAGTTGTTCAAGGATCAGGTGTTAGACAAGGACTCGTCCAAGGAACCACTCAATACGTTACTGGACCAACTTATACTCAAACTTACACCACCGGTCCAGTTTATACCACTGGTCAAACCTACACCACTGGACAAACCTACGTTACTGGAGGAAGTGGAGTTAGAGGAGAAACCGTTTACAGACAATCACAAACTGGAGGCTATGTCACTGGTGGAAGTGGAGTCAGACAATGATTTCATTAAAATTTCATTTTATCGCCATTATTAATCTTTTTTACCATCATAAAATTTAAATAATTGAGAGCAAAATTAAGTAAAACTTTGCATAAAATTAAAAAAGACACATAAGTATATTCGCGGGAAAGAGAATAACTTATCCTCGGTCGTTCAATGGCTAGGACATCGGACTCTAAATCCGAGAACCAGGGTTCGATTCCCTGTCGAGGAGTTTTTTAATATTTTTTTAACAATACCCCTGTTATAATCTTATCTTATTTCTGTAAACGATATTTGTGTCAAATTAATCTTTTTCATTTAATGACTGAAGGATTTTTTTGTGTTGGTAAATATTTTATGCAAAAAAAATTATTTGCTTAGATTATAATTCTAAATCAAATCAAATTTAATAAAATTTCAAAGCTAAATACCAACATAATAAAATAGCTCTTACAAAATGTACTGTATAAACTATCGAGTCGGTATATTGTTTAAGTAGAATCTTTAAAAAAAGTCTTACGAGCTAAGATATTTCTTCATTGACGATTAAGCCAACCTCTTTCATATCCCCAGTCTCGCAAGGTTACAAAAAGTTATCAGGCTGAGTGCAGACTTCAAAGAAATCAAATAAAAATTAATAAAGTTTGGATAGAAATGTTTCTCACTTAATAAATATGCATTATCGAACGTACAAGGATACACGAGTGAGGCAGTCATCCCTTTTTCAAATCGTACTTGCTTTTAGATAAAACTTGCATAAAAAAAGCATTTGTAAAATAAATAAATGAAACCATATAAAATATTCGGTTTCCTTGATGAAGATACACCTTTACTCCATCATGAAATCGAAGTATTGACAGGAAGAAAAAAAGTATAAACTATAAAAAGAAAGTCAATCATCGAGGATGAAAAAAACAAGTTAGATAAGAAATTGAGTGAGTTTTTTTAGGTGTATGTATAAAATGAAGATAAGTTCAAAATGAGTAAATTCTCGTAATAAAATGAAGAGATTTCATTTGTATCGTTATCAGAAGAGGGTAAGCCTGAGGGGAAATGCTCTTAGACTTTATTAGCAAAAGATATTTCATTCACGTACACAGGTGAATTTTATCATGGCAAAAAGCATGGATAAGGGTTGTTAGTGAGTGCAAATTTGGACAGTTTGAGCTGCGAGTTTATAGACGATGAAATCGCAGGTATATGAATGAACAAATAATAATAAAGTTTTCTTTAACTGATTTATATTTTTTTAAACCTTTTTACTTTACCAATCCTTTTGGTGATTTTTGTTTATTAAAAAAGCAAATTTATCTAAATTTAAGGATTTAAAAAATTATCACTTTTCAATAAAATATGATTATCATTTTTTGATTGTAAAAAAAATTAAGAATTGTTATAAACAAAATATAAAAATGATCGGCAGAATAAGCAAGTCATTACTTAAATCCAATATCGTGATAAATAAACAAGGATTCACACACTTTTTGGATAAGACAAACTTTATCAAAGGTAAATAATAAGCTGAAGTCTCACCACCACTCTCGCAATACAACAAAAATTATTACAACCCAGAATATCGTTATGATACTGATGACTCAGCTGTCATGAGATTATACAGTGAAAAAGATAACAGCACTGCTAATGTTACCTGGACCGATGTCTTAGATAATGCTTATACTAACGTAATTAATAAAATCTATTGAAGTGGATCAGTCCTGAATATTTCTACCCAGTTTGGTTCTGCTCGTTCTTGTACGTTTTCGAACCAGAATGGACCATTCATTATCCATATGAAAAAGGACCACTTTCACCAAAATTCAGAGGTTAACACGCTTTGAGAAGATATGCTACTGGAGAATAAAGGTATTACTATATTGATATCGAAGATGTATTGCCTGTAAACTGTGTGCTGCTGCCTGCCCAGCTGAGGCTATCACTATCGAAAGTGAGCCAAGACCAGATGGATCAAGAAGAACTACCAAATACGATATTGATATGACCAAATGTATTTATTGTGGATTTTGTCAAGCTGCCTGTCCAGTTGATGCTATCGTTGAAGGACCAAACTTTTAAAGCGCAACCATTACCCATGAAGAGCTTTTCTATGATAAAGCAAAATTGCTTGAAAATGGTGACAGATGGGAACCACAACTCGCAAGAAACATCGAATCTCAAATTAGAGGTTGATTCTCTGTTAATCGACATATTTTTATTCATTTTCATCATGAAATATTTCTTATGTTGTAGCTAAGAATTTATATATCAGGCAATAAAAAGTATGAGAAATTTTTCAAAATCCCTTTTCTTTTTAACCAAACAAATCTTTGGAGCATTGAACAATATTAATAAAACATTTTCTTACAATAAATCAAAAATCTTTATTTTTTAAAAAGAAACATTTTATAAATTGTTTATAACTTAAAATAAAAAAAGATGATTAAAAATACAACTACTCAATTCGATTTTGAAGCAAAACCAAAAGTAACAGCACAAAAACCAAAATATCGATAACAAAGATAAGTTGATCGTTTAGATGGTACTAGTTTAATGAATGACCCTCGTATCATTAGAGGAAACACCTATGCTGCCATCGTTTAGAATAAAAATTAAATCCAACCTCCACCACTAAAAAAAAGACCCAATCCTGTTAATACCAAAACGAAAACAAGAGTAAATTAGTAAAATAAATTTAGAGAATCAATTTTGATACTGGTTTCGAACCACAAACTCCACGAGCTGTCGATGGAAGGTAACATTTCTCAATACAAACCTAACCTTTTGTATAAACGTTGAGAGATAAGCCAGTGCAATATGAAAGGTAATGTCAAACCGATCTGTTTCTTGACAGGCCTGTTGAAAGAGAATTTGATCCCATGAAAGAAAAAACCGGAGTTGACAGAACGACACAAATAGAAGAAAACGATCCTGAACTTTTTGACTTTGATTACGAAGTCCAACCAATCCTTTAAGTAATTTTATCACTTATCAAGGCCTTACTGAATAAAGTCATAGAAACCTCACGAATGTAATTATACGAGTAGCAAGAGCTTCAAGAAAAATAAAGATAAAAAATTGAGTATGAAAAAAGAAGACATGCTAAACTTTCATAAGTTCAAAAACTCTAAGCTAAAGAGCTTAGAATAAAGTAAGAAACAGAAAGAAGAAATCTTCAGTTTAAAAAGTCAAATTAACAGTAAGCCTTCGCACAAAAAAAGTTGATCAGCAGAATTCTTTCAAAACAATATCTTAAAAACTTAAAAAACAATACAAACAAAATTTTATAAGAACAAGGTTTCTACAGGCAAACTCTTTAAACAGATTTGTTTGAAGTCTATACGCCATGGCTTTATGAGCAAATTCTTCAATAATTAAGATCAGATGAAACACATCAAAACGAGATTTTCAACATGACTAAGTAAGCTTAAAGTGATTTATAAAAAAAAGCTACAGCTTTTATCTAAAAAGAAAAAAATAGAAAAGCATAAATTGTTAGGAAGAGATAAGAATAAGCAAGATTGAAGAGATAGAAAAAATAACAGCTAAAAAAGCAAAAATAATAAGAAGAGGCTCGAATAAAAGCAGAAGAAGAGGCCTTAAAAAATGGAGAACAAGCTCCATAATCTGTTCCTGTAGCTTGATAATTTTACATTTTTATACTTAACTTCCTTTTTAATTTTCAACATATAATACACAAATATCATTTTTTTTGTTTTTGTTTTTTACTCATGATTAACCTTCAATAAATTACCTATTTTCGTTTAATTGATAATATTTACTTGTCTATTTGCCTTTCAGGAATCCGAGATCATTCAAGTAAGAATCGGAGCTTTAAAATGTATTTTTTTTTGCTGTGATCTTGTCAAAACTTTTGGGATACTTTATTACACTTTTTACAACTTTTTTGGTCGATCATTTGTTGTCTCTAATGGAGATGAGCGATTAGGAATCTGATTTTATGTGTTTTAATTATCCTAGATGTCAATAACAATAGGATTCTGTGAAGTTCCTTTGATAATTTAAGCTCTAGGTACTAAGGATTGCTATCTCTAAAAAAATCTCCTTTGGACTGGTCTCTAGATATTTATGGGAGACAGAATTGGTGGCAAAAAGCCATTTCCTTATTACTGTTGAGGCTGAAGTTGGTAATAAATCTCGTAATACCCTTTTCGATCAACTTTCATTCTTTTCCTTCCTTAGCTAGGGTTAGTAGGGTTAGGAACTTTATTTTCACTCTAATCGTCATTGATCACGCTGATCATTTAAGGGTCAATTATTTTTTACTCTTTATGCGGCTTAAATTCGCAACTTCGTTGATGACTTTTCAATTGATAATACCTTCCTGTCCAGTTGCAATTGTAATGGGAACATTTTGATCTTAAAAAGTTGATCTTGTAAGACATTTACTTGTCTTTTTGAGGGTTGAAAATTATTTATTTATTTCTGCATAAAGGACAAGATTTTCTGATTGATCGCTATTGTACTATACACCCGTAGCAAAAGGTATGACTGAATGATAAATGGATATGTACCTGCATGAAAGTGTATAAGGGTCTTAAAAAACCTCATAGCATATCGAACAGAATAAATTTTAGTCAAGATCCTCAAGATTGAGAATTATCCGGATTGATTTTTTTAACATTTATCGCTCTAAAAAAAGTACTAATGTTATTTATAGCTTGCTCAGTTTTAAATATATTTTTTGTTGACTCCAATTATCTTATCAATTACGATAATAATTTAGCACTTATTTTAAATCGATATTTCATAAAATTAAATTCTAAATGTAAAATAAAAATAACCCTTTGTAAAATGAAGAAAAATTTCTTTCACCAAAAAATTCGATGTAAATATGGTAAAACATAAACTATTTGATGCGTTTCTTTAGCGAAGAAGGTAGAATATCAAAAAGTTTAACGAAAAAAATACTTATTAAATCAGCTCAGATACTTAGTAAAGAAAATTATAAAAAAAGAAAACTA
>Ga0102832_1001518_pt1 | contig 17356 bp, 20 predicted proteins | sample EBPBio282013_DNA_FD_88942 | JGI IMG/M metagenome (GOLD analysis project Ga0102832, IMG submission 88942) | Wastewater treatment Type I Accumulibacter community from EBPR Bioreactor in Madison, WI, USA - Reactor 2_5/28/2013_ DNA (Illumina Assembly) | ecosystem: Engineered > Bioreactor > EBPR >...
TCTTCCGATCTGTCGTCGGCGCGACGGCTGGGTACGACGTTGTCGTGACCCCCACCCTGGCCGCGCTGCCCTCGCCCGTCGGCGGCCTGCGCGACGACGACGACCCCGCGGCGGACTTCGAGGCCCAGAAGCGGTTCACGCCGTTCACCGCCCCGTACAACATCACCGGGCAGCCGGCGGTGTCCGTGCCCCTCGGGTGGCCGGTCGTCGACGGCGTCATGCTTCCTGTGGGCGTCCAGCTCGTCGGCCGGCACCGGGAGGAGGCGCTGCTGCTCTCGCTCGCGGCCCAGCTCGAGCAGGCTGCGCCGTGGGCGGGCCGCCGCCCCCCGGTGTGGTCGTAGGCCTAGCCCGCGCCCGCGGGGCCCGGTCGGCCCGACCGTGGCGAAAACGTTTGCATCGGCCGCTGGAAATCCGGCCGCGGACAGGGACAGGATGGGCCCGTGGACAACGACCTCGCCGCCCTCGCGGCCGCCTACGGAGTCGCGACGGAGTTCTGGGACCAGTCCGGCCAGCACCAGGTGGTGCCCGCCGAGACCGTCGTGGCCGTCCTGGCCGCGCTCGGCGTCGACGCGACGACGCACGCAGGCATCCAGGCGGCGCTGCACGAGCGCCGGATGCGCGACTGGCGCAGGGCTTTGCCGCCGGTGTACGTCCAGCGCCAGGGCGACGCCGCGCAGGTGTGGGTGCACCTGCCGCACGGCGACTCGGCCCGGCTCTGGATCGAGCTCGAGGACGGCGGCGCGCGCCACGACGTCGGCCAGGTCGACCGCTGGGTCGAGCCGGTCGAGGTCGACGGCGGCCTCGTCGGCGAGGCCACCTTCGCCCTTCCCGGCGACCTGCCGACCGGCTGGCACCGCTTGCACGCGGAGCTGCGCAGCCACGAGGGCGACGCCCGCTTCACCAGCACGGTCCTGGTCGTGACGCCCCGCCGGCTCGAGCTCCCGGAGGCCCTGCGCACCCGTCGCGGCTGGGGCTTCGGCGCCCAGCTGTACTCCGTCCGGTCGTCGCGCTCCTGGGGCCTCGGCGACCTGGGCGACCTGTCCGACCTCGTGGCCTGGAGCGGCCACGACCTCGGCGCGGACTTCCTGCTCATCAACCCGCTGCACGCGGCCTCGCCCGTGCCCCCGATGGCGCCGTCGCCGTACCTGCCGGTGACCCGCCGGTTCGCGAACCCGGTCTACATCCGAGTGGAGGACGTGCCGGAGTTCGCCTACCTCGGCGAGGCGGGCCGCAAGGCGGTCGAGATGCTGTCGGCCGACGTCAAGGCCACCAACGCCACGGCCGACCTCCTCGAGCGCGACCCGGTCTGGAAGGCCAAGCGATCGGCGCTGGAGTTCGTCCACGCCGTGCCCCTCTCGCCCGGACGCCGTGCCCGCTACGCGGCCTTCCGCGAGCGCGAGGGCTCCGGCCTGGAGGACTTCGCGCTGTGGTGCGCGCTCGCCGACACCTACGGCCAGCCGGCCGACTGGCCCGAGGAGCTCGCCGACCCGAAGGGCGAGGCCGCCGAGAAGGCCCGCACCGAGCTCGCCGACCTCGTCGAGTTCCACGTGTGGCTGCAGTGGGTGCTCGACGAGCAGCTCGAGGCCGCCCAGGAGGCGGCGACGGACGCGGGCATGGCGATCGGGGTCATGCACGACCTCGCCGTCGGCGTGCACCCCGAGGGCGCCGACGCCTGGGCGCTGCGCGACGTGCTCGCCAAGGACGTCGCCGTCGGCGCGCCGCCGGACATGTACAACCAGATGGGCCAGGACTGGTCGCAGCCGCCGTGGCGCCCCGACGCCCTGGCCGAGGCCGCGTTCATCCCCTACCGCGACATGCTGCGCACGGTGCTCAAGCACGCGGGCGGCATCCGGATCGACCACGTCCTGGGCCTGTTCCGGCTGTGGTGGATCCCGCGCGGCATGCCCGCCAAGGACGGCACGTACGTCCGCTACGACCACGACGCGCTCGTCGGCATCCTGGCGCTCGAGGCGCAGCGCGCCGGCGCCGTCGTCATCGGCGAGGACCTCGGCACCGTCGAGGCGTGGGTGCAGGACACGCTGCGCGACCGCGGCATCCTCGGCACCTCGATCCTGTGGTTCGAGGCCGACGAGGGCGGTGCGCCGCTCGCGCCCGAGCACTGGCGCGAGCTCGCGCTCACCAGTGTGACGACGCACGACCTGCCGCCGACGTGGGGCTTCATCCAGGGCGAGCACGTGCGCCTGCGCCACGAGCTCGGCCTGCTCGCCAAGCCCTACGAGGAGGAGCTCGCCGAGGCCGGGCAGTCGCTCGACGCCTGGCGCCGCCTGCTGCAGGACCGCGGGCTGCTGCGGCCGGACGCCGGCTCCGAGGAGTTCGTCGAGGCGCTGCACCGGCTCATCGCCCAGTCGCCCGCCCGGCTGCTGTGCGTGTCGCTGGCCGACGCCGTCGGCGACCGGCGCGCCCAGAACCAGCCGGGCACCGACCAGGAGTACCCGAACTGGCGCGTGCCGCTCACCGACGCGGCTACCCGGCCGGTGCTCGTGGAGGACCTGCCGGAGGACGCGCTGCTGCGGCGCATCGTCGCCACCGTCACGTCGTGACCGGGCCGACCCGGCCCGCCGCGGCAGCCCGACGACCGTAGGATCCCGCCATGGCCACCTCGCTCCGCGCCCGCACCCGCGCCGCTCTCGTCGTCGGCACCACCGCCGTGCTCGTCACCGGCATGGCCTCCCCGGCCCTGGCGATGACCGGCAACGGCTGGGGCTCGACCTACGACGACGGCGAGGAGCGCGGCACGCCCATGTCGGGCGCCCAGGTCGTGCTCGTGTTCGTGATCCTGCCGCTGGCCGTCGTCGGCCTGATCTGGCTGCTGGCCCGCGCGGGCAGCTGGACCAGCAGCGGTCGCATCGGCGCGGACGACGCCTGGACCGAGCAGCCCGTGGCTGTGGGCGCCGTGGGCGCGGCCGGCGCCGAGTCGTCCGACCGCCCGGGCCTGGTCGAGAGCGGCCAGGCCCCGGCCGTCGGTGCCGCGCCCGACGACGACCAGGCCCCTTCGACCGGCGGCACGAGTGCCGGCTTCTAGCCGGCTGTCGCCGCAGCAGCAGGCGAGCGTCGAGGCGGCCGTCGCGGACGCCGAGCGCGTGTCCGGCTATCCCTTCGCCGTCCACGTAGGGCCGCTCGAGGACGGCCGCATCACCGCCGAGCGCCTGCACGCGGGCTGCCCCGACCGCGAGCGCACCGTGCTCGTCGCCGTCGATCCCACGGCGCGGCTCATCGAGATCGTCACCGGCCCCGAGGCGGCCCGGCGTCTCAGCGACCGCACCTGCGGCCTGGCCGCGCTGGCGATGGCGTCGTCCTTCCAGGCCGGCGACCTCGTCCGCGGCCTCCGCGACGGCCTGCGCCTGCTCGCCGACCACGCGGTTTCTCCGTAGGCCTCCAAGCGGACAGCCTCCTTCGTCGGCGGTCCGCGTCGGCCCCGCTCCGGTCGGCGGCCCAGGCTCGCTGCGCTCGCGGTCGGCCCGTTCGACGGGGCCTCGCTGCGCATCGGCCCCGTCTCCGGTCCTCCGGGCCGCCGTCCTGCGCGGACGTCGCCTCCGGCGGGCCCAGGTCTCGCTTCGCTCGCCCGGGTCGGTCGGCTCGGGCCGCTCGCCTGGCGGCTCGCGACCGTCGCCGTCCTCCGGGCCCGCGCGGACGCGCCGGATCACCGGGGGCCGGGTCGATCTGGGTCGTCGCCGGCGTTCACGTGGTGGGGCTGTCGCCCGGTGGCGGGCTTGGAGGGGCGATGAGCACCGATTTTCTGGTTCCGGTCCTGCTCTGGCAGACTGAGGGGGTTGTCCTGACGCGCTCGGCGGCCCTCTAACCGGCCGGGCGTCCCAGGTCCACGGGCTGCCGACCTCCGTGCCCCACGCGGACGCCGGTGCGCCCACCCCGTTCACGTACAGGAGACAACGGCCCCGTGGCTGTCAAGATCAAGCTCAAGCGCATGGGCAAGATGCGCAACGCCCAGTACCGCATCGTCGTCGCCGACGCACGCACCAAGCGTGACGGTCGCGCGATCGAGGAGATCGGCATCTACCAGCCGAAGGAGGAGCCGAGCCTCATCCGCGTCGACTCCGACCGCGCGCAGTACTGGCTCGGCGTGGGCGCACAGCCCACCGAGGCCGTCACCGCGATCCTGAAGATCACCGGCGACTGGCAGAAGTTCAAGGGCCTCCCCGGCGCCGAGGGCACGCTGCGCGTGGCCGAGGCCAAGGTCGACAAGAAGACGGTCTTCGAGGCCGCGGCGCTCGAGGCGGCCAACGAGCCGTCCAAGCCCGCCACCACCCCGAAGAAGAAGGCCGAGCCGGTCGAGGCCGTCGAGGTCGTCGAGGTGGCTGAGGCCGCCGACGGCAGCGCCGTCATCGACGACGTCGTCGCCGAGGTCGAGTCCGACGGCAGCGTCGAGGTCGTCGAGACCGTCGCCGTCGTCGAGGCCGACGGCACCGTCGACGCGGTCGAGGTCGTCGCCGAGGAGATCCCCGCGGCCGACGCCGCCGAGAGCACCGAGGCCTGACCATGCTCGAGGAGGCTCTCGAGCACCTCGTCAAGGGCATCGTCGACCACCCCGACGACGTCGAGGTCCGTCAGCGCAGCAACCGTCGCGGCCCGGGCCGCACCCTCGAGGTGCGCGTCCACCCCGACGACATGGGCCGGGTGATCGGCAAGTCCGGCCGCACCGCCACCGCGCTGCGCACCGTCCTCTCGGCGCTCGCGCCGGGCAAGGGCGTGCGGGTCGACTTCCTCGACCTCGGCGAGCGCTGACGGCCTCACGGCCTGATCGGCAGTTCGTCGTGCAGCTCGTCGTCGGACGCATCGGCAAGCCCCACGGCATCCGTGGCGAGCTCACCGTCGAGGTGCGCACCGACGCCCCCGAGATCCGGTTCGCGCCGGGGTCGGTCCTCGCGACCGACCCCGCGCGGGTCGGACCCCTCACCGTCGCAGCCGCCCGCTGGCACAGCGGGCGGCTGCTGCTGCGTGTGGAGGGGGTCGCCGACCGCAACGCCGCCGAGGCGCTGCGCGGCGTCGTCGTCTCGGCCGAGGTGCCCGACGACGAGCAGCCCGACGACCCCGAGGAGTTCTACGACCACCAGCTGCGCGGTCTGGCGGTCGTGACCGTCGACGGCGCCGAGGTGGGCGCCGTCGACGACGTCGTCCACCTGCCGGCGCAGGACCTGCTCTCGGTGCGCCGCCCCGACGGCCGCGAAGTGCTGGTGCCGTTCGTGTCCGCGATCGTCCCCGAGATCGACGTCGAGGCCGGCCGCGTGGTCATCGCCCCGCCGCCCGGCCTGCTCGACCTCGACGAGGCCGAGACCGCCGGGGCCCCGGGGGACGACGATGCCGCCGAGGGGGAGGAGGGCCCGTGAGGATCGACGTCGTCTCGATCTTCCCGGAGTACCTCGCGCCGCTGCGGCTCTCGCTCGTGGGCAAGGCCGTCGCCTCCGGCACCATCGACCTGCGCGTGCACGACCTCCGCGAGCGCACCTACGACCGCCACCGCACCGTCGACGACACCCCTTACGGCGGCGGGCCGGGCATGGTCATGAAGCCCGAGCCCTGGGGCGAGGCGCTCGACGCGATCCTCGCCGCGCCGGGGGCCGCCGGCCGCCCGCGCCTGGTCGTGCCGACGCCGAGCGGCCGCCCCTTCACGCAGCCGGTCGCCGCCGAGCTCGCCTCCGACGAGCACCTCGTGTTCGCGTGCGGCCGCTACGAGGGCATCGACTCCCGGGTCGTCGAGCACTTCGCCCCGCGCTTCCGCATCGACGAGGTGTCGGTGGGCGACTACGTCCTGGCCGGCGGCGAGGCCGCGGTGCTGGTCATGGTCGAGGCGCTGGCCCGGCTGCTGCCAGGCGTCCTCGGCAACCCCGAGAGCGTCGTCGACGACTCGTTCGCACCCGGGGCGATGGAGTCGCTGCTCGAGGGCCCGATCTACACCAAGCCGCCGGTCTGGCGCGGCCACGCGGTGCCCGACGTGCTGCTCTCGGGCGACCACGGCCGGATCGCGGCCTGGCGCCGCGAGCGGGCCCGCGAGCGCACCGAGCGCTTCCGGCCCGACCTGCTCGAGCGCCCCGACGCCGACGAGTCGGCCGACTGAGCCCAGCGGGCCGGGTCGCCGGATTTGGGGGTTCCGCCGCCCGGCTGGCAGACTTGCGGGGCTCGTCCCGCACGCCCTGCCTCAGGGGGGCACCGGGAGCACCGGACCCGTCCGGCGAGCACCGACCCACACGCAGCCGCTCCGGCGGCGCTGTTCCGCGGGTGACCTGGGGCGCCGGCGAGGAGATGACATGAACACGCTCGACTTCGTCGACGCCAAGTCGCTCAAGAGCGACATCCCCGACTTCCGCCCCGGCGACACCGTCAAGGTGCACGTGAAGGTCGTCGAGGGCAACCGCTCCCGCATCCAGGTCTTCCAGGGCGTCGTCATCCGTCGCCAGGGCGGCGGCGTGCGCGAGACCTTCACCGTCCGCAAGGTCAGCTTCGGCGTCGGCGTGGAGCGCACCTTCCCGGTGCACACCCCCGTCGTCGAGAAGATCGAGCTGGTCACCCGCGGCGACGTCCGCCGCGCGAAGCTGTACTACCTGCGCGACCTGCGCGGCAAGAAGGCCAAGATCAAGGAGAAGCGCGACAACGCGCCGAAGGCCTGATCGCCTCCGCCGACGCCGGCATCGCACGGCTCACGAGCGCCCGGTCCCTGTCCAGGGGCCGGGCGCTCGCGCGTCCAGCGGCCTCCGGCGGTTACCCTCGTCTACGCCATGGCTGACCAGACGGACCTCGGTCCGGCGCTCCCCGAGCCCGCGGACCAGCGTCCGACGGGCGGCCGCCATGCGCGCCGCCCCGAACCCGGCCCCGAGGCCCGGCCCGACGTCGACGCCTCGGCGGGCCACGGCTCCTTCTGGAAGGAGCTGCCGATCCTGCTGCTGGTCGCCTTCGGCCTGGCCTTCCTCATCAAGACCTTCGTGGTGCAGGCCTTCTACATCCCCAGCGGCTCGATGGAGCAGACCCTGCAGGTCGGCGACCGCGTCCTGGTCAACAAGGTCGTCTATCACCTGCGCCCGATCGAGCGCGGCGACATCGTGGTGTTCAACGGCGTCGACAGCTTCACCCCTGAGGTGACGATCGTCGAGCCCGACAGCCCGGTCGCCAAGGTCGTGAACTGGTTCGGCCGCACGTTCGGCTTCGCGCCGCCGGACGAGCGCGACTTCGTCAAGCGCGTGATCGGTGTCGGGGGCGACCGGGTCGCCTGCTGCGACGCGCAGGGCCGCATCACCGTCAACGGCATCCCCCTCGACGAGCAGGACTACCTGTTCCCGGGCAACGTGCCGAGCCAGGACTCCTTCGACGTCGTCGTCCCCGAGGGCAAGCTGTGGGTGATGGGCGACCACCGCGCGGCGTCGAGCGACTCGCGCGCGCACATGGGCGACCCCGGGGGCGGGTTCGTGCCGGAGGACCGGGTGATCGGCCGAGCCTTCGCGGTGCTCTGGCCGTTCTCCGACGCCCAGTTCCTCGAGATACCCCCGGGCTTCGCCGTGATCGACGAGAAGGGCTGACGTGACCAGCACCCCCCAGGAGCGTCAGCGCCAGCGCCGCGAGGAGCAGAAGCAGGGGTCGCTGCTCAAGGAGATCGTCCTCATCGTCGGTGTCGCGCTCGTCCTGTCCGTCCTTGTCCGGACCTTCGTCGCGCAGGCCTTCTACGTGCCGAGCTCGTCGATGGAGGACACGCTCCTCATCCAGGACCGCATCCTCGCCTCGAAGCTGTCGACCGACCTCGGCGGCGTCAACCGGGGCGAGATCGTGGTCTTCACCGACCCCGGGGGCTGGCTGCCCGACGTCGAGCCCGAGGGCGGCGTGTCCGGCAAGATCCGCGACGCGCTGATGTTCGTGGGCCTGCTGCCCTCCGACACCGGCGAGGACCTCGTCAAGCGCGTCATCGCGGTCGGCGGCGACCGCATCTCGTGCTGCGACGCCAAGGGACGGATCGTGCTCAACGGCGTCGCGCTCGACGAGACCGGCTACATCAAGCCGGGCAACGGCACCGACCAGGTGACCTTCGACGTCCTCGTGCCCGAGGGCCGCGTGTTCGTCATGGGCGACAACCGCGGCGACTCCTCCGACTCGCGCTACCACCTCGACGTCGAGAACGGCACCGTGTCGGTCGACAGCGTGGTGGGCCGGGTCGTCGCCGTCGTCTGGCCGGCGGCGCGCTGGAGCGGTGAGCCCGTGCCGTCGATCTTCGAGGACCCGCGCCTGGACGACCAGAAGGGTGCAGCGACCCCGAAGCCGACATCGGACGGCAAGTGACCCATGCCGGCTGAGCCCTCGTCCGACGGCGGCGTCGCCCCCTGGCCGGCCTACGACGTCGAGCGCACCAGCGTGCGCGTCGTGCTCCTCGACGACGATGGGCGCGTGCTGCTGTTCCGCACCCTCGACCCGTCCATGCCCGAGATCGGCGAGTGGTGGGAGCTGCCCGGCGGAGGGCTCGAGCCGGGGGAGTCCTACGCCGAGACCGCGGTGCGCGAGATCCACGAGGAGACCGGCTTCGACATCGCGCTGGCGTCGCTGCCGGACCTGCCGCGCTGGAACCGCGACTCGACCTACGTGCGGCGCCACCGGCGCACCTGGCAGCACGAGGTGGTGGTGGTCGCCCACGTCCGCGGGTCCGGGCCGGTGCCCGCTCGGGAAGGCCGCACGCCCGACGAGCTCGAGGAGTACGTCGGCCACCGCTGGTGGGACGTCGCGGACATCGCCGCCTCGTCCGAGCGGTTCTTCCCCAGCCGCCTGCCCGGCCTGCTGACCGGGTTCCTCGCCGGCGACGTCATCGACGAGCCGTTCGACCTCTGGAACTAGCGGCGCGGCGGGCGCTGCGCGGCGCCGCCCCGGGGAGTGCTTAGGCTCGGACCCATGACCGACCGCCCCGTCGTCCAGCGCCGTGCCGCGCGGGTGGTGGCGGTATCGCCCGGAGGCCGCGTGCTGATGCTCGAGGGCGGCGACCCCGACCGCCCCCACGTGCGCATCTGGCACATGCCCGGCGGCGGCGTGGAGGCGGGCGAGGACGACCGCGATGCCGCGGCGCGCGAGTACGCCGAGGAGACCGGTGTCGAGGTGGAGGTCGGGCCGCACGTCTGGGACCGCCAGCTGGTGTTCGGGTTCAACGGCACCACCTACGACCAGGTCGAGCTCTACTTCCTCGCCGAGGTGCCCGACGAGCACGCCGTCTCGACAGCCGGCCACAACGACATCGAGCAGCTCTACCTGACGGCGTGGCGCTGGTTCTCCGTCGACGAGCTGCGGGCGCTGCCCGCCGCGGACGGCTCGGTGCTCGTCGCGCCGCCCGACCTCGCCGACCGGCTCGAGGAGCTGCTGCGCGAGGGGCCGCCGTCCTCGCCCGTGGAGGTGGCGGGGGTGGTGCTGCCGTGAGCAAGGCGCCGTCGCTGCGCTACGAGCGCGAGATGCTCCGCTCGCTCGGCATCCGCTGGCTCGCCTCGGTCGACGAGGTGGGCCGCGGCGCGCTGGGAGGGCCCGTGACGGTCGGCGTCGTCCTGGTCGACCTCGACACCCCCTCGGCGCCGTCGGGCGTGCGCGACTCCAAGCTGCTGTCGCCGGCCGCGCGCGTGAAGCTCGTCCCGCGGCTGCAGCGCTGGGCGCCCGCGTGGGCCGTCGCGCACGCGAGCGCCGAGGAGATCGACGCGATCGGGATCCTGCGCGCCCTGCGGCTGGCGGGGGAGCGGGCCTTCGCGCAGCTGCCGCACCGCCCCGACCATGTGCTGCTCGACGGCAAGTACGACTGGGTCACCCGGCCGGCGCCGGCGCTGTTCGACGAGGACGGCGGCATCGCCGACCTCGACGCGCCGGTCGTCCCTGAGGTGCCGGTGACCGTGCGGATCAAGGCCGACATGACCTGCTCGTCGGTCGCCGCCGCCAGCGTGCTGGCCAAGACCACGCGCGACGCGATCATGGTCGACCTCGCCGCCACCCACCCCGAGTACGGCTGGGAGATCAACAAGGGCTACGCCAGCCCGGAGCACCTCGAGGCCCTGCGCCGCCTCGGCCCGTGCGTGCAGCACCGGCGCAGCTGGGCGATCCCCGGCGGCCGGGGCGAGGTGGCGCTCGACGACGCCTCCCTGGGGGGCGACGGCGCCGGCTCCTCGGGCGCGGTTGTGCTCGACGTGTCGGACACCGCGCTGCTCGACGGGCTCGACGGCGATCTGGTGGCCGGGTAGCGCTGCGCCGATCGGTGTGGGCCAGGATGGTCGCCACGACGGCCGGCCGCACCGACGACGACCGCACGAGCTGGAGGGAGCGCGATGTCCGCCGAGGACCTCGACCGCTACGAGAACGAGATCGAGCTCGGGCTCTACCGCGAGTACCGCGATGTCGTCGGCCTGTTCTCCTACGTCGTGGAGACCGAGCGACGCTTCTACCTCACCAACTCCGTCGACGTACAGGTGCGCCAGAGCGACGTTGGCGACGTCTACTTCGAGGTGCGGATGACCGACGCCTGGGTGTGGGACATGTACCGCCAGGCCCGGTTCGTGAAGAACGTGCGCGTGCTGACGTTCAAGGACGTCAACGTCGAGGAGCTCGCCAAGCCCGACCTGCAGATCCCCGACACCCAGGCCTGACCGCCGCGTCCACAGCCCACCGCTCCGCCGCGCCGTCCACAGCCGGCCGAGGCCGGCGCCCTCCCGCGTCCCTGCCCGCAGGCAGCGTCCTGACCGCGGCACCCGGCCGCGGTGAGGAGCCGGTGGGATGGCACAGCAGGACGGCGTCGGCGTGCGACGGCGCCACAAGGACGCGCTCGGCCGCTACGGCGAGGACGTCGCGGCACGCCACCTCGAGGACGACGGCTTCGTGGTGCTCGAGCGCAACTGGCGCTGCGACCAGGGGGAGATCGACATCGTCGCGCGCGACGGCTCGGTGCTGGTGATCTGCGAGGTGAAGACCCGCAGCAGCGTGCGCCACGGCTCGCCGTTCGAGGCCATCACCGAGCGCAAGCTGCACCGGCTCGAGCGGCTGGGGCTGCGCTGGATGCGCGAGCACGGCGTCCGTCCGAAGGGCATGCGCGTCGACATCGTCTCCGTGCTGCGCCCGCCCACCGGGCGGCAGTTCGTCGAGCACGTGCGGGGCCTGTCGTGAGCGGCGTCGCCCGCACACGCGGCGTGGTGCTGCTCGGCGTCGACGGCCACGTGGTGGGCGTCGAGGCGCACGTGTCGCTCGGCGTCACGGGCTTCTCCGTGGTGGGCCTGGCCGACAAGCTCGTGGGCGAGGCGCGCGACCGGTGCCGCTCCGCCGTCATCAACTCGGGCCTGCAGTGGCCCGGCCCGAAGAACACCGTGGGCCTGTCGCCGGCCGAGCTGCCCAAGCGCGGGCCGACCCTCGACCTCGCCATCGCGATCGCCCTGCTGGCGGCCAGCGGCCAGGTGCCGGCGGTCCCCGTGGCCGAACTGGTCGTCGTCGGCGAGCTGGGCCTCGACGGTCGCGTGCGGCCCGTCCGCGGCGCCCTCGTCGCAGCCCTCGCCGCCCGTGCGGCCGGCGCGGCGCGGATCGTCGTTCCTGCCGCCAACGTCGACGAGGCGTCGCTCGTCCCGGGCATCCACGTCACCGGCGTGCGCACGCTCGCCGGTCTCGTGGCGCTCGTCCGCGGCGACGAGGTGCCTGAGATCGAGCTCGTCGTCGACGACGGGCCCGAGCCGGCCGCCGATGCCGGCCGACCCGTGCCGGACCTGGCCGACGTGCGCGGGCAGCACGCCGCGCGGGCCGCCCTCGAGCTCGCCGCCGCCGGCGGCCACCACCTCGCCATGACCGGGCTCCCCGGGATTGGGAAGACGATGTTGGCGGAGCGCTTGCCGGGGCTCCTGCCGCCGCTCGACGAGCAGGCGGCGCTCGAGGTGACCGCGATCCACTCGGTGGCAGGGCGGCTCGGCTCCGGCGGGCGGCTCATCACCGTGCCGCCGTTCGAGGCGCCGCACCACACCGCGACCCACGCCGCGATGGTCGGCGGCGGGTCGGGCCTGCCGCGCATCGGCCTGGTGTCGCTCGCCCATCGCGGCGTCCTGTTCCTCGACGAGGCGCCCGAGTTCGACGCCAACGCGCTCGAGGCACTGCGCCAGCCGCTCGAGTCCGGCGAGATGGTGGTGGCCCGGTCGGCCTTCACCGTCACGTTCCCGGCCCGCTTCCACCTCGTGCTGGCGATGAACCCCTGCCCGTGCGGACGCGGCGGCCAGGCGACGCTGCCGGGCGCGCCCTCGTGCGTCTGCACCCCGGTGCAGCGGCGGCGCTACCTCAGCCGGATCTCCGGCCCGCTGCTCGACCGCATCGATCTGCGGGTCACGCTCGTCCCGCCCACGCTGGCCGATCTGGAGTTCGGTGCCACCGACGCCGAGCCGACGGCGGCCGTGGCCGCGCGTGTGCTCGAGGCCCGCGACCGGGCCGGCCGCCGCCTGGCCGGCACCCCCTGGCGGGTCAACGCCGACGTGCCCGGGCCGGTCGTCCGGCGCCGTTTCGGGCTCGACGCCGAGGCCGCCGCGCCGCTCGACCACGCCGTGTCGCGCGGCCTGGTGTCGGCGCGCGGGGCCGACCGCGTGGTGCGGGTGGCATGGACGGTGGCCGACCTCGCCGGGCGCGACCGCCCGTCCCGCTCCGACGTCGGGTCGGCCCTGGCGCACCGCGACTCGGGGTCGGCGTGGGCGGCATGACGGCCGACGCCGACCGCCGGGCCCGTGCCCTGCTGACCCGGGTGGCCGAGCCGGGCGACCGCCACGTGGCCGCGCTGGTCCGCGAGCTCGGCAGCGAGGCCGCCGTCGACGCGCTCCGCGACCCGTCGTCGCGGCGGGCCGACACCTACGCCGCCAGGCTCGCCGCTGCCGACCCCGATGCCGACCTCGCCCGCGCGACAGCCGTCGGTGGACGCCTGCTGGTGCCCGGCGACCTCGAGTGGCCCTCGCAGCTCGACGACCTCGGCGAGCGCGCGCCGTGGGCGCTGTGGGTCCGTGGCGCGGCCGACCTGCGGATGGCCTGCCTGCGGTCGGTCGCGGTGGTGGGGGCGAGGGCGGCGACGCACTACGGCGAGCATGTCGCGTCCGTGCTCGGCTCCGACCTCGGCGCGGCCGGCTGGACGGTCGTCTCCGGCGGTGCCTACGGGATCGACGCCCACGCCCACAGCGGCGCGCTGGCGGTGGGCGGCATGACCGTCGGTGTGCTCGCGTGCGGGGTCGACGTCGCCTACCCGCCCCGGCACGACGCCCTGTTCGCCCGGATCGCCGCCGACGGACTGCTCGTGTCCGAGGTGCCGCCCGGGGCCGCTCCTCATCGCGGCCGCTTCCTCGTGCGCAACCGCCTCATCGCCGCGCTGACCCGCGGCACGGTCGTCGTCGAGGCGGCGCTGCGGTCGGGCTCGCTGTCGACGGCGCGCGAGGCGGAGTCGCTGCGCCGCATCGTCATGGGCGTGCCCGGACCCGTCACGTCGGCGATGTCGGCGGGGGTCCACCGCGAGCTGCGCCACGGGTCGGCCCAGCTGGTCGAGAGCTGCGCCGACGTCCTCGAGCTGGTCGGCGGCATCGGGACCGACCTCGCGCCGGAGGTGCGGGCGCCGGACGGCCCGCGCGACCAGCTCGACCTGCTGGCCCGCCGGGTGCTCGACGCCGTGCCGGCCCGCCGACCTGCCACGGTCGACTCCGTGGCGCGCACCGCGGGCGTCGCCCCGGCGGAGGCCCACGCCGCCCTCGGCCTCCTCGAGATCGAGGGGCTGGTCGAGTCGGGCGCCGCCGGGTGGCGGCTGCGGCGTGCTACATCCCCGTGAACCACGGCGCGGCGGATTGACTCACGGGCCACGTGGGCCGACGGTGGACCGGTGAGCAGCGCGGTCGCGAGGGCCGGCGTCGCGGGGGAACACGGTCTCGAGCCTCTGCCGGCGTCGTTCGTCGACGTGCTCGACGCCTTCGAGGTGCATCTGCGCGACGGCCTCGGACGCAGCCAGCACACCGTCCGGGCCTACACCGGCGACGTCGAGCGGCTGCTGCGCTTCGCCCGGCGCCAGGGCGCCACGGACGTCGCCGACCTCGATCTCGCCGACCTGCGCGGCTGGCTGGCCGTCGAGGCAGCCGGGGGCCGCGCGCGCAGCACCCTCGCCCGCCGCGCCGCCGCGGCGCGGGTCTTCACGGCCTGGGCCTTCAAGCGCGGCTACCTGCCGGCCGACCCCGGCGACCGGCTGGCCACGCCCGCGTCCCACCGCAGCCTGCCCGGCGTCCTCAAGCAGCGCGAGGCCGCGGCCCTGCTCGACGTGGCGACCACCGCCGCCGACGACGGCGACCCCGTCCACCTGCGCGACCGGCTCGTCCTCGAGCTGCTCTACGCCACCGGGATGCGCGTGGGCGAGCTCGTGGGCCTCGATGTGGACGACGTCGACCAGCACCGCCGTACCGTCCGGGTTCTCGGCAAGGGCCGCAAGGAGCGCACTGTCCCCTATGGCGTGCCGGCCCAGGACGCGCTGGGTGCCTGGCTCGCCGACGGCCGCCCACGGCTGGCCACCCCGGCCTCGGGCCCCGCCCTGCTGCTCGGCGCGCGCGGCGGCCGGCTCGACCAGCGGACCGCCCGCGACGTCGTCCACCGGATGCTGCGCCATGTGCCCGACGCCCCGGACCTGGGGCCCCACGGGCTCCGCCATTCGGCTGCAACCCACCTGCTGGAGGGCGGCGCAGACCTCCGGTCCGTCCAGGAGATGCTGGGTCACGCTACGCTCGCCACCACGCAGATCTACACGCACGTCAGCGTCGAACGGTTGAGGTCAACGTATGAGCAGGCGCACCCGCGGGCCTGAGGGCGTCGACGACGCCCTCGAGGACGAGGAGGCGTACGCCGACGACCTCGATGCGGAGTCCGACGACGAGCCCCAGGGCAAGGACGAGCTCGAGGCTGCCGCCGACGCGCTCCTGGAGGCCGACGCCCCGGACCTCGGCACCGACGACCTCGGCGAGCGGCTGGACGACGCCGCTCTCGACCTCATCGACCTCACTCCCACCGAGGAGGAGAAGGCCGCGGCCAAGGCCGAGGGCGACGCGCTGCTGCGCGAGCTGTGGGAGGACTTCAAGGCCTCCGGCGACCCGGCCCTGCGCGACCGGCTGATCCTGCACTACTCGCCGCTGGTGAAGTACGTCGCCGGTCGCGTGGGCGTGGGCCTCCCGCCCAACATCGAGCAGGCCGACCTCGTCAGCTACGGAATCTTCGGGCTGATCGACGCCATCGAGAAGTTCGACCTCGACCGCGCCATCAAGTTCGAGACCTACGCGATCAACCGCATCCGCGGCGCCATCATCGACGAGCTGCGCTCGATCGACTGGATCCCGCGCTCGGTCCGCTACAAGGCCCGCGAGGTCGAGAAGGCCTACGCCGCCCTCGAGGCCAAGCTGCAGCGCATGCCCACCGAGGCCGAGGTCGCCGAGCAGATGGGCATCCGGCTCGAGGAGCTCCACTCGATCTTCAGCCAGGTGTCCTACGTCAACGTCGTCGCCCTCGACGAGCTGCTGCACGCCGGCGGCGACAAGGGCGGCGACAAGATGACGCTGGGCGACACCCTCGAGGACCCGAAGGCGCCGGACCCGATCAACCTGTTCGAGAGCGAGGAGACCAAGTTCATCCTCGCCAAGGCGATCAACCAGCTGCCCGACCGCGAGAAGGTCGTCGTCACCCTCTACTACTACGAGGGGCTCACCCTCGCCGAGATCGGCCAGGTGCTCGGGGTCACCGAGTCGCGCATCTGCCAGATGCACACCAAGGCCGTGCTCCAGCTGCGCTCGCGGCTCTCGCAGCCCGACCCCGACGCCGAGCTGTAGCGCTCAGCCGATCGTCACGCGCAGCACCCGGTCGTCGTCGTCCGCGGGCGATCCCCGGCCGTCGCGGTTGGACGTTGTGATCCACAGCGAGCCGTCCGGTGCGGCCTGCACGGTGCGGATCCGACCGTAGTCGCCCCGGAACGCAGCCCTCGGCTCGCCGGCGGACGAGCCCCGCAGCGGCACCTGCCAGAGCCGCTCGCCGCGCAGCGCCCCGATGTAGGCGACGTCGTCGACGATCGCGACCCCGCTGGGCGAGGCCTGGTCGGTCGGCCAGGTGACCACGGGGTCGACGTACTGGCTGCCGCCGCCAGCGCCCTCGACCTCGGGCCAGCCGAAGTTGCCGCCCTTGCGCACGAGGTTGAGCTCGTCGTAGGTGTTCTGGCCGAACTCCGTGGCCCACAGGCGGCCCTGCGAGTCGAAGGCGAGGCCCTGCACGTTGCGGTGGCCGTACGACCACACCGGCGATCCGGGGAACGGGTTGTCGGCGGGGACCGAGCCGTCGGTGCCGACGCGCAGGATCTTGCCCGCCAGGCTCGAGCGGTCCTGCGACTGCGGCCGGTCGCCGGAGTCGCCCGTGCCGATCCAGAGGTTGCCGTCCGGGCCGACCGCGATGCGGCCCCCGTTGTGGATGTCGCCCTGCGGGATGCCGTCGATCACGACCGCCGCCTCGCCGAGGCGGCCGCCGGAGTACGGCATCGCGACGACCCGGTTGTCGTCGCGGTCGGTGGTCAGGTAGGCGAAGACCGTCGCGCCGTCCGGCGAGACGGCGAGGCCGAGCAGGCCGCCTTCGCCGCGGTCGCGCACGCCGGGCACGGTGCCCACGCGGGTGGTGCCGCCCTCGGCGGCCACGCGGACGACGACGCCGGTCGGGCGCTCGGCCACGAGGGCGGAGCCGTCGGGCAGGAACGCCAGCCCCCACGGGACCGTGAGCCCGGTGGCCAGGGCCGCGGGGCGGCCCAGCTCGCCGAGGCTGCCGGACACCTCGGGCGAGGCGGAGGGCGGCGCCGCGGCCGAGGACGACGTGGCGGGCGCCGACGACGTGGAGGGCGGGGCGACGACGGAGGGCCCTCCTCCGGCGCCGCTCGAGGTACAGCCGACCAGCAGGGCGGCCACGGCGGCGAGGGGGACGACGGCCAGGGCGCGGGCTCGCGGACGGGTCGTGGGCGTCATCGCTCGACGCTACGTCCGGTCGGGCCCGCCCGCATCAGGTCGGGGGACGGCCGGCCCGGTCCGGCATCGGCAGCAGGACGGGGACGCCGTCGCGCAGGAGGAGCAGTGGGTCGAGGTACGCGTCGCCCCGCAGCAGCCCCCAGTGCAGGCAGGCGGGGGTGCCGCCGCAGTGGCCGGCGCCCGCCGCCACCCGCCCGATCGGATCGCCGGCCGCGATCTCGTCGCCCGCGGTGACCCCGGGCTCGACGGGCTCGTAGGTGGTGCGCAGGCCGTCGTCGTGGAGCACGGAGACGACGCCACGGCCGCCCACCGGCCCGGCCCAGAGCACCATCCCGTCGCCGGCCGCCCTCACCGCAGTGCCCGGC
>Ga0102832_1001520_pt1 | contig 17334 bp, 16 predicted proteins | sample EBPBio282013_DNA_FD_88942 | JGI IMG/M metagenome (GOLD analysis project Ga0102832, IMG submission 88942) | Wastewater treatment Type I Accumulibacter community from EBPR Bioreactor in Madison, WI, USA - Reactor 2_5/28/2013_ DNA (Illumina Assembly) | ecosystem: Engineered > Bioreactor > EBPR >...
ATCGACCCAGGCCGGCGCTCGACCGACTCTGGACCCTCCCAGCGCGCCTGCAAGTCGCCGGCCGCTGCACCTCATCGCGCGGCGGCCGTTCGACCTGCGGCGATCAAATGCTTCTCAGGCTCTGAGCCGGGCCTGAGCCCAGACGGCGGCTATACACTGCCGCGCCATGATGCTGCGCCGCCTGACCCTTGCCCTGTTGACGACCGCGGCCCTGGCCGCCGGCTGCGGCGAGAAGAAGAAGGAGCCGCTGCCCGGCAACCAGGTGGCGGCGCGCGTCAACAAGGACGATGTGACGCTGCAGCAGATCAACCTCGTGCTGCAGCAGCAGCGCAACCTGCGGCCCGAGCAGGCCGACCAGGCCAGCCGGCAGATCCTCGAGCGCCTGATCGACCAGGAACTGGCGGTGCAGAAGGCCGAATCGCTCAAGCTCGATGCCGAGCCGCGCGTGCAGCAGCTGCTCGATGCCGCGCGCCGCGAAGTCGTCGCCCGCGCCTATGCCGAGAAGGTCAGCGAAGGCGCCGCCAAGCCCTCGCCCGACGAGGTGCACCAGTACTACGTCGACAAGCCGGCGCTGTTCAGCGAGCGGCGCGTCTACAGCATCCAGGAACTGGCGATCGAGGCGCGAGCCGATCAGGTGGCCACGCTGCGCGAGCGGCTCGCTGCGTCCAAGACCATCACCGAGTTCGTCGACCACCTGAAGGCCAACGACTACCGCTTCTCGGCCAACCAGGCGGTGCGCTCGGCCGAGCAATTGCCGATGCCGGTGCTGGAAGCCCTGGCACGCATGAAGGATGGCCAGGCCAGCGTCAACCAGGGCTCCAACGGCCTGGTCGTCACCGTGCTGGCCGGCTCGCGCAGCCAGCCGGTCAGCGAGGAACAGGCGCGCCCGGCGATCGAGCAATACCTGCTGAATGAGCGCAAGCGCAAGCTGGTGGAAGAAGACCTCAAGGCCTTGCGCGCGGCGGCCAAGATCGAGTACGTGGGCAGCTTTGCCGATGCCGCGCGGCCGCCGGCCAGCGCCGCGTCGCGCTGAGCGGCCGCTCGGGCAAGGCTCGGGCTCCGGGGCCGGGGTTGGCCGTGATCGAACCGGCAGATCGCCCGAAGATCACCCGCGAATCACCCGAAGGATGGCTGACATTCGGTTGCAAACGAGTTGACAATCAGCGCCGCCGGCTGCCGGTGCAGCCGCGCAGCCTGCTGTAGCCCATGCCGATCGCCCGCTGGTCCATCGCCTTGCTGCTGGCGCTGCTGGCGGCGCTGGCCGCCTGGCCGGCGCACGCCCGCCGCCTGGCGCTGGTGGTCGGCAACGACAACTACCAGCAGTTCACCCGCCTGGACAAGGCCGGCAACGACGCCGAGGCGATGGCCAAGGAACTGGAGGCCGCGGGCTTCGAGGTCTCGCTGCGGCGCGACCTCGGCTACCGCAAGATGGTCGTCGCCTTCGAGGAGTTCTACGACAAGGTCAAGCCGGGCGACGAGCTGATCGTCTTCTACGCCGGCCACGGCGTGCAGACCGAGCGCGGCGCCTACCTGCTGCCGGTGGACATCGAGGGCGACACGCAGTCGCAGGTGGAAAAGATGTCCTACCCCGTCAACGTGTTGTTCGAGGAGCTCGACCGCATGAAGGCGCGCGTCTCGGTGGTGATCGTCGACGCCTGCCGCGACAACCCGCTGCGCGTGCGCGGCCGCGTGATCGGCGCGGCGCGCGGGCTCTCCGGCCCCGACGTCGGCAAGGGCCAGATGGCGATCTTCTCCGCCGGCCGCAACCAGAAGGCGCTGGACGCGCTGGGCGCCAACGACAAGCATCCCAACGGCGTGTTCACGCGCGAGCTGCTGGCGCGCATCCGCACGCCGGGGCAGTCGATCGAGGCGCTGGCGATCGAGGTGCGCAACTCGGTCGAGCGGCTGGCCGCCAGCGTCAGGCACGAGCAGCGGCCGCTGATCGTCAACGACACGGTGGGCGAGTTCTTCCTCTATCCCGGTGCGCGCAACGCCGCCGCGGCCGCGGCACCGGCGCCGACCAGCAGCCCGCCGCCGCAGGACGAGAACGCGCGCGAAGACCGCTTCTGGGACGACGCCAAGCTGGCCGACAACATGGAAGGTTATGAGGCCTACCTGGCGGCCTACCCCGGCGGCCGCTACCGCGGGCTGGCACGGGCGCAGATCAGCCGCCTGAACAAGCCGGCGCAGACGGCGCAGAACACCCGCGGCGCGGCGGCCGAGCCGGCGGCCGTGAGCACGCCGGCCGGTAGCGGCAGCGCAGCGGCCGCGCCGGCGGCGCCGGCAGCACAGCAGCCGGCAGCGGCCCCCGCGGCATTGCCGCCGCCGCCGGCAGCGGTCGCGCCAGCTAACCCTTCACCTGCAGCCACATCGACACCCACATCGACATCCACAGCGACACCCACATCGGCAGCGCCCGGCGCACGCACCACCGCCCGCTACAGCCTGCCCAACGGCGACCGCTACGAAGGCGAGGTGCTGGGCAACCAGCGCTCGGGCCGCGGCGTCTACCGCTTCGCCAACGGCGACCGCTATGAAGGCGAGTTCGCCGACAACCAGTTCATGGGCCAGGGCTTGATGGTCTTCGCCAACGGCGACCGCTACCAGGGCCAGCTGCGCGGCACCGTCAAGCAGGGCAAGGGCGTGATGACCTTCGCCAACCAGGACCGCTACGAAGGCGACTTCGCCGACAACCTGTACCACGGCCAGGGCGTGCTCAGCTTCGCCAGCGGCGAGCGCTACAGCGGCGGCTTCCAGCAAGGCCGCAAGCAGGGCCAGGGCGAGCAGCTCTTTGCCAACAAGGACCGCTACGTCGGCCACTTCGACAACGACAAGCCCAACGGCAAGGGCGTCACCACGCACGCCAACGGCGACGTCTACGAAGGCGACTTCGTGCAAGGCGTCAAGCAGGGCCAGGGCGTCTACCGCTTCGCCAACGGCGACCGCTACGAAGGCAGCTTCGAGGCCGGGCTGTTCAGCGGCCGCGGCCGGCTGTACCTGGCCGCCGGCGACCGCTACGAAGGCGAGTTCCGCAACAACGTCAAGCAGGGCCAGGGCGTGCATTACTTCGCCAACAAGGACCGCTACGAAGGGCCGTTCGCCGACGGCGCCCAGCACGGCCAGGGCACGCACTACTTCGCCAACGGCGACCGCTTCGTCGGCGGCTTCGCCAAGGGGCTGCGCCACGGCAAGGGCACCTACCACTTCGCCGGCGGCGCCACGCGCGAGATCGAATACGTCGACGGGGTCGAGAAGAACCCCTGAGCGCGTCAGCGCCGCGCTGGCCTGATGGCCGCGGCGGCGGCCGTCAACGCTCGAACACTTCGGCGGCGGCCAGCAGCGGCGCGGCGGCGTCCTTGGCCGCCACCAGCGGCGTGACGCCGATGCGCTGCAGCTGCCAAGCGATGCCGATCGCCGCATCGTCCCAGCGGATGGCGCGTTCGCAGTCGCGCGCGTAGGCGCCGGTGGTCTTGTAGAGGAAGTGCGTCTCGTCTTCCAGCGCCAGGAAGCCGTGCGCGAAGCCGGGCGGAATCCACAGCTGGCAGCGGTTGGCGGCCGTCAGCTCGACGCCGATCCAACGTCCGAAGTGAGGCGATGCGCGGCGGATGTCGACCGCCACGTCGAAGGCCGCGCCGCGCACCACGCGCACCAGCTTGCCCTGCGGGTGCGGCGGCAACTGGTAGTGCAGGCCGCGCAGCACGCCGGCCTTGGAGCACGAATGGTTGTCTTGCACGAAGTCGCCGGCGGCCGGCAGGCCCAGCTCGCGCAGCGCGGCTTCGAAGCGCGCTCCGTTCCAGCTTTCCATGAACCAGCCGCGCTCGTCGCCGAACAGCGCCGGCTCGACGATCACCACGCCGGGCAGTTCGGTGGGCAGCAGCTTCATCTCACAACACCTTCTCGGTCAGCACCTGCATCAGGTAGCGGCCGTAGCCGTTCTTGAGCATCGGCGCGGCCAGCGCCTCCACCTGCGCGGCGCCGATCCAGCCGGCGCGGTAGGCGATCTCTTCCGGGCAGGCGACCTTCAGGCCCTGGCGTTTTTCCAGCGTGGCGATGAACTGGCTGGCGTCGAGCAGGCTGTCGTGCGTGCCGGTGTCCAGCCAGGCATAGCCGCGGCCCATGATCTCCACTTCCAGCTGCGCCTGCTGCAGGTAGCGGGCGTTGACCTCGGTGATCTCCAGCTCGCCGCGCGCGCTGGGCTTGATGTCGGCGGCGATGTCGCAGACCTGCTGGTCGTAGAAGTACAAGCCGGTGACGGCGTAGTTGCTCTTCGGCGCCTTGGGCTTTTCCTCGATGCTGATGGCGCGGCGCCGGGCGTCGAACTCGACGACGCCATAACGCTCAGGATCGTGCACATGGTAGGCGAACACCGAGGCGCCGCGCTCGCGCGCGTTGGCGCGCCGCAGCAGGGCCTGGAAGTCGTGGCCGTAGAAGATGTTGTCGCCCAGCACCAGCGCGCTGGCCGCGCCGCCGATGAAGTCGCGCCCCAGGATGAAGGCCTGCGCCAGCCCGTCGGGGCTGGGCTGCACGCAGTAGTGGATGGACATGCCCCAGCGCTCGCCGTCGCCCAGCAGCGCCTGGAAGCGCGGCGTGTCCTGCGGCGTGCTGATCAGCAGCACCTCGCGCATGCCGGCCAGCATCAGCGTCGACAGCGGGTAGTAGACCATCGGCTTGTCGTACACCGGCAGCAGCTGCTTGCTCATCGCCAGCGTGGCCGGGTGCAGCCGGGTGCCGGAGCCCCCGGCGAGGATGATGCCCTTGCGGTTCATAACGTCTGTATTCAACGGTTCAGGATCTCGGCCAGCATGCGCTCGACGCCGGCCTGCCAGGGCGGCAGCCGCAGCCCGAAGGCGGCCTGCAGCTTGTGGGTCGACAGGCGCGAATTCAACGGCCGCGCGGCCGGCGTCGGGTAGTCGCGGGTGGCGATCGGGCGCACGGCCTCGGGCGCCACGCGCAGCGGCTGGCCGTGGGCGCGCGCCCACTCGATCACGAAGCGCGCATAGCCGTGCCAGCTGGTCTGCCCGCCGGCCACGCAATGGTAGGTGCCGGCCAGCTGCGGCTGCGAGAGCAGCGTGCGCAGCGCATGGGCGCTGACGTCGGCCAGCAGCTCGGCGCCGGTGGGCGCGCCGATCTGGTCGTCGATGACGTTCAGCGCCTCGCGTTCGGCGGCCAGGCGCAGCATGGTGCGCGCGAAGTTGCCGCCGCGCGCCGCGTAGACCCAGCTCGTGCGCAGGATCAGATGGCGGCAGCCGCTGGCGCGGATCAGGTCCTCGCCTTCCAGCTTGGTGCGGCCGTAGACGCTCAAGGGGCCGGTGGCGGCGTCTTCGTCGCGCGGCTGGTCGCCGCTGCCGTCGAACACGTAGTCGGTGCCGTAGTGCAGCAGCCAGGCGCCGGTGGCCGCCGCCTCGCGCGCCAGCACGCCGGGGGCGGTGGCGTTGATCGCGCGCGCCAGATCGGGCTCGCTCTCGGCCTTGTCGACGGCGGTGTGCGCCGCGGCGTTGACGATCACGTCGGGCCGCTGGCGGCACAGCAGGTCGGCCAGCGATTCGGGCTGCGCGAAGTCGGCCTTCAGGTCGCCCGGCGAATCGAAGTCGCAAGCCACCAGCTCGCCCAGCGGCGCCAGCGCGCGCTGCAGCTCCCAGCCCACCTGGCCGTTCTTGCCCAGCAGCAGCAGCTTCATCGGGTGTTGTAGTTGGTGTCGACCCACTCGCGGTAGGCGCCGCTTTGCACCGCGGCCACCCAGCCGGCATGGTCCAGGTACCACTGCACGGTCTTGCGGATGCCGGTCTCGAAGGTCTCGGCCGGGCGCCAGCCGAGTTCGCGCTCGATCTTGCGGGCGTCGATCGCGTAGCGCCGGTCGTGGCCGGGGCGGTCCTTGACGTGGGTGATCAGCCGCGCGTAGGGCCCCGCGGGGTCGGGCCGCAGTTCGTCGAGCAGCGTGCAGATGGTACGCACGATATCGCGGTTAGGCTGCTCGTTCCAGCCGCCGACGTTGTAGACCTCGCCGGGCCGGCCGCGCGCCAGCACGCTGCGGATGGCGCTGCAGTGGTCGCCGACGTAGAGCCAGTCGCGCACCTGCAGCCCGTCGCCGTAGATGGGCAGCGGCTTGGCCGCCAACGCGTTGACGATCATCAGCGGGATCAGCTTCTCGGGGAAGTGATAAGGCCCGTAGTTGTTGCTGCAGTTGGTGGTCAGCACCGGCAGCCCGTAGGTGTGGAACCAGGCGCGCACCAGGTGGTCGCTGGCGGCCTTGCTGGCCGAGTAAGGGCTGTTGGGCTCGTAGGCGTGGCTCTCGCTGAAGGCCGGCGCGTCGGGCGCCAGGCTGCCGTAGACCTCGTCGGTGCTGACGTGCTGGAAGCGGAAGGCCGCCTTCTCGTCGCCGTTCAGCGCCGACCAGTAGGCGCGCGCCGCTTCCAGCAGCGTGAACGTGCCCTCGACGTTGGTCTTGATGAAGGCGCCGGGCCCATGGATGCTGCGGTCGACATGGCTCTCGGCCGCGAAGTGCAGCACGGCGCGCGGCCGGTGCTCGGCCAGCAGGCGGTCGACCCGCTTGCGGTCGGTGATGTCGCCGTGCACGAAGACGTGCCGCGCATCGCCGTCCAGCAACGCCAGGTTCTGGCGGTTGCCGGCGTAGGTGAGGGCGTCGAGGTTGACGATGCGCTCGTCGGACTGCGCCAGCCAGTCCAGCACGAAGTTGCTGCCGATGAAGCCGGCGCCGCCGGTGACGAGGAGGGTCATGACCTGCCGTAGGTGTCTTCGAAGCGGACGATGTCGTCCTCGCCCAAATAGCTGCCGGACTGTACTTCGATGATCTCCAGCGGCACCTTGCCCGGGTTGGCCAGGCGGTGGGTCTGGCCCAGCGGGATGTAGGTGCTCTGGTTCTCGGTCAGCAGGATGACCTTGTCGCCGTTGGTCACCTCGGCGGTGCCGCTGACCACGATCCAGTGCTCGGCGCGGTGGTGGTGCATTTGCAGGCTTAAAGAGGCGCCGGGCTTGACCAGGATGCGCTTGACCTGGTGGCGCGGCCCCTGGTCGATGCTGTCGTACCAGCCCCAGGGCCGGTGCACCTTGCGGTGCAGCGCATGCTCGCCGCGCTGCTCGCGGCCGAGCTGGCTGACGATGGCCTTGACCTCCTGGCTGCGCTCGCGGTCGGCCACCAGCACGGCGTCGGCGGTCTCCACGATGACCACGTTATCCAGGCCCACCGCGCCCACCAGGCGGCTGGTGGCGTGCACCAGGGTGTTGCGGCTGTCGTTGACGATCACGTCGCCCACGCTGGCGTTGCCGGCGGCGTCTTTCTCGGCCACCTGCCAGACGGCTTCCCAGGCGCCGAGGTCGCTCCAGCCGGCGTCCAGCGGCAGCATGCGGATGTCGATGCCGCTGCCGGGGCAGCGCTCCATCACCGCGTAGTCGACCGATTCGGCCGGCACCGCCGCGAAGGCGGCCTTGGCCGGCCGCACGAAGCGCTGGTCGGTGCTGCGCGGCGCCCAGGCGGCCTCGCAGGCCTGCAGGATGTCGGGCCGGAAGCGCCGCAGCGCGTCCAGCCACGCCGAGGCGCGCAGCACGAACATGCCGGCGTTCCAGTAGTAGCAGCCTTCGGCCAGGTAGCGTTCGGCGGTGGCGAGGTCAGGCTTCTCGACGAAGCGCTCGACCCCGGTGGCCGTGGCGTCGCCGTTGCCGGCGGCGCCATCGGCGAGGATATAGCCGTAGCCCGTCTCCGGCCGGTCGGGCCGGATGCCCAGGATCACCACGCCGCCGCCGGCCGCGGCCTGCACGGCGCGCCGCACCGTGGCGGTGAAGGCTTCGGGCCGCGTCACGGTCTGGTCGGCGGCGGTCACCACCAGCACCGGGTCGGCGCCGCCGTCGGCACGGGCCTGCAGCGCGGCCAGCGTCAGTGCCGGCGCGGTGTTGCGGCCCAGCGGCTCCAGCACCACGGCGCCGGGCTCGACGCCGATCTCGCGCAACTGATCCAGCACCAGGAAGCGATGCTCCTCGTTGCCGACGACCAGCGGCGGCTGCACGGCGATGGCCTCGTCGGCCAGGTCCTGCAGCCGCGCCACGGCCTGCTGGAACAGGCTGCCGTCGCCCGACAGCGCGAGGAACTGCTTGGGATAGCCGGCCCGCGACAGCGGCCACAACCGGGTGCCGGAGCCGCCGGCCATGATCACCGGCAGCACGGGGATTTTCTCGTTCACGCGTCGAATCCTCGGGGGTTGAGTTGTTGCCAGCGCCAGCTGTCGGCGCACATGCGCGCCAGGCCGTGCTGCGCCTGCCAGCCCAGCAGCCGTTGGGCCAGCGCCGGGTCGGCGTAGCAGGCGGCCACGTCGCCGGGCCGGCGGGCGACGATGCGGTAGGGCACCGGCCGGCCGCTCGCCTTTTCGTAGGCCTGCACGACCTCCAGCACGCTGTAGCCGCGGCCGGTGCCCAGGTTGACGGTGAGCGAGCCGCTGGCGTCGAACAGCCGCCGCAGCGCGGCGACATGGCCTTCGGCGAGGTCGCAGACGTGGATGTAGTCGCGCACGCCGGTACCGTCGGGCGTGGGGTAGTCGCTGCCGTAGACCGACAGCTCGGCGCGCCGGCCCACCGCCACCTGCGCGACGTAGGGCATCAGGTTGTTGGGCGTGCCGCGCGGGTCTTCGCCGATCTGCCCGCTCTCGTGCGCGCCCACCGGGTTGAAGTAGCGCAGGCAGGCGGTTTGCCACGCGGGGCCGGAGGCCCCGCTCGTCATGGCCATGGCATCGGCCACGCCCAGGTCGCGCAGAATGGTCTCGCCTATCAGCTTGGTCTGGCCGTAGGGGTTGGTGGCCGACAGTGGCGCGGCCTCGGTGATCGGCAGCGTCTGCGGGTCGCCGTAGACGGTGGCGCTGGAGCTGAAGACGAAGCGCCGCACGCCGGCCGCTCGCATGGCCTGGCAGGTGGTGAGCAGGCCGCCGATGTTGTTGGCGTAGTACGCCAGCGGCTGCTGTGTCGACTCGCCCACCGCCTTCAGCGCCGCGAAGTGGACCACCGCGTCGATGCGGTGGCGCGCGAAGATCGCCGCCATCGCCGCCGCGTCGCAGACGCTGGCGCGTTCGAAGACGACCTCGCGTCCGCTCAGGGCCCGCAGCCGTTCCAGCACGCGCGGCGAGCTGTTGCTGAAGTCGTCGACGCCGACGACGCCATAGCCCGCCGCCTGCAGCGCCAGCCAGGTGTGCGAGGCGATGTAGCCGGCGGCGCCGGTGAGCAGGATGGAGGGCATCCCAGGATCCTTGTTCGGGTGGACGGTCGAGCGGCGGGCGCGCCGGCCGCGGCGCCCTGGTTCGGCAGCCGCGCATTGTCAGCGAGGCCGCTGCCGGCGCCGGCCGGTGCGCGCCGGCCGCGCTGCAGTGGCTGCCTACAATCGTGTGATGCTGCCTACCCTGCAACCCTTGCTGGCCCCGCCGGTCATGGAGCGCGTGACGCTGCTGCTGAACCACGTGCTGGCGGCCGAGCCGGTGGCGCAGCAGCGGCTGTTGCCGCATGCCGGCAAGGCCTTGCGGCTGGAGTTGCGCTCTTGGCCGGCGGTGCTGCCGGCGCCGCCGTCGCTGCTGTGGCGCATCACGCCCGCCGGCTTGCTGGAATGGCAGGGCGCCGACAGCGCGGCCGCGGCCGAGTTGGGGCTGCAGGTCGATGCCTCGAACCCGGCGCTGCTGGCGGCGCAGGTGATGACCGGCGAGCGCCCGGCGGTCGAGGTGGCCGGCGACGCGGCACTGGCCGGCGACATCGACTGGCTGCTGCAGAACCTGCGCTGGGACCTGGCCGGCGATCTCGAGCGCGTGTTCCCGGCGCCGGTGGCCGCCGGCCTGGTGCGTGCCGGCAGCCTGCTGGCCCAAGGCCTGCGGGCCGCGGTGCAGCGGCTGAGCAGCCTGCGCGGCCTGGCCCCGGGCGGGCCCGGCCGGCCCAGCCCTTAAGCGCTGCCCCCGGGTCCGCCTGCGATGCGCCGCCTGCTGCGCCTGACCTTCATCGTCTTCACGGTCCTGCGCTTCGGGCTCGACGAGGTGGCGCTGTCGGCCTTCCGCCAGCGCTCGGTGCGCGCGACGGTGTGGCTGGTGACGCGCGGCCGCCGCCTCGACGAGCCGCGCGGCGTGCGGCTGCGCCGCGCGCTGGAGCGGCTGGGGCCGATCTTCGTCAAGTTCGGCCAGGTGCTGTCGACCCGGCGCGACCTGATGCCGCGCGACCTGGCCGACGAACTGGCCTTGCTGCAGGACCGCGTGCCGCCGTTCCCGGCCGTGGTGGCGCGCGGCCTGGTCGAGAAGGCCTACGGCCGGCCGGTGGAGGCGGTGTTCGAGACCTTCGACGCCGAGCCGGTGGCCAGCGCGTCGATCGCCCAGGTGCACTTCGCCACGCTGCACGGCGGGCGCGAGGTGGCGGTCAAGGTGCTGCGGCCGGGCATGCTCAAGGCCATCGACGACGACCTGAGCCTGCTGCACGACCTGGCGCGCTGGGTCGAGCGGCTCTCGCCCGACGGCAAGCGGCTGCGCCCGCGCGAGGTGGTGGCCGAGTTCGACACCTACCTGCACGACGAGCTGGACCTCATCCGCGAGGCCGCCAACGCGGCCCAGCTGCGCCGCAACATGGCCGGCCTGAACCTGGTGCTGGTGCCCGAGATGATCTGGGACCTGTGCACGCCGACCGTGCTGGTGATGGAGCGCATGAAGGGCGTGCCCATCAGCCAGGTGCAGCGTTTGCGCGAAGCGGGCGTCGACATCAGGAAGCTCGCGCGCGACGGCGTCACCATCTTCTTCACCCAGGTCTTCCGCGACGGCTTCTTCCACGCCGACATGCACCCGGGCAACATCCAGGTGAGCCTGGACCCGGCGACCTTCGGCCGCTACATCGCGCTCGACTTCGGCATCATCGGCACGCTGACCGAGGTCGACAAGGAATACCTGGCGCAGAACTTCATCGCCTTCTTCCGCCGCGACTACAAGCGCGTGGCCGAGCTGCACGTGGAAAGCGGCTGGGTGCCGCGCAACACGCGCGTCGATTCGCTGGAAGGCGCGATCCGCGCCGTCTGCGAGCCGCACTTCGACCGCCCGCTGAAGGACATCTCGCTCGGCCAGGTGCTGATGCGGCTGTTCCAGACCTCGCGCCGCTTCAACGTGCAGATCCAGCCCCAGCTCGTGCTGCTGCAGAAGACGCTGCTCAACATCGAGGGCCTGGGCCGCGAGCTGGACCCCGAGCTCGACCTGTGGACCACCGCCAAGCCTTTCCTCGAACGTTGGATGAACGAGCAGGTGGGCTGGCGCGGCCTGCTGCAGCGGCTGGAGAAGGAAGCGCCGCACTACGCGCAGATCCTGCCCGAGCTGCCGCGCCTGCTGCAGCAGCGGCTGCTGGCGCCGGCCGCCGGCGCGGCCGATGCCCAGGCGCTGGCGTTGCTGCGCGAGCAGCAGCGCACCAACCGGTTGCTGCAGGCGCTGCTGTACATCGTGTTCGGCTTCATCGCCGGTGCGCTGGTCGGGTTGACGGCGCTGCGCTGGTGGCATCCCTAGATAATCCGCGCCGCCGGCTGTCCGGCGCCCATCCGCCTTCGTCCCGCTTCAAGCCTTCGGATCGCGCATGAACACCACGCTGATCGTCTTCGTCGTCCTCTACCTCGTGGGCACCCTGGCCATCGGCGTGTGGGCCGGCACGCGCATCAAGAACACCAGCGACTTCGCGATCGCCGGCCGCCGCCTGCCGCTGATCATGGTCGTCACCACCACCTTCGCCACCTGGTTCGGCGCCGAGACGGTGATGGGCATCCCGGCCAAGTTCGTGCAAAGCGGCCTCGGCGCGGTGATCGAAGACCCCTTCGGCGCCGGCACCTGCCTGATCCTGGTGGGCCTGTTCTTCGCGATGCGGCTATACAAGCAGAACCTGCTGACCATCGGCGACTTCTACCGCCAGCGCTTCGGCAAGGGCATCGAGGTGTTCTGCTCGCTGGCCATCATCCTCAGCTACCTCGGCTGGGTGGCGGCGCAGATCACCGCGCTCGGCCTCGTCTTCAACGTGCTGACCGGCGGCGCGATGAGCGAGACCACCGGCATGATCGTCGGCACGCTGGCGGTGCTGGTCTACGTGGTGATCGGCGGCTTCCTGGCGGTGGCCTGGACCGACTTCATCCAGATGATCGTGCTGGTGATCGGGCTGTCGATCATCGCCGTGTTCTCCGCCGAGCTGGCCGGCGGCGGCAGCCAGGTGATGGCGATGGCGGCGTCGAAAGACCTGTTCAAGTTCCTGCCCGAGCCCGGCTTCAAGGAGATGGCGTTCTTCATCGCCGCCGGCATGACGATGATGCTCGGCAGCATCCCGCAGCAGGACGTGTTCCAGCGCGTGATGTCGGCGCGCGACGCCAAGACGGCGCGCAACGGCGCGGTGATCGGCGGCGTCAGCTACATCCTGTTCGCCTTCGTGCCGATGTTCATCGTCGCCAGCGCGGTGGTGGTGATGGGCCAGCAGGCGCTGGACCTGGCGCAGAACGACTACCAGCGGCTGCTGCCCACCTTCGTGCTGAGCAAGATGCCGCTGGTGATGCAGATCCTGTTCTTCGGCGCGCTGCTGTCGGCCATCAAGAGCACCTCGTCGGCCACGCTGCTGGCGCCGTCGACCAGCTTCGTGGAGAACATCGTCAAGAACCTGCGCCCGCACATGAGCGACCGCGAGCAACTGCTGGCCATGCGCTGGAGCATCGTGGTCTTCGCGGCGCTGGTGCTGGCCTATGCGGTGGCGATGAAGGGCACGCCGATCTACGACCTGGTGTCGTCGGCCTACCAGGTGACGCTGGTCGGCGCCTTCGTGCCGCTGCTGGCGGGCCTGTACTGGAAGCGCGCCAGCACGCAGGGCGCGATCTTCTCGGTGGGCGCCGGCATCGCCGTGTGGGTGCTGTTCATGCCGCAGGTCAGCCACCTGGGCGAGGCCTTCCCCGGCCAGCTGGCCGGGCTGCTGGCGGCCGCGGTGGGCATGGTGGCCGGCTCGCTGCTGCCGCAGTGGCTGAAGAACCGGCACGACTCGCATCGCCACCTGGTGGGCACGCCGCCGGCGCATCCGCAGCCGCACCAGCACTCACACTCGCATCCGCGCGGCCACTGAGCGGGCGGCCCCGCGGCCGGGGCAACCGGGCCCTGACGGTATACTTTCGGGTTTTGCGTCAAGGGCTTAGCTATGCCGATCTACGCCTATCGCTGCAGCGCCTGCGGGCACGCGAAAGACGTGCTGCAGAAGCTGTCCGACCCCGTGCTGACCACTTGTCCGGCCTGCGGGGCCGAGGCCTTTGCCAAGCAGGTCACCGCGGCCGGCTTCCAGCTCAAGGGCTCGGGCTGGTACGTGACCGACTTCCGCGGCGGCAACAACGCCGCCAAGAAGGACGATGCCAAGGACGGCGCCAAGGACGGCCAGGCCGACGGCAAGCCGGCCGACGGCGCCGCCGCGCCCGCGGCCCCGGCGGCCACGGCGGCCGATGGCAAGGCGGCGCCCGCTCCGGCGCCGGCTGCTGCGTCGCCCGCCGCCGCGCCTGCGCCCGCGCCCGCCAGTGGCGGCAGCAGCAGCGGCAGTGGCGCCTGAGCGCCGGCACCGGGGACTGGAAGCGACGCCGTGAAGAAGTATCTGATCGCCGGCCTGCTCGTCTGGCTGCCCCTGGCCATCACGGTCTGGGTGCTGAGCTGGCTGCTGTCGGCGCTGGACGGCGTCTTCCTCGCGCTGCTGTCGGGCACGCAGGCGGTGATGCCGGAGTCGACCCACCACGCGATCGAGCAGCTTCGCCACGTGCCCGGCCTGGGCGTGCTGGTGCTGGGCGTGGGGCTGGTGCTGACCGGCGTCTTCGTCACCAACATCTTCGGCCAGTGGTGGGTGCGGCAGTGGGACCGCATCCTGCAGAAGATCCCCATCGTCAAGTCGATCTACAGCTCGGTCAAGCAGGTCTCCGACACGCTGTTCTCCAGCAGCGGCAACGCCTTCCGCGAGGCGGTGCTGGTGCAGTACCCGCGGCATGGCTCGTGGACCATCGCCTTCGTCACCGGCGCGCCGGGCGGCGAGGTGGCCGGAAAACTACCGCCGGACATGCTGAGCGTCTACGTGCCGACCACGCCCAACCCGACCTCGGGCTTCTTTCTGATCATGCCGCGCGCCGAGGTCATCGAACTGCGCATGAGCGTCGACGAGGCGCTGAAGTACGTGATCTCGATGGGCGTGGTGGTGCCGCCGCCGCCCAGCCCCGCGCCGGTCGCCCTCACGGCCCGAAATTGACGGGGCTGGCCCGCGCGGCGACCGGCCAGTCCTCAAGGGCGACACGCCCGCCCCTTCAAAGCCAAACGCCTTCATCGCCGGCCCCGCCTTGCGGCCGCCGTGACCCCGAATCCCTGGAGCGACAAGCATGAGAACGACGTACTGCGGCCTGGTCAGCGAAGCGCTGATGGGCCAGACCGTGACCCTGATGGGCTGGGCCCACCGCCGCCGCGACCATGGCGGCGTGATCTTCATCGACCTGCGCGACCGCGAAGGCCTGGTGCAGATCGTCTGCGACCCCGACCGGCCCGAGATGTTCGGCACCGCCGAGGGCGTGCGCAACGAGTTCTGCCTGAAGGTCGTCGGCAAGGTGCGCGCACGCCCGGCCGGCACCGAGAACGCCGGCCTCACCAGCGGCAAGGTGGAGGTGCTGTGCCTGGAGCTGGACGTGCTCAACCCCAGCATCACGCCGCCGTTCCAGCTGGACGACGACAACCTCAGCGAGACCGTGCGCCTGACGCACCGCGTGCTGGACCTGCGCCGCCCGCAGATGCAGAAGAACCTGATGCTGCGTTATCGCGTGGCCATCGAGGTGCGCAAGTACCTCGACGAGCAGGGCTTCATCGACGTCGAGACGCCGATGCTCACCAAGAGCACGCCCGAAGGCGCGCGCGACTACCTGGTGCCCAGCCGCGTGCACGACGGCATGTTCTTCGCGCTGCCGCAGAGCCCGCAGCTCTTCAAGCAGCTCTTGATGGTCGCCGGTTTCGACCGTTATTACCAGATCACCAAGTGCTTCCGCGACGAAGACCTGCGCGCCGACCGCCAGCCCGAGTTCACGCAGATCGACATCGAGACCTCGTTCCTCGGCGAGGAGGAGATCCGCGCCGTCACCGAAGGCATGATCCGCACCGTGTTCCGCAAGGCGCTGGGCGTGGAGCTGCCGGTGTACGTGCAGATGACCTACGCAGAGGCGATGCACACCTACGGCAGCGACAAGCCCGACCTGCGCGTCAAGCTCAAGTTCACCGAGCTGACCGACGTGATGAAGGACGTCGACTTCAAGGTGTTCAGCGGCCCGGCGAACAGCAAGGACGGCCGCGTCGCCGCGCTGCGCATTCCCGGCGGCGGCGAGATGACGCGCAGCGAGATCGACGCCTACACCGAGTTCGTCAAGATCTACGGCGCCAAGGGGCTGGCGTGGATCAAGGTCAATGACGCCGCGAAGGGCCGCGAGGGGCTGCAGTCGCCGATCGTCAAGAACCTGCACGACGCGGCGATCGGCGAGATCATCGCCCGCACCGGCGCCTGCAACGGCGACCTGATCTTCTTCGGCGCCGACAAGGCCAAGGTCGTCAACGATGCGCTCGGCGCCTTGCGCGTGAAGGTCGGCCACAGCGAGTTCGGCCGCACCCACGGCCTGTTCGACGACGTCTGGGCGCCGCTGTGGGTGGTGGACTTCCCGATGTTCGAGTACGACGAGGACGGCAAGCGCTGGAACGCCGTGCACCACCCCTTCACGGCGCCCAAGGACGGCCATGAAGACCTGATGGACACCGATCCCGGCGCCTGCGTCGCCAAGGCCTACGACATGGTGCTCAACGGCTGGGAACTGGGCGGCGGCTCGGTGCGCATCCACCGCGCCGAGGTGCAGAGCAAGGTCTTCAAGGCGCTGAACATCACCGCCGAGGACGCCAAGCTCAAGTTCGGCTTCCTGCTCGACGCGCTGCAGTACGGCGCGCCGCCGCACGGCGGCCTGGCCTTCGGGCTGGACCGCCTGGTCACGCTGATGACCAAGGCCGAGAGCATCCGCGACGTGATCGCCTTCCCGAAGACGCAGCGCGCGCAATGCCTGCTGACCGGCGCGCCGAGCCACGTCGACGAGGCGCAGCTGCGCGAGCTGCACATCCGGCTGCGCAACCCGCAGCCGGCCTGAGCGCGGCTGCAGGCGTCGCCACGAGGGGTTGGCTAAGATGGTCAACCCCTTTTTCGTGGAGCCGGCGATGAGCGTCACCGCCACCGAAGCCAAGCACCGTTTCGGCCAGTTGCTGGAGCCAGCGCAGCGCGGCGCGGCGGCCGAGGAGCCGGCGCCGCGCTACCGGCCCGAGGCCCAGGCCTTCTACGAGAAGTACAAGGACTGGGTGGACGAGCAGCAGGCGCATTTCGACCAGTACAGCGTGTTCGGCGAAGCGTACCGGCAGTGGTGAGCCCGGCGTGGCCGCTTTCGACCTGCACCTGAACCCCAACCCGCGCGAGCGCATCGGGTTCCCCTACGTCGTCGTGATGCAGAGCGCGCAACTCGACTTCCTGCCGACGCGGCTGGTGATGCCGCTGCTGATCGACGGCGAGCGGCTCGATCCCGCCGCCCATCAATGCGCCGCCATTCCGGCGCGCGTGCTGCGCGAGCCGATGCGCTCGCTGCACGACCAGCAAGGCGCGCTGCGCGACGCCCTCGGCGCCGTCGTCAGCGGCATCTGAGCGACCCTTCCTCCCATCCCAACGTTCCATGCAATCCACCGCCGACGAACTGCTGCAGCAGGCCACGCTGGACACCACGCGCATCGACGACGTGCGCATCGCCGCCGTGCGCGCGCTGGTCTCGCCGGCGCTGCTGCTCGAAGAACTGCCCGTCACGCCCGAGGTCGAGGCGCTGATCGAGCGCAGCCGCCACGCCATCGGCGCCGTGCTGCAAGGCACCGATGACCGGCTGATCGCCGTCGTCGGCCCCTGCTCGATCCACGACCACGACGCCGCCATCGCCTACGCGCGGCGCCTGAAGGCGCTGGCCGACGAGCTGGGCGACGCGCTGCTGGTGGTGATGCGCGTCTACTTCGAGAAGCCGCGCACCACCGTCGGCTGGAAGGGCTACATCAACGACCCGCGGCTCGACGGCAGCTTCCGCATCAACGAAGGCCTGCGCCTGGCGCGCGCGCTGCTGCTCGAGATCATCGCGCTCGGCCTGCCGGCCGGCACCGAGTTCCTCGACCTGCTGAGCCCGCAGTACATCAGCGACCTCATCGCCTGGGGCGCGATCGGCGCGCGCACCACCGAGAGCCAGAGCCACCGCCAGCTGGCCAGCGGCCTGTCGTGCCCGGTCGGCTTCAAGAACGGCACCGA
>Ga0102832_1001523_pt1 | contig 17314 bp, 14 predicted proteins | sample EBPBio282013_DNA_FD_88942 | JGI IMG/M metagenome (GOLD analysis project Ga0102832, IMG submission 88942) | Wastewater treatment Type I Accumulibacter community from EBPR Bioreactor in Madison, WI, USA - Reactor 2_5/28/2013_ DNA (Illumina Assembly) | ecosystem: Engineered > Bioreactor > EBPR >...
CTCCCGAGACCGCCAACGACAACAAGTGGATCGGCAAGCGCACCATCCGCCCCGATCTGCATCAGCACGATGCGGTCCTGACCGGGAATGAGCGCGAGCGTCGGCGCCGTGATGCGCGCGGGATCGATGAGCGTCCCGGACACCCGCCACGCACCGCGCGCGGGATCGTTGCTCCCGTACCAGGCGCCAAGCACCTCTTTCATCACGGGACCCGCAAGAGGCACGCCTTCATTGAGCCAATCCTCGAGCTCGATGAAGCGGCGCGCCTCCTCCGACGAAGGATCGAGGTCGGCGAAGCCGCGGAACTTACGTCCCGTAAGGGTGGGATCGAGTGACGCAAACAATGCCTGGAGAAGATCGACGGATGCTTGACCTTCGGCGCGGATCATCATCGACAGTGGAACATCCATCGCTTTCATGAGCGTGCGCGCAGCCTCGCTGTCGATATGAAAATCCCACGGCGCGGCAAGAAGCGCGAGACCATCGATCAAATCCGGCCGTAGCACGGCGGCGGCGGCGGCGAGCGTGCCGCCCATGCAGTAGCCGGCGAGACGCACCGGCCCCTTCGCACGCGCGGCGACCTCCTCCAGTGCGGGGATCAGCACGCCTTGCATATAGTCGGTCACCGTAAAACCGAGTTCGGTCGGCGACGGGTCTCCCCAATCGAGCAGATAAGCACCGAGGCCTTGCGCGGCGCTTGTGCGCACCAGACTGCGGTCGGCCGCAAGATCGAGGATGTAGCCGCGGTTGACGAGCGAAGGCACATAGAGGACCGCCGGACCTTCACCGCCGGCAGACCGCAACGTCGCCGCGCCGCGGTTCCACACGGAGGGCAAGGGCGCGAGCGCGCGGCGATGTGGATGGTTCTGGTACGCGCGCACACCCGCGACGAAGCGGTTCATGCGTTCGCTGGATTCTTTGGTCAGCGCGTCAAGGAAGCGGACCGGATCGAGGGACGAATGCCACGCTCCGGCAAACGTCTCAGGGTTTAATCCGGCCGCCTCGGCCGCCACGCGGCGCGCCGGATCCTTTTCGAACAGGCTTTGAAACGGGAGATTCAGCTTCGAGAACGGAGAGGCGCCGGTCGAGCTCATCAAGTTTGCGAACGAGCTCGACAAGATCCACCCCTCCACCGCCATGTGCAGCGGCAGCGGACGCGGACCGATTCGGGGAGGACGTGCTGGAGGTTGTGCTGTCATGGGGAGAAGCCGGGGCTGGGTTGGAAGCGGGCGCGCCCGTCATGAAGGACGAGGCCATCTGGGACCAAGCGGTTGCCGCATCGGTCATTTTCGCCGGGTCCCTGGTCAATTTGGCGATCTGCTCCTGCCAAAGGTCCAAATATCGTTTCGCCAATGCATCGAAGTCGGGCGGTGATGGATTTTCTTTGCTCACAAGGGGCGTTTCCCGGGTTGTTTTGGCGCTGCGACTGTGTGCTATTGTGCACAGCAATATAGCACTTTGTTAGGGATGGGGTGGCCATGGCAGAGCAGAACGACACACCGGGAGCGCCGGTTGTCATAAAAAAGTACGCGAACCGCAGACTTTATAACACCGCGACGTCGACATACGTGACGCTGGACCACCTTGCCGAGATGATCAAAGCCGGGACCGAGTTCGTGGTCACCGATGCGCGGACCGGCGAAGATATTACCCGTTCGGTCCTCACGCAGATCATCGTCGAGCAGGAAGCCAAGGGTCAGAACCTGCTGCCTATCAAATTCCTGCGCCAAATCATCGGTTTCTACGGCGACTCGCTGGGGGGGCTGCTGCCGCGCTATCTTGAGCACAGCATGGAAGCCTTCTCGAAAAACGAGAACGACATGCGCAAGGCCATGACCGAAGCGTTCCGCGGGATCTTCCCGATGGAACGCCTGGAGCAGATGGGCCGCCAAAACATGGTGCTGTTCGAAAATGCGATGAAGATGCTCAACCCTTTTGGCCAACAGGCGCCCGGCGCGAGCAAGCCGGCGACCAACGAGGAGAAGCCCAAGGGCGAGAACATCGACGACCTGAAGGCGCAACTGAACGAAATGCAGGCGCAGCTGGCCAAATTGGTTAAGGACCGCGAGTAGAACAGCCCGGGTTCGTAACAAAACCACCGCGTTTTTTAACAATCGCATAACGTGCAATAACAATTTTTTACAAGAAACTGCGGGTATTCGCCTAACGCGTTTTTTACAATCGGCAGTGTTGGGACGACGGGAAAATGGTTCCGACGATCACGTAGGGGCTAAAAAAACCCTACAGAAACTGCACCTTAGGTTGGAAAACGCGAAAATGGACGGCGGAGCCTTGAAAACCACTCCTGCGAATCGCGCGAGCGCCATCGACCGGCATGTGGGCGCCCGGATTCGTGAACGGCGGATCATGCTGGGCCTGTCCCAGCAGCAGATGGCCGACATGATCGGCGTGACCTACCAGCAGGCGCACAAGTACGAGCGCGGCATCAACCGCATCTCCGCGGGCCGCCTGTACGAAATCACCCGCGTGCTGAATGTCCCCATCACCTACTTTTTCGAAGGCCTGGACGGCGCCGACGACGACGCGATGAACCCAAGACAGAGAATGTGCCTGGAACTCGCGCGCAACTTCGCGAGCATCTCGAACCAGCGTCATCAGGAAGCCTTGAGCCAATTGGCCCGCGCACTCGCGGTTCAGCAGTAAGCCTTAGGCGGGAATAACGGGTACGCTCATGTTCCGGCTGCCCACTCCGCGCGCACGTCATCGTCGCCCTCGTCCGGCGCATATTCGCCGCGCAGCCGTTCGAAAAGCGCGGGCGAGAGGCGAGAAAGCGCCCACACTGCGGCGCCGCGCACCACGGGCGATTCATCGCGCAGCCGTTCCTGTGCCGCGCGCGCCAGCGCCGCCTCCCCGCTATTGCCAATAGCGATCAGCACATTCCTGAGAAACCGCGCGCGACCGATGCGTTTGATCGGCGACTTTGAAAAGAGCGCGCGGAAGCCGGCATCATCGAGCGCCGCGAGGTCGGCAAGCTTGGGTGCGGTGAGTTCAGCGCGCGGCATGAAGGCCGCTTCGCGGGCGTCCCGCGCAAACTTGTTCCACGGACAGACCGCGAGACAGTCGTCGCAGCCATAAATGCGGTTTCCAAGCAGTGGGCGCAAATCGCGCGGGATCTGGCCCTTGTTCTCGATCGTGAGATAGGAGACGCAGCGGCGCGCGTCGAGCTTGTGGGGGCCGATGAAAGCCCCTGTTGGGCAGATATCGAGACAGCGTCTGCACGCGCCGCAGTGATCGGTTTCCGCGTCGTCGGGCTCGAGTTCGAGCGTGGTAAGCACTTCACCTAAGAAAAGCCACGAACCGAACTCGCGCGAGACCAAATTCGTGTGTTTACCCTGCCAGCCGACACCCGCGCTTTGCGCGAGCGGCTTTTCCATGACGGGTGCGGTATCGACGAAGAGTTTTACGTCAGCGCCGGTGTTCTCTGAAATCCAGCCGGCGAACTGGCGCAGCTTCTTTTTGATGACGTCGTGATAGTCGTTGTTGCGCGCATAGACGCTGATGACGCCTGTGTCGGCAGGCCGCGGCGCGACATCCTCATGCGAAGGGCCGTAATTGAGACCCAGCATGATGGCCGTCTTCACTTCAGGCCAGAGCACCTTGGGATCGGCGCGGCGGTCCGCATTTGCGGCCATCCAGCCCATATCCCCGTAGATTTCCTGAGCCATGAAAGAGTGCAGGTTCTCCTGCACTTCCGGACGGGTTTCAGCGCGGGCGAAACGCACCACGTCGAAACCCAATCCGCGCGCGAACGCGCGAATGGCTTCACGGTCCTGCGCGGGGACCGCGACGCGATCAGGCGGAGGCGTCATCACCTTCTTCGCCGGCGGCCTGGTCGCGGGCGAACTTTTCGGCGAAGGCTTGAAGCGTTCCGGTGCGGATGGCGTCACGCAGGCCCTTCATGAGATGCTGGTAGTAGGCGACATTGTGCCACGACAGCAGCATCAAGCCTAAGATCTCTTCGCTGCGGATGAGATGATGATAGTAGGCCCGGCTGTAATTCCGGCTGGCCGGGCAGTCGATGCTCTCATCGAGCGGGCGCTGATCGTCGGCATGCTTGGCATTGCGCAGGTTGAGCGCGCCGAAGGTGGTGAACGCCTGCGCCGTGCGACCTGACCGCGTGGGCATCACGCAATCGAACATATCGATCCCGCGCATGACGGCGCCCACCAAATCGGAGGGTTTACCGACGCCCATGAGATAGCGCGGCGCTGCGGCCGGAAGATGCGGCACGGTGACGTCGAGAGTGGAGAACATCAGCTCCTGCCCCTCACCGACCGCGAGACCGCCGACGGCATAACCGTCAAAGCCGATCGCCTTCAGCGCGTCTGCGGACTCGGCGCGAAGATCGCCGTGAATACCGCCTTGCACGATGCCGAACAGGCCGTAGCCCGGACGTTCGACAAACGCATCCTTGGAGCGCTTCGCCCAGCGCATCGACATGCGCATACTTTCATCCACCTGAGGCTTCTCGGCGGGGAACGGCGTGCATTCGTCGAAGGCCATGGTGACAGTGGCATCGAGACGATGCTGGATCTGGATCGAACGCTCGGGTGTCAGATGATGCTTCAAGCCGTCGATGTGCGACTGGAAGGTGACCCCATCCTCGGTGATCTTGCGCAGCTTCGAGAGGGACATGACCTGGAAGCCGCCTGAATCGGTCAGCAACGGGCCATTCCACTTCATGAACTGACGTACGCCACCGAATCGCGCGATGCGCTCGACGCCGGGACGCAGCATGAGGTGATAGGTGTTCGCGAGGATCATCTGCGAGCCGGTGGCCGCGACGGTTTCGGGGAACATGGCCTTCACGGTCGCCGCCGTGCCGACCGGCATGAACACCGGCGTATCGACCGCGCCGTGCGCGGTGATCAATTTGCCAAGGCGCGCGGCACCGTCGGTAGCGAGAACGGAGAAAGAAAACTTTTCACTCATGATGCGCGCTCGAACAGGCAGGCGTCGCCGTAGGAGTAAAAGCGGTACCCCTCGGCGATGGCGTGAGCATAGGCCGCGCGGGCCCGCTCCATTCCGGCGAAGGCGCTGACCAGCATGAACAAGGTCGAGCGCGGCAGATGAAAATTGGTCAGCAGCATGTCGGCAGTCTTAAAGCGATAGCCCGGCGTTATGAAGAGCGATGTTTCGCCGGAAAACGGTGGAAAAGCCGCCTCGTCGGTCGCGGCGCTTTCCAGAAGGCGCAAGGAGGTCGTACCGACCGCGACGACACGCCCGCCCGCCTGGCGCGTGGCGGAGAGGTCGGCCGCCGCGGCGGCGCCGATCTCACCCCATTCGGCGTGCATGACGTGATCCTTCGTGTCGTCGACATTCACGGGGAGGAACGTGCCGGCGCCGACATGCAAGGTGACATGGGTGCGGGCCACGCCCTTGGCGGTGAGCGCATCGACAAGCGCGGGGGTCATATGCAACCCCGCCGTCGGTGCAGCGACGGCGCCGGGCTTGGCGGCATGCATGGTCTGATAGTCGTCGCGGTCCTGTGCATCGTCCGTGCGCCGGATATACGGTGGCAACGGGACGTGGCCCACAGATTCGAACGCGGCGGTCAGCGCCTCGCCGGAACGATTGAAACGCAAGGTGACGAGCGCTTCAGCTTTTTCCACGACATCGCCGGTGAGACCATCCGGGAATTCCACGGTCTGTCCGACCTTCAGGCGCTTGCCCGGCTTGGCGAAGCCTTGCCAGGCATCGGGCGCGATGCGCCGATGAAGCAGGAACTCCACTTTCACAACACCGCGCATGCCAAGCAACCGCGCGGGGATCACGCGCGTATCATTGAGAACGAGGCGGTCGCCTTTGTGAAGGAGCGACGGCAGATCCGAGACGCGAAGATCACGCAGACCCGAAGCCGTCACATACAGAAGACGCGCGCTGTCGCGGGGCACGGCGGGACGTTCCGCGATGCGCCCCTCCGGCAGATCGAAATCGAACTGATCGACGCGCATGGGTTGGGCAAAGGGCTTGTGGTGGAAGGCGCGGGCCTTATAGTCACTCGTGTGGCGGATTTGAAGTTCCTAAAGCGTCCGTACCGAATTGGGGTAGGAACTTCAAATCCTTAAGCCACACGAGATTCATAGGTTTTAGCGCCGCTTATAATTCCGAAGATCGCATAAGAGGTTGCCGCAAGGTTGTGCGAACTTCGGAATTGCGGCGCTAGCGGAAGAAATGAAAGGACGGCCCTGCCTTCGTGGTATGGCCGTCGGGGGCTTAGGGTTTGGACTGGTTTTGGCGCAAGTTTGACGTGCTGGTGGCGGCTGTTTTTGTCGCCGGGGCGGCTATTGGCGCGAGCCAGGGCCATGCCTTCATGACCCAGTACCAGGAGCGCCTGTCCCGGGACCTCGAGCAGGCCCGCGCCCGGGTGAACGAGATCAAGACCGGGCTGCGCTACAAGTTGATGAGCGACGTGGTGCGCCAGGAGCTGGAAGCCACCGCGCAGACGCGGTTCGACCGACTCAATATCGCCCATACGGCGATCTCATCGTCTGGCCCACTCCTGAAGCCCTATGCGCTGATGCGCCACCGCGAGCCGGCGTTGATGGCCGAGACCGACCGCGCCTTCGTGCCGCGCGTGCCGCAGGACGGCGCGGGGGTTTTCTATACCGTGATCGGCGCGCTCGCGGGCTTCGCCGTCTACGAGGTCCTTAAATTTCCGGTGATGATGATCGTGCGTCCGCGGCAGCGTAAGTTCCGCCGCCGCGGCTAATGCTTAAGGTGTGACCGACGAGACGATGATGTCGCACTTCGCCGTCATGTCGAGCAGCGCGCCCGGGCGTACATTCTCCACCAGGTGCTGCAAGTAGCCGCTGTAGTTATCCAACGTCACGTTGTAGGTGCCGTTGCCGCCGTCCATGGCGCCGGCCAGCATTTGCGTGCGCGCTTCGATCTGCGGGACCGTGATTTCGTAGGAACCGCCAGCAGCGATCTCGGGGCTCGTCCACTCGATAACCTTCGCGCCGGTGCCGGCGTTGTAGAAGCTGAGCTTCGCGGACGCGGGTGCGGCGCCTGTATTGACGATGCGCATGCGCGATGGAAATTCGGCGAACGACGAGGAGTGCACGTTCATCAAGTGCTTGGCGTTGTCGCTGGGCATCGCCGTGCCGCAGTTGGTGAGGTTGGCAAGCACACCGGCCTGATCGTTGTACAGGACGTGCTGCGCCGAGCCCTTGAAGCTGCTGGCGATTTCGTAGTTGAAGTAGGCGCGGATGTCCGGCGCGACCGGAAAGCCGCCCTTGGTTGCGTTGGCTTCGATGCTCTTGGCGGTGAACTGCAGGGCGGCGTGCGAGGGGATCGGCGGACTGATCCAGTCACCCACATAGGCGCCGGTGCCGGCATCGCGCAGCGTGATCTTCACGTTACCCGGCGCCGCGCTGGGATTGTAGAAGCGCAGAAGCGACTCACCGAGTGAGGTTTGACCGGCGAAGACATTGTTGAACATGCGGCGGTTGACGCCTTGCAGCTTGTCGAGGGCCGCACCGACCTGGATCTTCGGTACGGTGATACCCGAGTCCGCGCGCGTGACCGCAATGCCCGTCGACTTCAGCGCAGCTTCAAGAACGTCTACGGAAAGTGTCGGATAGGCCTGGCGGAGCACGGCGAACGTACCTGCGACCAGCGGCGTAGACATGGACGTGCCGCTGCGCGTCGCATAGCCCGCGCCGGAGCCCTTGGCACCCGACAGCGAAACGCCGGGCGCGACAAAATCAAGCGTAGCGGCGAAATTCGACCAGGAGGCGACGGCGATGCCGTTGTCGATGGCGCCGACACCGATCGCCGACGAGATGCACGACGGCGTGGTGATCTTGCCGGTCAGGCCACCGTTGCTGGCGGCGACGGCGACCGCGACGCCCTTCTGACGCAGCATGTCGATGACGGACTTACGCGGATCATCATCACAATAGCCGTCGCGCGACGAGCCGCCGACGGAGAGGTTGACGGCCGCGATCTTCAGCTCGACCGCCTTCTCGTTGACGTAGTCGAGCGCATTCAAGACGGCGAGAGAGTCGGTCAGGATGCACGGCGCCGGATCGGGACTGCATTCCGCGGGATCCGTGACCAGCGAGAAGACGTCGATCGGCACGATCTTCGCGCCACGCGCGACCCCGAAGACGGTGCCGTCGTTGCCGGCCGCAAGAGAGGCAACATGGGTGCCGTGGTCGCAGCGCGTGGAATCGCCCGAGCAGTTGGAGGCGGCGCCCGGGCCGATCTGCGGCGTCGCGCCCGAGGGGCACTGCGCAATGGTGGTCGAGCCGAAAGTGTTCGCGAAGCAGGCGTCGCCGATATTCTTACCCGTAAGCGCGGGATGATGGATGTTGATGCCGCTGTCGATCACGGCGATCGACGTGCCCGTTCCGTCAAAACCGCGATCCCACACCGACCCGAGATCGATGGAGGTCTGCGCGGCCGACAAGCCCACCGCTTGCGCGCGCTCCACCGGCGGCAGCTCGGCGCGGCGTTCGCGGCGGATCAGGAAAATGCCTTCCACGGACTTTTCACCGGCCAGCGCCATCGCCTGCTCGCGCGTGACCGTCGCGGCGACGTAAGGGATGGTGCGGAAATGACGGACGCCGGCGACGCGGGCCCGATCGAAGGCCGGAGCGGCATCGATGAAGGCGGTGGCGACCGCGACACGCTGACGCGAAGGGGAGAGCCGCGGCGTCCAGGCCGCGGCGCCACCGCCATCGGCTTTCATCCGGACAATGACCTGCGCGCGTCCGCCTTCACCGATTTCCTTCAGCACATCCTCAACACCAGCGCGCGCGGACCCGGACGCAAAACCGGCCACGGCGACAGCGGCGAAAAGGGCGATAGGACGGAGAAGGCTGGAAATTGAACGCATGGACTTGTCACGGCACACATACACAAACGCGCGCAACATCGCAGCTGTTGCGCGCCAACCCGTGAGAAACCATGTCGCCGGTTTATCCGGCGTTTTTACCGTGTGATCGGAACGCATTATGGTGACCTGCATGCCCCCTGTCTACCCGCGAAGACAAAAGGGGCCTGCCGAATTGTCCTGTCGAGAGCTTAAGTAATCGTGTATTATCAAAACGTTAGCGCAAAGGTAGAAATGCCGGGGCGGCTCACGGCGGCAACGCGTCGCTTGGCGGGACTTCGCGGCGGGTAGAGATGCGCAATTTCTCGAAATATTGCGTCCTACCAATGTGTTAGAGGGACCATGTCCGAGGGTGGGTTGACATCGCAGGAGCTCCGGCGCCGGACCCCGGCCGCCCTGCTCGGCCTATTGGCGATTGCCGCCTATGGCGCTATCGCGATTTTCACCCTGTTCAACGCCCAAACCTTCACGGCGGAAGTATCGGCCCTGGTCCGGGGCTGGTGGTACGCGACGGGTGCGGTGACGCCTTACTCCCCGATCGACACCCCCGCCGAAATGCCCCTGTATTTCTACGAACTTGGATATTGGCAGCAGATCGCCGGCCCCGGACATCTGCCCGGCCGGATCCTGTCGGTCATCCTCGGCGCCGTGAGCGGGCTTTTGCTGTTCTCCATCTGCCGCACATTGACGGCCAACACCGCCGTTGCCGCCGCCGCCGCGTTCATTTTCCTTGCCACGCCCTCGACGTCCTTCTTCTTCGCGACCGCGACGCCCGCCGCGACCGTCGCCGTGCTGCTTCTCGCGGCGGTGTGGATAGCCGTGCACAGCGTGGGCCGTCCGCGCGCGGTTTTCAGCGTCCTCATGGGCTTTGTCTGCGCGGCGCTTTATTTCACGCGCCAGGATACGGTTTTCGCCGTCATCGTGGTGATCCCGCTGTATATCGCCGCCGTGGGCCGCGACCGCGCGCTCCACGGCGTGATCTTGCTGAGTGCGTTCGCGGCGGTCACCACGCTGATGATCCTGCTGCTCCCGGCGAAGTTCCATGCCCTCGCGCTCAACTTGCCGGTCTTGGGACCGATGCTCGGCGATGCCGGCATGCTGGGGGCCGATTACACGCTGGTGACCCGTGGCACGCACGGCGCGCCCGGACTTGGCGCGGCGCTGGAAATGGAAAACCTGCGCGGCCTGCTTGAATCCTTCGTGCTGCCGCATGCCGGCACGATTCTACTCGCGCTTCTTTTGTTTGCGGCCGCGCGGGGGCCCTTGCGCGTGTTGTGGATCGCGCCGCTCACCTTTCTCTGGTTGGCGGTCACACAGTACGCGAGCCTCAGCGCGGCGGGCGCCTGTGATACCTGCATGCATCCGGCAACGCCCACATTCGCGGCCCTGGGCGCATTGGCCGCCGCCCTGACTTTGGCCACAAGCGCCCGTTGGATGAAGCGCCACGGCCTATCGCCAGGCGCTACCGTGACCATCGGCGCGATCGCTGCCGTCGTGATCAACACCTTCGCGCCGAGCCTTGCTTCGCATCCACAAGCGAACTCTTTCCCGCGTCCAATGCTGGACGGCCTCACGGCGGCGCCGGAACTTGCTGAAATCCCCGCGCTGACGCGCTGGGCAGCCGCACAGTTGAAAACAAAGCAACCGGTGCTTGTGATCCACGGCCTCGGACACAACGACGTCCCGGCGCTGCCCTATGCGGTTGTGGCCGCGGGCCACGCAATGCCGGCGGAAAGTCTCGATCTGATCGCGACCGAACGCACCATCAACGAGAGTCTGGTCGGCGAAATGCGGGAGTCGGTGCGCGCCGCCGTGGAAGCGGACGGCCTGTGGAGCGAGGAGACGATGCAGCGCTGGATCGAGAAGGATTACAACGTGATCCTGCTTCAGGACGACGCCGGCACCGCAGCGCTGAAGAAGGAGATCGAGGCGCGATTTGACCCGGCGGGCGCGACCCGCTACAGGGGCCGCAATATCCTTTTGTTCACACGTAAGCTGGCGCAATAGCGCCGCGGCTTCATAAGTGCGGCCCGCATGACTCAAGCGCCCTCGTCCGATCCCAACCTTGCGTCTTGGCCTTTCTACGGCGCCGATGAAATCCGGGCGGTGACGGACGTTCTGGCTTCGGGCCGCGTGAACTATTGGACCGGCGACCTTGGCCGCACATTCGAGAACGCGTACGCGGCGCATTGTGGTGTGCGCTTTGGTCTCGGTGTCGCGAACGGCACCGTCGCGATCGAACTCGCGCTATACGGCTTGGATATCGGGCCCGGCGACGACGTCGTGGTCCCGGCGCGCACCTTCATCGCCACGGCGGCGGCGGTGGCGACGCGCGGCGCACGCCCCGTCGTAGCGGATGTCGATCCCGTCTCGCAGAACATGACCGCCGCGACGCTGGCGGCGGCGCTGACCCCGCGCACGAAAGCCGTGATCCCAGTGCATCTCGCCGGCTGGCCCGTTGACATGGGGCCCCTGCTCGACCTCGCGAAAAGCAAGAATATCGCAGTGATCGAAGACGTGGCGCAGGCGCACGGCGCAAGCGTGAACGGAAAGCCGGTGGGCGGATTAGGCCAAATCGGCTGCTTTTCCTTCTGCCAGGACAAGATCATTTCCACCGGCGGCGAAGGCGGCATGGTGGTGACCGACGACGAAGCCATGTACCAACGCATGTGGTCCTTCCGCGATCATGGCAAGAACTTCGCCGTCACCCACGACCCCAACGCGGGCGGCCACGGCGCATTCAAGTGGGTTGCCGACAGCTTCGGCACCAACTGGCGCCTGACGGAAGCGCAAGCGGCCATCGGCCTCGCACAGTTGGCTAAACTTCAGGACTGGATCGCCCGCCGGCGCGCAAACGCCGGAATGCTCGACGAGGCGCTCCAAGGGTTGAATAGCGTCACCGTGCCGCGTGTGCCGGCGCATCTGACCCACGCCTATTACAAATACTATTTCTTCGTAGACCCGGCGGCATTGAAGGACGGTTGGACGCGCGACCGCATATGCAACGAATTGATCGCACGCGGCATACCGGCGCGTGTCGGCGCGTGCCCCGATATCACCCGCGAGAAAGCTTTCGCGGACATGGGGCCTCAACCGGCCCATCCAGGCGCGGCATCGATCGAAGACCGCACGGTCCTGCTGCCCGTGCATCCGACGTTGTCACCGGGAAATATGAAATTCATGGCCACGACGCTGCGCGCCGTCGTCGGCGACGCGACACGTTAGGCCTTTGCGATAAAATCCTGACGTTGATCGCTGGCCTTACCGCCACGCGGGCCTGTATAACGAGTCCATGAATAGCCCCGCTCCAGGCTCCTCTCTCCATGTGCTACTGATCGAGCCGGACTTCCGCACGCGTGAGGAGGCCGGGCTGACGCGCACCTACGACTTCGCGCGCCATCTGGCGCAGAGCGGACACAAGGTCACGATCCTCGCTGCAAAGTCGAAGCGCGAAAAAGTCGCGCTCGATCCTGGGATCTCGCTCAAGACCATCGGCGGTCCCGCGCCCGCATTCGGCAAGACGCACACACGCGGTTTCGCCGGAAATTTCACCGGCGCGGCGATGTTCAACATCTGGGATATCAAGGATCTCGACGCCGTCGTCACCACCGACCGGCCGATCCGCCTCCTGCCGCTTGCCGCGTTCTTCGCGTTATGGCGCGGCATTCCAATGATCCTCGACGTGATGTACGGCGCGCCGAAGGCGGCCCCGATGACCGCGTCCCTTGGCGAGAAATGCCGGCGCGCGATCGAACGCGCCTTTTACCGGCTCGGCGTCGCGGCGGCTAAGCGCATCACCACGGTGACGCCGGCCCTGAAGGACGACCTCACGGCCGAAGGGATCGCCGAAGCCAAGATCACCGTCAGCCTTTTGGGTTGCGACACGCAAACGCCCGCGCCAGACGAACTGCCCGCGCGAATCGCGCAACTTCTGCCGGACGGCGGACAGCGGCCTTATGTCGTCTTCGCCGGTACGATGCCTGGTGGACGGGGACTGGAACGCATCCTTGAGATCGCCGCGCAGATGAAGGATGAGCCCCTCAGCTTCGTCTTCTGCGGCGACGGCCCTGCGCGCGGGCCGCTGGAAGCCGCCGCGAAGACCATGGGTCTTCTAGGTACATCGGCGATCTTCACGGGGCCGGTGTCACGCAAGGAGCTCCAGGCGGTGCTTCGCTTTTCCATCGCGGCGCTCGCCGATTGCGCGCCGGATGCGCGCGGCGGATTCCTGCTCGATGCCCTGGCCGCCGGCAAACCGGTGATCCTGCTGGGGCACGGCTGGCAGCGTGATCTGGTGGAAGGACGCGGCGCCGGCGTCAGCCTGCCGATCAATGCCCCCGCCGACGCGGCAAGGGAATTGGCCGATTTCCTAACGGACGGCGACGGTTTGCGGCGTGCGGGGCAGCAAGCGGCGGCGTTGGCGGCGGGACGCTTCAACCTGGACCGCATCTGCGCAGAGTTCCGCAATCTCGTGCAAGACACCGTCGCAGCCGATCCGCGCGAAGCGGTGATGCGCCGGCGCACGTTGCGCACCAAACGTGCGCTGGATATCACACTATCGCTGGCAGGGCTGATCGTATTGTCGCCGATTTTCCTGGCGCTGACGCTCGCGATCTGGGTCCGCATGGGCGGACCGGTGCTCTTCACCCAGCAACGCACCGGCCTAAACGGCCGCTTCTTCAAGATCATCAAGTTCCGCACCATGACGGGTGGCAAAGACGCGGACGGAAAGCTGCTCGATGACGCGGCGCGCCTGACGCCGCTCGGGAAGTTCCTGCGGCGCACGTCGCTCGATGAGCTGCCCGAGCTTGTGAACGTGCTGACCGGCGACATGAGCCTGGTTGGCCCGCGTCCGCTGCTGCCGGAATACCTACCTTACTATGACGCCGAACAGCGCCGTCGCCATGAATTGAAGCCGGGACTTACCGGTTGGGCCCAGGTGAACGGACGCAACGCAGTGTCGTGGGAAAAGCGCTTCAAGCTCGACGTCTGGTACGTCGATCATGTGAGCTTCGGATTGGATCTGAAGATCCTGATGAAGACGGTGGGGGTGACGCTGCGCGGCGCGGGTGTCAGCGCGGGCGATCACGCAACGATGCCCAGATTCGATGAAGTCATGGCTAAACGTCAGGGCGCGGAAGACGTTTAACGCGCGGCGCCCTTCTCGTTGAAGGATACCGTCCCCGCTCGCGAGTCAGGAACCGGCCGCATCCACGGCGACCGCCGTACGTAGGCTCTCAAGCGCGGCGTCACGGACTGCGCTGGCGGTGTCAGGCGCGTAAATCAGATGCGCGGGGCGCACGAACTCCGGCGCATTCTTCACCACAAAGAGTTTCTTGCGCGCAAGTTCGTCGGCCACGACTCGCGCAGGGAAGTAGCCTGCGCCGCCATGCGTGAGGATATGCTTGAGGCCGAGATTGCCGAGGCTGACGTAGAGGCCGGCGGCGCTATAACGCGGAAATTGTGCCGAATGCCAGGTATCGAAATCTGGTCCCCAGTCGACATGCACGTAGTCCGCCTCTCCAGGACCGCCGTGGGCGGCGCGGGTTGCGACCATGATGAGACTTTCATCCATGAGCTTCTCGATGCGGAATCCGGGACGGGCCTCCGGCGCATACATGACGGCGAAGTCGAGGAGACCGTCGGCGAGATACCGCATGAGGGATTCGGGCGTGCCGACCTGAGCGCGCACCGCGATATCCGGACGAGCGCTGCGGAACTGCCCGACCCACTGCAGCAGGATTCGCTCCCACAAACTGAACTGGCCCCCGATGTTGAGAACGGCGGCCATTTCGGCGGGCAGCGCGACGTCCTGTCGCGCCTGCTGAAGCACATGAAGGAAGGTCGCGGCGTGCGGCTGGAAGCGCTTGCCCGCCGGGGTGAGCACCACGCCCGACTTGCGGCGCACGAATAGGGACTGGCCAAGAAGGAGTTCGAGTTCCTTGATGCGGGCGCTGACCGTCGACTGAGTGACGTTGAGCTCCTGCGCCGCGCGCACGAAGCTGCCCGCCTCCACGACTTCCAGAAAGGTGCGTACCTGTTCGAGGTCCATGGACGGACTATATCGGACAATTCGATATGAGGCCCAGAAGTAATCCGATTGTCCGATATATTACCCGGGCAATAGCTTTTACGCCCGACGTTGTCCCGTGACGCGGCCCGCGGCAACCTCGACGACCACATCAGCGAGGCGTTCAACCTCGGACGCGAGGTGCGTCACATAGAGGATTGGAATCTTCAACTCGTCTCGAAGGCGCTCGATGTAGGGGAGGATTTCCAGTTTGCGGGCCTCATCGAGAGAGGCCAGCGGCTCATCCATCAGCAAGAGACGCGGGCTTGCAAGAATCGCGCGCCCAATGGCCACACGCTGCTGTTCACCTCCTGAGAGAAACAACGGCGCGCGTTTGAGAAGATGAGCGATCCCGAGCACTTCGACGATGTGAGCGGGCTCGGCATAGCGCGTGCCCGGCGGCGTGAGGTTGTAGCCGTAGAGGAGATTGGCGCGCACCGAGAGATGCGGAAACAGGCGCGCATCCTGGAAGATGTAGCCGACGCGGCGGCGCTCCGGCGGCAAATTGACGCGCGCGGTGGAGTCAAAAAGCACCTGGCCGTCCACCGCAATACGCCCGCGTGTGGGCGTGAGGATACCGGCGATGAAATCGAGGATCGACGTCTTGCCCGCGCCGGAGGGGCCGAACAGCACGGTAATACCGGGATCGGCGCGAAAGGTCGCGGCGATCTCAAAAGCGCCGCGTTTGGCGGAAATGTCGATATCGAAACTCATGCGGGTTTCATGCGGGTTTCGTGCGGATGCGGCGTTCGACCCACTCGGCTCCCACGATCGCGATCATGGACACCACCACCGACACGAGCGCGAGCCGCCACGCGGGCCCGTCGCCGCCGGGTGTCTGCAGGATCGAGTAGATCGCGATGGGCAGCGTCTGGGTTTCACCGGGAATATTGGAGACAAAGGTGATGGTGGCGCCGAACTCGCCAAAACTCTTCGCAAACGAGAGGATTGCGCCGGCCATGATGCCCGGTAGGGAGAGGGGCAGCGTGATGGTGACGAAGGTCCACCAGCGCTTGGCGCCAAGGGTGCGCGAAGCGAACTCAAGCCGCTTGTCGACCGCCTCAATGGACAGACGCATGGCGCGCACCATGAGGGGCAGACCCATGACGGCGGCGGCAAGCGCGGCCCCGGTCCATCGGAACGCGAACGTGATGCCAAAGGTCTGTTCGAAGAATTTACCGAGCGGCCCCTGACTGCCGAAGAGCATGAGGAGGATGAGCCCGGTCACGACCGGCGGCAGGACCAGTGGAAGCAGGACAACCCCGTTGACGAGGCTTTTGCCGGGAAAATCGCGGCGAGCCAGCAGATAAGCCAGCGCAAAGCCGACGGGCAGGCTCGCGAGCATGCTCACGAGTCCCACTTTGACGCTGAGATGCAATGCCTCCAGCTCGGCCGGTGTCAGATCGAACATAGCTCCCGCTCCCCGCCGCTATCGTACGGCGAAACCGTATCTGCGGTAGATGGCTTTCGCGGGCGCGCTAAGAAGGAAATCACGGAAAGCGCGGGCCTCGGCGCTGTCGTTGTTGACGATGATCGCCAGCGGATAGGATATCGGCGGGTGGCTCGTGGCGGGAAACGTCCCGGCGATATCGACTCTATCGGTCAGCGCGGCGTCGGTGGCGTAGACGATCCCGGCAGCGGCTTCCTTGCGTTCGACGAAAGTGAGCGCGGCGCGCACGTTGTCACCGCGCACCACGAGGGATTCGACATTTTTCCAGACACCGAGAGACGTGAGCGCGGCCTGCGCATAGCGACCGGCCGGCACGCCCGTCGGATCGGCGAGCGAAAGTCTGCGGCCTTTGAGGGCGCCGGCGAGATCGAAGTTGGGACCTATCGCGACACCGAGCGTGTCACCCTTTGGAACGACGAGGACAAGACTATTGCCGAGCACCGAAACACGCGAGGCGGGCTCGATCAGTTTGCGCGTGGCGAGATAGTCCATCCATTCTTCGTCGGCGGAGATGAACAGCGCCGCCGGCGCGCCGCTCTCGATCTGGCGCGCGAGCGCGGAACTCGCCGCGAAGGAAAAGATCGGCGGCTCGTGACCGGCGTCCGCATAGGCTTTGCCGACATCGCCGAGTGCTTCGGTGAGGCTCGCGGCGGCGAAGATGATCAGGCGCGGTTTGTCCTGCGCGAAAGCAGGCGCGGCGACGACAAGGGAGACAATCCGCCGACTATAGCGGCGATATATACGCCGGGATAGTTCGCAAATAGCCTATAAAAGGCCCAATTTTCGCAGTTCCTTCTGCATGTCCTTGGTCATCTTGGGATCGACAAAGGGTTTCCCGCGCGCCTTCTTGATGTCGCGCGGCGCGTCGGCCTCTTTCAGGTAACGCCAGCCCTGGAACGCGCGGCGGTGCGTGGGCTCGACCAGGACGTGCTTG
>Ga0102832_1001525_pt1 | contig 17305 bp, 10 predicted proteins | sample EBPBio282013_DNA_FD_88942 | JGI IMG/M metagenome (GOLD analysis project Ga0102832, IMG submission 88942) | Wastewater treatment Type I Accumulibacter community from EBPR Bioreactor in Madison, WI, USA - Reactor 2_5/28/2013_ DNA (Illumina Assembly) | ecosystem: Engineered > Bioreactor > EBPR >...
CGTCGGCCTGTACCGCACCGAGATCCCGTTCATGGTGCGTTCGGAGTTTCCCGACGTCGATGCCCAGAGCTGGCTGTACGGCCGCGTGCTCGACGTCGCCGACGGCCGGCCGGTCACGTTCCGGACGCTCGATGTCGGCGGCGACAAGGTGCTGCCCTATGTCGGCGCGTTCGGCGACGACAACCCGGCGATGGGCTGGCGTGCCATCCGCATCGGCCTCGACCGTCCGGCGATGCTGCGCCGCCAGCTGCGCGCGCTGATCCAGGGCGCCAACGGCCGGCCGCTGTCGGTGATGTTCCCGATGATCGCCGAGGTCGGCGAGCTGCTGAGCGCCCGCCGGCTGCTCGACCTTGAGCTCGAGCGGGCGCGCCGTCGCGGCCTGCCCGAGCCCGAGCGGCTGCGGGTCGGCGTGATGTTCGAGGTGCCGGCGCTGGCCTGGCAGCTCGACAGCCTGCTGCCGCACGTCGACTTCATTTCGGTGGGTACGAACGATCTGCTGCAGTTCCTGTTCGCCGCCGACCGTGGCAACGCGCGCCTGGCCGGTCGCTACGACAACTTGTCCCCGGCGTTGCTGCGGTTGCTACATTTTGTGGTGGATAAGGCGCGACCGGCCGGCGTCGACCTGTCGGTGTGCGGCGAAATGGCGGGGCGCCCGGTCGAGGCGCTGGCCCTGCTGGCGATCGGCGTGCGCACGCTGTCGATGTCGCCCGGCTCGATCGGGCCGGTGAAGGCCATGATTCGTTCGCTCGACCTCGACGAGGCGACGGGCTTCATGATGTCTGCGTTGAAGCAACCCGATCGGCCGATGCGCGAGACCTTGCGTCTCTTCGCGGCCGATCATGCAATTGAAATTTGACGCAGTAACTCGAATCGCTTTTGCCCTGCCAAAGGCCCTCTGGTAGAAGTCGCTGAAGAGGGGACTAGCAGGGGACATCATGCCGGATCAGGTCGATTGGCGTGCGCTGGAACGCGAAGCCTCGCCGGGTCGCGCGGTCGGTCGCTTGCTGCGTGACCAGCGCGAAGCGCGTGGGCTCGATCTCGACGAGGTCGCGAAGAGCCTGCGGATTCGTCGCACCCAGCTCGAGGCGATCGAGGACGGACGGTTCGAGCGCCTGCCCGGCGCCGCGTACGTGCCGGCCTTCCTGCGTGCCTATGCCGCCCATGTCGGCCTCGATCCCGAGAAGGTCCTGACCGCCTACCACCTGTCCGGCCCGGTGCCGATCAAGCGTCCGGTCACGCTGCCGGCCGACTTCCCGATCGTCGAGCGCCGCGCGCCGATCGGCCTTGCCGTGCTGACCGTGCTGATGGTCGTGGCCGCCGGCTACGCCGCCTGGCACTACCTGCCGCGCGAGCAGGCCGTGGTCGCCGAGAAGGTGCCGCCGGTGCCGGATCGCCTGCTGGCCACCCGCCCGGCCGACCCGCAGCCGGCCCCGGCCGCTGCCCCGTCGTCGACGGCCCCGGCCGCGCCCTCGCAGGCCGCCGCCCCGACTCCCGCGCCGATGGCGCCCGATACTTGGCCGCCGCGCCCCGCCGTGACCACGGCGCCGTCGGCCGCCCCGGCCCCCGTGGCCCCGGTCGCGCCTGCCCCGGCGCCGATGCAGACTCAGGCGACCCCGCCGGCCGCGCCGCAGCCGGCCCCGCCGGTCGTGTCGGCGGCCCCGCCGCCTCCGCCGCCGCCGATGCCGGCTTTCGGCCAGGCCCAGGCGGCCCAGCCGCAGCCGGCCCCGGTTGCGACCCCGCCGCAGCAGGCCGAGGCGCCGCGCGCCGCCGCGCCGACTCCGACGGTCGAGGAGGCCTCGCGGCCGCCGGCCGCCGAAGCGGCGCCGAGCCTGCCGGTGCGCGCCGATACCCGCGTCACGGTGCGGGTCAACAGCTGGATCGAGCTGCGCGCCCCGAACGGCGACGTGCTGGCCCAGTCCTACGTGCGGGCCGGCGAGAGCTACGTCGTCCCGGCGGGCATCGCCTACCGCATCACCGACGCGCGCTGACGCCGGCGACGCGCCGGGACCGCCTCGGCGGACCGGGCGTCGCCCAATTGCGCCCATGACCGGGCGCGGCTGGAAAGGCCGTGCCGGTCCCGGTAGATTGCCGCCATGAGCATCAGGCCCTATCGCGACATCATGCGCCGCAAGTCGCGGCGCATCATGGTCGGTTCCGTGCCGGTCGGCGGCGATTCGCCGATCACGGTCCAGACCATGACCAACACGCTGACCGCCGATGCCGCCGCGACGATCGACCAGATCCGGCGCTGCGAGGAGGCGGGGGTCGACATCATCCGCGTGTCCTGCCCCGACGAGGACTCGACGGCGGCGCTGCCGGCGATCGTCAAGGCGGCCCGGGTGCCGATCGTCGCCGACATCCATTTCCACTACCGCCGCGCCATCGAGGCCGCCGAGGCGGGCGCGGCCTGCCTGCGGATCAACCCCGGCAATATCGGCAGCGCCGAGCGGGTGCGCGAGGTCGTGCAGGCGGCCAAGGACCACGGCTGCTCGATGCGGATCGGCGTCAATGCCGGCTCGCTGGAGAAGGACCTGCTCGAGAAGTACGGCGAGCCCTGCCCGGAAGCGATGGTCGAGAGCGCGCTCGACCATGCCCGCATCCTGCAGGACCACGACTTCCACGAGTTCAAGATCAGCGTGAAGGCGTCCGACGTGTTCCTCGCGGTCGCCGCCTACCAGGCGCTGGCCGAGGCCTGCGACTACCCGCTGCACATCGGCGTCACCGAGGCCGGCGGCCTGCGCACCGGCACGGTCAAGTCGTCGATCGGGCTGGGCGCGCTCTTGTGGGCCGGCATCGGCGACACGGTGCGCGTCTCGCTGTCGGCCGAGCCCGAGGAAGAGGTCCGCGTCGGCTTCGAGCTGCTGAAGGCGCTCAACCTGCGGCATCGCGGCGTCAACATCGTCTCGTGCCCATCCTGCGCCCGCCAGCAGTACGACGTCATCCGCACCGTCGAGGCGCTGGAGAAGCGCGTCGCCCACATCACCACGCCGATGACGGTGTCGGTGATCGGCTGCGTCGTGAACGGCCCGGGCGAGGCGCGCGAGACCGACATCGGCTTCACCGGCGGCGGCAGCGGCACCCACCAGGTCTACATCGCCGGCGTGCCGCACCACCGCCTGAAGGACGCCGACATCGTCGAGCACCTCGCCGGCCTGATCGAGAAGAAGGCGGCCGAGATCGAGGCGGAGCGACATCGGACGGCCGCCGAGTAGCGACGTCCCCGACCGTCCTTTCCGCCCTTTCATTCCAGGACCATTTCCCGTGAGCAAGATGCAGCCCGTGCGCGGCACGCACGACCTCCTTCCCGACGAGTACCGGCGCTTCGCCCACGTCGTCGACAGCGCGCGCGACGTCGCGCGACTCTACGGCTACCGCGAGATCGCCACGCCGATCTTCGAGTTCACCGAGCTGTTCGCGCGCGGCATCGGCGAGACGACCGACGTGGTGTCGAAGGAGATGTACACGTTCCAGGATCGCGGCGGCGAATCGCTGACCCTGCGGCCGGAATACACCGCCGGCATCTGCCGCGCCTTCGTCACCCACGGCGAGCTCGGCCAGCAGCTGCCGCTCAAGCTGTTCGCGGCCGGCCCGATGTTCCGCTACGAGCGGCCGCAGAAGGGCCGCCAGCGCCAGTTCCACCAGATCGACCTCGAGGTGCTGGGCGCGCCCGAGCCGGGCGCCGACATCGAGGTGATCTCGGTCGCCGCCGACATCCTCGACCGGCTGGGCATCCTCGACCGCTGCGTGCTCAAGCTGAATTCGCTGGGCGACCCGGAGAGCCGCGCCGGCTACCGCAAGGTGCTGGTCGACTACTACTCCGGCCACCTCGACAGGCTGTCCGAGGATTCGCGCAACCGCCTGCAGCGCAACCCGCTGCGCATCCTCGACAGCAAGGACGACGGCGACAAGGCGATCAACGCCGGCGCGCCGTCCTTCGCCGACTACCTGAACGACGCCAGCCGCGACTTCTTCGCCGCGGTGAAGGACGGTCTCGCGGCGGCCGGCATCGCCTTCGAGGTCGATCCCGGCCTGGTGCGCGGGCTGGACTACTACACCCATACCGCGTTCGAGTTCGTGACCACCCATATCGGCGCGCAGGGCACCGTGCTGGGCGGCGGCCGCTACGACGGGCTGATCGCCGAGCTGGGCGGCCCGCCGACCGCCGGCATCGGCTGGGCGGGCGGCATCGAGCGGCTGATGATGCTGGCCAACGAGCCGGCGCCGCCGCCGCGCCCGGTGGTGATCGCTCCGCTGGGACCGGCGGCCGACAGCAAGGCGCTGGGCATCGCGCGGACGCTGCGCCGGGCCGGCATCGCCGTCGAGCAGGACTATCGCGGCAACATGAAGCGCCGCATGCAGCGCGCCAACAAGCTGAACGCCCGCGCCGCCCTCATCCTGGGCGACGACGAGCTGGCCAAGGGCGTGGTCCAGCTGAAGGACCTCGACAGCGGCGAGCAGCGCGAGGTGGCGTTCGACGCGCTGGTCGCGGCCCTGGCGCAATGATCGCCTTGCCACCCCGCGCCCACCCCGTGTAACGACCGGCTCCCATGTCGCTCCTCTACAAGCTCGAACAGATCACCCAGAGGCACGCCGAGCTGCAGGCCGCGTTGTCGGCCGGCACGCTCGACGGCCAGAAGTTCGTCGCGGCCTCCAAGGAGTTCTCCGACCTCGGCCCGCTGGTCGAGGCGATCGGCGCGTGGCGCCGGGCCGAGCAGGAGCTGAAGGATGCCGAGGCGATGGCCGCCGATCCCGACATGCGGGCGATGGCCGAGGAAGAGGCCGCGGCGCTGAAGAAGCGGCTGCCCGAGCTCGAGCACAACGTGAAGCGCATGTTGCTGCCCAAGGACGCGGCCGACGAGAAGAACGCGATCCTCGAGATCCGGGCCGGCACCGGCGGCGAGGAGGCGGCGCTGTTCGCCGCCGACCTGTTCCGCATGTACCAGCGCTATGCCGCCGAGCACGGCTGGAAGTTCGAGGTCATGGAACTCTCGGAGACCGGCATCGGCGGCTACAAGGAAGCGATCGCCACGGTGTCGGGCCGCGGCGTGTTCGCCCGGCTGAAGTTCGAATCGGGCGTGCACCGCGTGCAGCGCGTGCCGGCCACCGAGGCGCAGGGCCGCATCCACACCTCTGCCGCCACCGTCGCCGTGCTGCCGGAGGCCGAGGAGGTCGACGTCAAGATCGACGAGAAGGACCTGCGCATCGACGTGTTCCGCGCTTCCGGTCCGGGCGGCCAGTCGGTCAACACCACCGACTCGGCGGTGCGCATCACCCACCTGCCGAGCGGCATCGTGGTCAGCCAGCAGGACGAGAAGAGCCAGCACAAGAACCGCGCCAAGGCGATGAAGATCCTGCGCGCGCGGCTCTACGAGGCCGAGCGCCAGCGCCGCGACGACGCCCGCGCCGCCGACCGCAAGGGCCAGGTCGGCAGCGGCGACCGCTCCGAGCGCATCCGCACCTACAACTTCCCGCAGAGCCGGGTGACCGACCATCGCATCAACCTGACCCTCTACTCGCTCGACCAGGTGATGGAGGGCCGCGGCCTCGACCAGCTGGTCGACGCGCTGATCGCCGACGACGAGGCCGGCCGCCTGGCCGAGCTGGCGGCCTGAGCGACCCGGCGCCCGGCCCAACACCCGGGCCGACTTACGACGCGCTGCTGCGCGACACCGCCACCGCGCTGTCGGCCGCCGGCCTCGACAACGTCCGCTTCGAGGCCCGCCTGCTGCTGGGTCATGCCGCCGGGCTCTCGGTCGAGCAGTTGGTCGCGCGCGGGCGCGATCTCGCGCCGCCCGCCGTCGTCGCGTCCCTGCGCGCGCTCACCGCGCGTCGCGTCCAGCGCGAGCCGATGGCCTACATCCTGGGCGAGCGCGAGTTCTGGGGCCTGCCGTTCCGCGTCTCGCCCGCCGTGCTGGTGCCCCGGCCCGACAGCGAGACGGTGATCGAGGCGGCCCTGGCGCTGCTGCCCGACCGCGACCGGGCATGGCGTTTCCTCGATCTCGGGCTGGGCTCGGGCTGCCTGCTGCTGACTCTCTTGCATCTCTATCCCGCCGCCACCGGCGCCGGCCTCGAGGCGTCGCCCGAGGCGCTGGCGGTGGCCCGCGCCAACGCCGAGGCGCTGGGCGTCGCGGGCCGCGCCGATCTCAGGCTCGGCGACTGGCGCCGGCCGGGCTGGACCGGGGGGCTGGGGCCGGTCGACCTGCTGGTCAGCAACCCGCCCTACATCGCGGCGGCAACCGTGCCGACCCTGATGCCCGAGGTCTCGCGACACGAGCCGCGGCTCGCCCTCGACGGCGGGGCCGACGGGCTCGACGCCTACCGCGCGATCGCTGCAGGCGCGGCCTCCCTGGTCGTCCCCGGCGGTCGCGTGCTGCTCGAGGGAGGGGAGGGGCAAGCCCCTGATATCGCAGGCATTTTCGCCGCGGCCGGGTTCGCGCCCGAGGCCCCCTGGAAGGACCTCTCGGGCATCGAGCGGGTGGTCTCGCTGAAGCATTAAGGAGTTGGCAACCCGGGGAATTGCGACTACGTTCCCGGTCAGCCCCTTCGGGGGCCATGAGCCCGGGACGGTTAGCCCGGGCGACCCCAGATCCCTCTCAATATCCGCCAGACGGCGCCCGGGAAGGGCAGAGGGAAGTGAAGAACAACACCCGTCCGGCAGGTAACTGGCCTTAGGTAATGAGACCAAACAATCGTCAGCGGTCGCGTGGCGGCCGTAGTGGTGGCGGCGGCGGAGGCGGTGGCCACCACCACAAGCAACACCACAACAATCCGAACCGTCCCCCCAATCGAAACCAGATCTACGACTCGAGCGGGCCCGACGTGCGGGTGCGGGGCAACGCCCACCAGGTGTTCGACAAGTACCAGGCGCTGGCCCGCGAGGCCGCGACCTCGGGCGACCGCATCATGGCGGAAGCCTACTGGCAGTACGCCGACCACTATTACCGCCTGATCCAGGCGGCGGGCGGCTTCACCCCGCGCAACAACCAGGGTTGGGGCGACGGCGAGGAAGGCCAGCAGCCGCAGCAGCAGCAGGGCCAGGGTGGCGAGGCGCCGCCGGCCAACGGCCACGGTCAGGGTCACGGTCAGGGCCACGGTCGCCAGCAGGGCGAGCGCGGTCCGCGCGAGGAGTCCGAGTCGGATCCGGGCCTGGGCGGCGTCGCCTTCCTGCAGAACGGCCGTTCGGCGCCGCAGCCGGCCGACCCCTCGATGGACGACCAGCCCGAGGTCCCCGAGTTCGCCCCCGCCGGCGGCGGCCGCGGCCGCGGGTAGACAAGCGCCGTCATCCCGAGCGAAGCCGCCCGAAGGGCGTCGGAGCCGAGGGACCTTCTCTCCACGACCTGCCGTTGCAGGTCGACGCAAGGTCCCTCCACTCGGGCTCCGCCCTCGGTCGGGATGACGGATTTTTTTACAGGTGGACCAGCGTCGGCGCGATGAACGCCAGGCCGGTGAAGCCGATTCCCACCGCGCCCAGGCCCATCGCCAGGAAGACCAGCCAGCCGACCGAGGTCAGCGCCGCGGCGCCGGCCAGCACGATGGCCAGCTGGAACGACGCCGAGCCGTACTCGAACAGGTGGTAGGCAGACAGCGAGCGGTCGCGGCGCTGCTCCTTGTCCTTGGCCCGGGCCATCAGCTCGCGCCGCCCCTCACCGGTCTCCGGCTCGGTCTCGTAGCGCTGGGCCGTCTGGCGCCACCGCTCGGCCTGCGCCTTGAGGGCCGGCGGCAGGCCCTGCGGGCTGTCCTTGAAGGTCGCCTCTGCCTCCTCGGCGGCGGTGCGCAGCGTGGTCTGGCGGATCGTCTTGGCCTGGAAGAAGGTCCAGAAGTTCGACGCCTCGATATGGCTCGCCAGGGCGTTGGTCTGCGAGCTCTTGCCGCCCATTTCCGAGATCGCCAGGAGCGCCGCCAGGACGGCGACCAGCAGGGCGATTCGCTTGTTCGAATGATCGATGTGGCCGTGGCCGCCTGACATGGAAGATCCCCTGTCTATCGTTGATTCAGGTCATTGGCGCCGACGTCATAGCCCGCCAGTTTCGCAATTAAAACCGCACCGCTTTTCCGGTCTTGCACCGGCCGGAAGCCTCCCCATATCGGCGACAGGATGCCTCTCCGAGGGTCCGCTCTTTCGCCCGCCGATAACGGGGGCGCGAATGAAAGGGTAGAAGTATGAACCAAGAGAAGTACACCGACCGCATGCGCGGTTTCCTGCAGAGCGCCCAGATGCTGGCGCTGCGGGAGGGCCACCAGAGGCTCGTTCCAGACCACGTCCTGAAAGTCCTGCTCGACGATCCCGAGGGCCTCGCGGCCAACCTGATCGCCGCGGCCGGCGGCGATTCGCGGGCCGTCCACAAGGCGGTCGAGGCCAACCTCGCCAAGCAGCCCAAGGTCGAGGGCCAGGGCGCCGGCCAGGTCTACATGGCGCCGGAGACCGCCCGCCTGTTCGAGCAGGCCGAGGCGATCGCCGACAAGGCGGGCGACAGCTTCGTCACCGTCGAGCGCATGCTGATGGCGCTGGTGCTGGCCAAGGGCACCGAGGCCGCCGAGGCGCTGGCCAAGGGCGGGGTCAAGCCCCAGGCCCTCGAGAAGGCGATCGCCGAGCTGCGCAAGGGCCGCACCGCCGACTCGGCGTCGGCCGAAGGCAGCTACGACGCGCTCAAGAAGTACGCCCGCGACCTCACGGCCGTGGCGCGCGAGGGCAAGCTCGACCCGGTGATCGGCCGCGACGAGGAGATCCGCCGCGCCATCCAGGTGCTGAGCCGTCGCACCAAGAACAATCCCGTGCTGATCGGCGAACCCGGCGTCGGCAAGACCGCGATCGCCGAGGGCCTCGCGCTGCGCATCGTCAACGACGACGTGCCCGAGGCGCTGAAGAACAAGAAGCTGATGTCGCTCGACCTCGGCGCGATGGTCGCCGGCGCCAAGTACCGCGGCGAGTTCGAGGAGCGGCTCAAGGCCGTGCTGTCCGAGATCGCCTCGTCCGACGGCGAGATCATCGTGTTCATCGACGAGCTGCACACGCTGATCGGCGCCGGCAAGGCCGACGGCGCGATGGACGCCTCCAACATGCTGAAGCCCGCGCTGGCGCGCGGCGAGCTGCATTGCGTGGGTGCCACGACGCTCGACGAGTACCGCAAGCACATCGAGAAGGATGCCGCCCTCGCGCGGCGCTTCCAGCCCGTCTTCGTGGCCGAGCCGACGGTCGAGGACACGATCTCGATCCTGCGCGGCCTCAAGGAGAAGTACGAGCTGCACCACGGCGTTCGCATCGCCGACGGCGCCCTCGTGGCGGCGGCGACGTTGTCGAACCGCTACATCACCGACCGGTTCCTGCCGGACAAGGCGATCGACCTGATGGACGAGGCCGCCAGCCGCATCCGCATGCAGGTCGACAGCAAGCCGGAGGAGCTCGACGAGCTCGACCGGCGCATCATCCAGCTGAAGATCGAGAAGGAAGCCCTCAAGAAGGAGAGCGACCAGGCCTCGCGCGACCGGCTGGAGAAGCTGGAGAAGGAACTCGGCGACCTCGAGCAGAAGTCCGCCGCGCTGACCGCGCAGTGGAAGTCGGCCAAGGACAAGCTGGCCGATTCGCAGAAGATCAAGGAGCAGCTCGACAAGGCGCGCTCCGAGCTCGAGATCGCCCAGCGCAAGGGCGAGCTGGCGAAGGCCGGCGAGCTGGCCTACGGCGTCATCCCCGACCTCGAGAAGAAGCTCAAGGACGCGGAAAATCACGAGGTCCAGGGCGGCAAGGGCGTGAAGGAAGAGGTCACGCCCGAGGACATCGCCGCGGTGGTCTCGCGCTGGACCGGCGTGCCGGTCGACAAGATGCTGGAAGGCGAGCGCGCCAAGCTCCTGCGCATGGAGGAGCAGATCAAGAAGCGCGTGGTCGGCCAGGACGAGGCCGTGCGGGCGGTGTCCGACGCGGTGCGCCGCGCGCGCGCCGGCCTGCAGGACCCCAACCGGCCGATCGGCTCGTTCCTGTTCCTCGGTCCGACCGGCGTCGGCAAGACCGAGCTGACCAAGGCGATCGCCGAGTTCCTGTTCGACGACGACCAGGCGATGGTGCGCATCGACATGAGCGAGTTCATGGAGAAGCACGCCGTCAGCCGCCTGATCGGCGCGCCTCCGGGCTATGTCGGTTACGACGAGGGCGGCGTGCTCACCGAGGCGGTGCGCCGGCGGCCCTACCAGGTGATCCTGTTCGACGAGGTCGAGAAGGCCCACCCGGACGTGTTCAACGTGCTGCTGCAGGTGCTGGACGACGGTCGCCTGACCGACGGCCAGGGCCGCACGGTCGACTTCAAGAACACGCTGATCGTGCTGACCTCGAACCTCGGCAGCCAGCATCTCGCGGCGCTGCGCGACGGCGAGTCGGCCGAGACGGTGCGCGAGCAGGTGATGGAGGACGTCCGCAAGGCGTTCCGGCCGGAGTTCCTGAACCGCCTCGACGAGATCCTGCTGTTCAACCGGCTGAGCCGGGCGCACATGCAGGACATCGTGGAGATCCAGCTCGGCTACCTGCGCAAGCTGCTGGCCGATCGCAAGATCGAGCTCGCGTTCGACGACAAGGCGATGCAGTGGCTGGCCAACCGCGGCTACGACCCGGTCTACGGCGCCCGGCCGCTGAAGCGGGTGATCCAGCGCAGCCTGCAGAACCCGCTGGCGACGCAGATCCTCGAGGGCAGCATCAAGGACGGCGATACCGTCCAGGTGGGCGTCGAGAACGGCGAGCTGACGGTCGGCGGCAAGCGCGTGCTGAGCGAGGCCGCCGACTGACGGCGGCCGCCACCAGGACGATCGAGGAGGGCGCGGCGCGAGCCGCGCCCTTTTTCGTGGTCGCGCCGCGAGAAAATCCTTTCGCCTGCGCGTCCGATATCGATCGGCACGTTTCGTTGACCGCGTGCCGCGCGCCGCGTCATCTGGGCCGATGATGTCCCGCCCCGTCACGCTCGATGTCCGCGCCGCGCGCCTGTGCGAGGCCGTGCGCGCGCTGGCGTCGGACCACGAGGCCTGGATCCCGATCGACCGCCTTCAGGCCCGGCTGCAACCGGAAGAGGTGTCCGCGCTTCATGCCGCGATCGCCTTCGCGGCCGCGCGGAACTGGCTGGCGATCAGCCGCGCGCCGGCCGATCACGTGCTGCTGAAGCCGGGTGCGCCGTGAGCGACTCCACCGCTGGTAGCAGCGTCAGGGCCGCCGTGCTTCCTGGGGCGGCGACGGTTCCTTCGCCGGTGTCGTCTGCGCCACGGTCGGCGCGTTCTTCAGCTGCGCGAGGTACTGGCGCGCCAGCGCGTGGAAGCGTTGGCCGTCCTTGCCGACCAGCTGGGCGCGCATCGCGAACTTCTGGGCCAGCGGGTTGACCTGCTTGCCCGCGCGATGGAACTCGTAGTGCAGGTGCGGACCGGTCGACAGGCCGGTCGATCCGACGAAGCCGATCACCTGGCCCTGGCGCACCACGGCGCCCTGCTTGATGCCCGGGCCGAACCGCGACATGTGCGCGTAGGCCGTCGCGACGTCGCTGGTGTGTTGCAACTTGACGTAGAGTCCATAGCCCCCGTTGGGGCCGGCCTGGACCACGCGGCCGGCGCCGGCGGCGAGGATGGGCGTGCCCGGCGGCGCGGCGAAGTCGACGCCGGCATGCAGCGCGGAGTAGCCCAGCACCGGGTGTTCGCGCATGCCGAAGCGCGACGAGATCTTGGACGCATCCATCGGCGTGCGCAGGAAGGCGCGCACCACGCTCTCGCCATTCGGGTTGTAGAAGCCGTCGGCGCCGTTCTGCGGCCGGAAGCGGATCACGGTGACGGTGCGCTTGAGCAGGCGCAGCTCGCCGGCCAGAAGGCGGCCGGGATGGGTGACGCGGCCGTCGCTGGTCACCAGCTGCTCGAGCAGCACGGTGAACTTCATGCCCTGCTTCAGCTCGCGCTGGAAATCGACCTCGTAGGACAGCGCGCGCATGAAGTCCGACATCGCGCCGGGCGGCACGCCGGCGCGCACGCCGCTCTGCTCGAGCGGGCCGTGGCGCTCGCCCTCGACGCGCACGATGCGCGGGCTCACCTGGTAGATCTTCTCCTCGCCCTCGTAGACGCCGTCCTCGCGCCGCGTGACGATGAACTCGCGCTCGGGCTGGGGGCGCACCGACAGTGCCAGCACGCGCGGCGCGTCGGGCTGCTCGGGCACGTTCTGCAGGATCAGCTCGACTTCCTGGCCGACCGCGAGGCGCCGCTTCTTGAGCAGCGCGGCGAAGCGCTCGTGGATCTGCTTGCGGTCGGCCTCCGGCACGTCGATGTCGGCCAGCAGCTTCTCGATGGTGTCGCCCCGTTCGAGCCGCAGCGTCAGCTCGTAGTGGTCGGGCGCCGGCGGCTCGGGCTCGGCGGCCGGCTCGGCAGGCCGGGTGGCACCGAAACCCCGGAAATCGGCCTGCAGGCTTCGGAAATCGCTGGCCGCGATCGGCGGCGGCGGCGGCCCGGCCTCGGGCAGGACGATCGGCGCCGCCGCGGTCCTGGGCTCGGTTTTCGGCTCACCTGCGGCCGAAACGGCCGGCTTTTCCGGGCGCGGCGCCGGCGGCAGGGCGGCGATCTCGGGGTTCGAACGGTGGCTGAGGACGAGCCCGCCCAGCGCCAGGCCAATGGCGGCGGCAGCAAACAGGACGGGCCGGAACAGGCCGAGAGCGGTGCTCGCGGCGCCTTTCGACCGGTCCGACGGAGGAGGGGAATCCGTCATGACCACTGACCTATGCGGGCCCGATACGTTGCCGGGCCTCTGCCTGGGTTGGTTCGCCGGCCGGAGAAATCCTCCCCAACGGCGAATTCGTTGATTTACCTACATATTGATGCCGGAAAGGCCGGAGCGGCACAAGAATACAATAGGTTTGACGGGCTTTTCGGGCTGTTCCGGACATTCCGAAACTTTTTTGAAAAATCGGTTTGACACCCCGAACAGCCCCCCATATAAGCGCGGCTCCCGAGACGAACGGGGCCGCGAAAAAGAGCGCCGCACGAAAGTGCGGAGCGGGGTCGAGAGACCCCTAACGGCCTGGAAAATCTCGCGGACTTGGCCCTCGGCCACGCGCTCTATGCATTGTTTGTTTGGAAAGGGATACGCCAGCGGCGGCGGACGTCAGCGCTTCGTGCGCAGATGTTTCTGCCGTCGCTAGTTCGGAAGCCTGGCCTCGAGGGTTCGCTCGAGAGGTTGGGCAGAGTAATTAGTGACGGGATCACAACTGCTCCTCGATCTTCCCGATCGGGGGTACGCAGTACGTTAAACTTGAGAGTTTGATCCTGGCTCAGAACGAACGCTGGCGGCAGGCTTAACACATGCAAGTCGAACGCGTGTAGCAATACACGAGTGGCGCACGGGTGAGTAACGCGTGGATATCTGCCTTTTGGTTCGGAATAACCCCGGGAAACTGGGGCTAATACCGGATGGTTCCTTCGGGATAAAGATTTATCGCCAAAAGATGAGTCCGCGTCCGATTAGCTAGTTGGTGAGGTAATGGCTCACCAAGGCGACGATCGGTAGCTGGTCTGAGAGGACGATCAGCCACACTGGGACTGAGACACGGCCCAGACTCCTACGGGAGGCAGCAGTGGGGAATATTGGACAATGGGGGCAACCCTGATCCAGCCATGCCGCGTGAGTGATGAAGGCCTTCGGGTTGTAAAGCTCTTTTGGCGGGGACGATGATGACGGTACCCGCAGAATAAGCCCCGGCTAACTTCGTGCCAGCAGCCGCGGTAAGACGAAGGGGGCTAGCGTTGTTCGGAATTACTGGGCGTAAAGCGAGTGTAGGCGGTTGTCATAGTCAGGTGTGAAAGCCTTGAGCTCAACTCAAGAAATGCACTTGATACTGGGCGACTAGAGGACCGGAGAGGATAGTGGAATTCCCAGTGTAGTGGTGAAATACGTAGAGATTGGGAAGAACACCAGTGGCGAAGGCGGCTATCTGGACGGTTACTGACGCTAAGACTCGAAAGCGTGGGGAGCAAACAGGATTAGATACCCTGGTAGTCCACGCCGTAAACGATGGGTGCTAGACGTTGGCGAGCTTGCTCGTCAGTGTCGCAGCTAACGCGTTAAGCACCCCGCCTGGGGAGTACGGCCGCAAGGTTGAAACTCAAAGGAATTGACGGGGGCCCGCACAAGCGGTGGAGCATGTGGTTCAATTCGACGCAACGCGCAGAACCTTACCAGCCCTTGACATGGGAGTCGCCGGGACCAGAGACGGTCCCTTCGGTTCGGCCGGACTCCGCACAGGTGCTGCATGGCTGTCGTCAGCTCGTGTCGTGAGATGTTGGGTTAAGTCCCGCAACGAGCGCAACCCTCGTCTCCAGTTGCCATCAGGTTAAGCTGGGCACTTTGGAGAAACTGCCGGTGACAAGCCGGAGGAAGGTGGGGATGACGTCAAGTCCTCATGGCCCTTACGGGCTGGGCTACACACGTGCTACAATGGCGGTGACAGTGGGATGCGAAGGGGCGACCCGGAGCCGATCCCAAAAAACCGTCCCAGTTCGGATTGCACTCTGCAACTCGAGTGCATGAAGTTGGAATCGCTAGTAATCGCGGATCAGCATGCCGCGGTGAATACGTTCCCGGGCCTTGTACACACCGCCCGTCACGCCATGGGAGTTGGTTCTACCCGAAAACGGTGCGCTAACCGCAAGGAGGCAGCCGGTCACGGTAGGATCAATGACTGGGGCGAAGTCGTAACAAGGTAGCCGTAGGGGAACCTGCGGCTGGATCACCTCCTTTCTAAGGAAGAGCGGAAGCAATTCCACTCTGACTTAACAATCTGGACTTGCAGTTTCTCAAGCTGCAAGCGCCGCCGCTGTCGTATCCCTTTCCTGTGATGGTATCTGGCGAGATGGCGCCTGGTCGCGAGACCGGCACCGTCCGCTTCGTCCGCCCGTTCTTTGGGCTAGTAGCTCAGCTGGTTAGAGCGCGCGCTTGATAAGCGTGAGGTCGGAGGTTCAAATCCTCCCTGGCCCACCAAGTCGCGCGATCGGCTCAACCTTCGGGAGGCCGGTTCGCGCCGGGTTCCCGGCAGAGCAGACAAAGCGTGGTCGCGCCGACCGAAAGCTCAAACGGGGGCATAGCTCAGTTGGGAGAGCGCCTGCTTTGCAAGCAGGAGGTCGTCGGTTCGATCCCGTCTGCCTCCACCATCACTACGCTCGGCCAGGCGGCCGTGCGCATAGAGCTTCGAGCTGCTTCGGCAGTTTCGATCGTTCTTTGACATCGTTCATCGGAAGAGGTCTGAAAGTCTAGTTAGATCCGCGTCGTGTCCTCATGACACGGCGGTAGGATCGGGTAACAAGGCCGTTCAGTCGCGGGGGTCGTCCCCTGCACGGAACGAGCCGGAATGACGATCGCAAGATCGTTGTTTCGCTGACAATTGAGATCAAGCGCAACAAGGGCGTTTGGCGGATGCCTTGGCACTGAGAGGCGATGAAGGACGTGGCAGGCTGCGATAAGCTTCGGGGAGTTGCCAGCACACTTTGATCCGAAGATTTCCGAATGGGGAAACCCCATCCATCAGGATGATCGTCGACTGAATCCATAGGTCGACGAGGCGAACCCGGGGAACTGAAACATCTCAGTACCTGGAGGAAAGGACATCAACAGAGACTCCGCTAGTAGTGGCGAGCGAACGCGGACTAGGCCAGTGCTTCGATTGTAAGAACCGGAACACTCTGGAAAGAGTGGCCATAGCGGGTGATAGCCCCGTACGGGTAGAAAGCAGTCGGAGACTCGAGTAGGGCGGGACACGTGAAATCCTGTCTGAACACGGGGGGATCACCCTCCAAGCCTAAGTACTCCTCAGTGACCGATAGTGAACAAGTACCGTGAGGGAAAGGTGAAAAGCACCCCGACAAGGGGAGTGAAAAAGACCTGAAACCGAACGCCTACAAACAGTCGGAGGCCGCAAGGCTAACGGCGTACCTTTTGTATAATGGGTCAGCGACTTACTCTGTGCAGCAAGCTTAAGCCGATAGGTGTAGGCGCAGCGAAAGCGAGTCTGAATAGGGCGCTTAGTTGCACGGAGTAGACCCGAAACCGGGTGATCTAGTCATGGGCAGGTTGAAGGCGCGGTAACGCGCGCTGGAGGACCGAACCGGTTACCGTTGCAAAGGTATCGGATGACCTGTGATTAGGGGTGAAAGGCCAACCAAACTCGGAAATAGCTGGTTCTCCGCGAAAACTATTTAGGTAGTGCGTCGTGTGATTACCGCCGGGGGTAGAGCACTGGATGGGCTAGGGGGATCCAAAGTCTTACCAAACCTAACCAAACTCCGAATACCGGCGAGTACAGCGCGGCAGACAGACGGCGGGTGCTAAGGTCCGTCGTCGAGAGGGAAACAGCCCAGACCGCCAGCTAAGGTCCCTAAGTCATGGCTAAGTGGGAAAGGATGTGGGAATTCCATAACAACCAGGAGGTTGGCTTAGAAGCAGCCATCCTTTAAAGAAAGCGTAATAGCTCACTGGTCTAATCAAGAAATCCTGCGCCGAAGATGTACCGGGGCTCAAGCCATGCACCGAAGCTGCGGACTCGAAAGAGTGGTAGCGGAGCGTTCCGTAAGCCTGCGAAGGGAGACCCGTGAGGGCTCCTGGAGGTATCGGAAGTGAGAATGCTGACATGAGTAGCGATAAGAAGCGTGAGAGACGCTTCCGCCGTAAGTCCAAGGGTTCCTGCGCAAGGTCAATCCGCGCAGGGTTAGCCGGCCCCTAAGTCGAGGGCGACAGCCGTAGACGATGGGAACCACGTCAATATTCGTGGGCCTGCTGGTGGTGACGGATCCGAAAAGTGGCCCGAGCTCGTTGGCGAATGCTCGGGCGGCCCAAGGGTTCCAGGAAATAGCCCCAGCGTATAGACCGTACCCTAAACCGACACAGGTGGACTGGTAGAGTATACCAAGGCGCTTGAGGGAACTGTGTTGAAGGAACTAGGCAATTTACCCCCGTAACTTCGGGATAAGGGGGCCTCTGTCGGTCTCGACAGAGGGGCACAGACCAGGGGGTGGCGACTGTTTAACAAAAACACAGGGCTCTGCTAAGCCGTGAGGCGAAGTATAGGGTCTGACGCCTGCCCGGTGCCGGAAGGTTAAGAGGAGAGGTTCACGCCTTGAATCGAAGCCCCGGTAAACGGCGGCCGTAACTATAACGGTCCTAAGGTAGCGAAATTCCTTGTCGGGTAAGTTCCGACCTGCACGAATGGCGTAACGACTTCCCCGCTGTCTCCAACACAGGCTCGGCGAAATTGAATTCCCCGTGAAGATGCGGGGTACCCGCAGTTAGACGGAAAGACCCCGTGCACCTTTACTA
>Ga0102832_1001526_pt1 | contig 17274 bp, 16 predicted proteins | sample EBPBio282013_DNA_FD_88942 | JGI IMG/M metagenome (GOLD analysis project Ga0102832, IMG submission 88942) | Wastewater treatment Type I Accumulibacter community from EBPR Bioreactor in Madison, WI, USA - Reactor 2_5/28/2013_ DNA (Illumina Assembly) | ecosystem: Engineered > Bioreactor > EBPR >...
AGACGGCGGTGCAGCACCGACCGCAGCCGCTCCATGTCGAGCGGGGCGTCGAGCCACATGACGCTGTCGATCACCATGAGGTTGGTGGGCCGGTCCATCCGCAGCCAGATGGTGTCGACCGGGCCGACCGGCCGGCGCGCGCTCATGACAACCACCCACCCGGCGGCGCTGGGGTCGTCCGCCGATCCGAGCCTACGGGCGCACCGTCCACCTGGCTCGCGGATGCCCGAGCCCGGCCGTGACCTCCACGACAGGCGCGCCGTGGCAGGCTCGCGCCGTGGACGACGACGTGCTCGCACCCTTGGACGGAGTCGACGGGGTCGCATGGTCGGCGGCCGTCGCCGACGCCGCCACCGGCCGGCTGCTGGCCGTGCGCCATCCCGACGTCGTGCTGCCGACGGCGAGCATCGGCAAGCTGCTGCTGCTCCACGAGGCCGCGGCACGGATGGTCGACGGACGGCTCGACCCCGAGGCCCGCCTCGCGCGCACCGACGACGACGCGGTCGCCGACTCGGGCCTGTGGCAGCACCTGCGCCTCTCCGCGCTCCCCGCCGAGGACCTCGCGCTCCTGGTCGCGTCGGTGTCGGACAACCTTGCGGCCAACGTGCTCCTGCGCCACATCGGGCTCGACGCCGTCGCGGAGGTGCCGGGGCGGCTCGGAGTCCCGACGGTGCGGCTGCTCGACCGCGTGCGCGACGTCCGCACCCCCGACGACCCGCCGCACCTCTCGCAGGGCAGCGCGCTCGACCTCGTGCGCCTCGCCGGCATGCTCGCGGCCGATGACGCACCCGAGTGGGCCCTGCTGCGGCAGTGGCTGTCGACGGGCGTCGACCTGTCGATGGTCGCCGCGGGCCTCGGGCTCGACCCGCTCGCCCACGTCGACGGCGACCGCGGGCTGCGGGTCATCAACAAGACCGGCACCGACGCCGGGGTGCGCGCCGACGTCGGCATCGTCGGTGCCGGACGCCGCGTCGTGGCCTACGCCGTCCTCGCCTCGTGGACGCCGCAGGGGCCGGGCGACCCCGCGCGCGACGACGTGCTCGGGGCGATGCGCGAGGTCGGCCGCAGGCTGCGGGAGCTCGGGGCCTAGAGCGCCGGGCGCTCGTCGGTGCGGATGCGGTCCTCGCCGGCGTAGACCGTCATCCGCCCTCCGCGCACGAACGCTGCGAGCGTGATTCCGGCTGCACGCGCCGAGTCGACGGCGAGCGACGTCGGTGCCGACACCGCGGCCAGCACCGGGATCCCCGCCATCGCGGCCTTCTGCACGATCTCGAACCCGACGCGGCCGCTGACGACGAGCACATCGGGCCGCAGCCCGTCGAGCAGCGCGACGCCCACGGCCTTGTCGACGGCGTTGTGACGGCCGACGTCCTCGCGCACCGCCAGCAGCCGGCCGCCCGCCGTGGCGAGCGCGACGGCGTGCAGTCCTCCGGTGCGCTTGAACACGGCCTGCTGCGCCGACATCGCGTCGGGCAGCCCGGCGAGCACCTCGGCAGCGACGACGACGTCGGCGCGCACCGGGGGCACCTGGTCGAGCAGCGCGTCGATGTGGTCGCGCCCGCACATGCCGCAGGCGCTCGACGGGTGCGCAACGCGGCCGAGCACCGAGGGGTCGACCTCGACGTGCGGCGCGAGCGCGACCAGGACGTCGGACTCCGAGTAGCGCAGGTCGCCCGCGCAGTGCCGCACCTCGAGGACGTCGTCGCGGCTGCGCACCACGCCCTCGGCCACAGCCAGCCCGACGGCGAGCTCGTGGTCGTGGCCGGGCGTACGCATGGTCGAGCCGAGCAGCGAGACGGTGCCGCTGTGGCGGACATGGACCTGCAGCGGCTCCTCGACCACGACGTGGTCGGCACGGGATCCCGCGGAGTCGCCTGCGACACGCAGCACGCGCACGCGAGCGGTGGGGCCGCGGCGCGCGGGGACGTCGTCATCGTGCTCGGCCACGGGTGCCTCCGTGTGGTCGGCGCCGCGGGCGGCGCGTCCTCGGAGTGTAGGTCCGGCGGCGTCGGACCGCGCCGGATCAGACCTCGGCAGCGGCGTCGTCGTCGACGACCGGCTCGTCGTCGTCCTCGTCGCTGCTCGTGGCCTCGGCGCGCTGCGCCCACCGCGCGGCCAGGTCGGAGGCCGTGGCGGCTGCGCGCTGCACGGCCTCCTCGCCGCCGCCCTGCAGCGCCGCGGCATAGCCGACGAGGAACGTGGTCAGGGGCGCGGCTGGGCGCATGACGGCGCGTGCGGCGTCGCCGGCGAGGTCGAGCACGAGGTCGTTGTCGAGGTCCAGCTCGATGCCGAGCGCCTCGGCCAGCTCGCGGATCCACTGGTCGAGCACGGTGACTCCTTAGAGAGGTGTGTCGCCCGCACCGCGGGCCCGGGCCAGATCGTCGGGTGTGTCGATGTCGCGGGCGTCGGCTCGCGGCACGTCCACGGGCAAGAGCAGGTCGACGAGGTCGCCGAAGCGGTGGCCCTCGATCCCGTCGATGCCGTCGAGGGAGGCGAGCGCACGCCGCACCGCCGACGTCCGGTAGGCCGCCGCGAGCCACTGCCGCTGGCCGGCGTCGTCGACCGCGACGGCGGCCTCGGCCTGAGGAGCGGCATCAAGGGCGGCCAGCAGTGCCGCGGGCAGCGCGTCGGGGTGCACCAGGTCGGCGGCGAGGACGAGCATCACGTCGCGGTCGACGTGCGGCACCGCGGCGGCGAGGGCGGCCAGCGGTCCGCCGAACGGCGGCTCCTCGCGGACCCGGACGACGTCGCGGCCCAGAGCAGCGTCCTCGTCGGACGGCGGGCCCACGAGGAGCACGGTGTCGGCGCCGGCGACGGCCTCGACCACCCGGGCGCGCAGCGTGCGGCCGTCGAGCTCGAGCCCGGGCTTGTCGATCCCGCCCATGCGTCGTCCGCGGCCGCCGTCGAGCACGACGGCCGCACACGCGAGTCGGGCCGGCACAGGCGCCACGGTACGCGCTGCCAAGCGCGCCCGCGGGAGCCGGGAGGTTCCCGCCGCTGCCCCCTCCTCGGCAGACCCGGGCCCCCGTCCTAAGGACTCCGGCCGTGACGCTCCCGATTCCCCCGGATGGAGCAACGAAGGACGCCGGTCTTTCAGTCGCTGGGCCGTCGGGTCGAACCACACTGCATGGCACGTACACGGCACCTCACCCGGTCGGCGGTCATCGCCACGGCCAGCGCCCTGTTCGCCGTCGCCGGCGCGGGCACCGCCGCGCTCGCGTTCAACGGGCCCGAGGCCGCCCCGGTCGCCGGAGCCCCCGCCGTCGAGATCGTCGCCGCCCCCGCGCCCACCGCCGCCGAGAACTCCGCCCCGGCCAAGGCGCGCGCCGCCTCCCTGGCCCAGACAGCCGTCGCCGCGCACGCAGCTCGCGAGGCCGCGGCAGCGAAGGCAGCCCAGGTCGCCGCCGCCAAGAAGGCCGCTGCGGCGAAGGCGGCCGCCGCCAAGAAGGCCGCTGCGGCGAAGGCGGCCGCCGCCCAGCCCGCGCGCACCGCGTCGAGCCGCCCGTCCGGCAAGACCATCACGCTCGGCCGCTACGTCTACGCGCCAGGCTCGCAGTCAGCCATCGACAAGTGCCAGCTGGTGCTGTGGTGGACCAAGCCGATGTGGCTGGCCGCCCACAACTACTGCGGGTACCAGTGGCTGGCGTTCGTGCCCACCGGCACCACCGTCGTCGTGCCCTCCGGCAAGGCGGCCGGCACCTACAAGGTCACCGGCCACAAGCGGCTCTCGCGCCAGGGCGGCTCGCTCCCGAGCGTGAACGCCGACCTCGTGCTGCAGACCTGCGTCGGCTCCGGCACCGGGCTGACCCTGCTGCAGCGCGTCTGACCCCCTCGACCCGTCCCGATCCCGGACCCGCCGCCCACCACCGGGGCGGCGGGTCCCTCGGTCGGCTGACTGCTCGCCCGGCCCGGGTGATCCTGTCCCCCGTCGTCCGGATCCCGGTCCCCCGCGGCAGCCACGCTGGGTAGCGTCAGCCCGTGACCGAGCAGGCCGTCCGCACCCGCGCGTCGTACGACGCCGCCGTGGCGCGCCTGGTCGAGCAGATGGCCGCGATCCCGCCTGGCGCGCCCGTGCGCCTGGCCAAGCGGACGTCGAACCTGTTCCGCGGCCGGACGCCGACGACCACGCCGGGCCTCGACGTGTCGGCGTTCAGCGGCGTCATCTCCGTCGACGGGCAGGCCCGCACCGCCGACGTCCTCGGCATGACGACGTACGAGGACCTCGTCGCGGCCACACTCCCCCACGGGCTGGTGCCGCTGTGCGTGCCGCAGCTGCGCACGATCACCCTCGGCGGCGCCGTGACCGGCCTGGGGATCGAGAGCGCGTCGTGGCGCAACGGCTGCCCGCACGAGTCGGTGCTCGAGATGGACGTCCTCACCGGCGACGGCCGCGTCGTGACCGCGCGTCCTGACAACGAGCACGCCGACCTCTTCTACGGCTTCCCCAACTCCTACGGGTCGCTGGGGTACGCCCTGCGCCTCACGATCGAGCTCGAGCCCGTGACGCCGTTCCTGTCGCTGCGCCATGTGCCGACCGGCGACGCCGCCTCGCTCGCGAAGACGATCGCGGAGGTCGTCGCGTCCGGCACGTACGACGGCCAGCGGGTCGACTACGTGGACGGCACCGTGTTCTCCGCCGACGAGTCGTACCTGACCCTCGCGACGTACACCGAGCGCCGCACGCAGGACCCGAGCGACTACACGGGGATGGGGATCTACTACCGCTCGATCCAGCAGCGGCCCACCGACCTGCTCACGACGCTGGACTACCTGTGGCGCTGGGACACCGACTGGTTCTGGTGCTCGCGCGCGTTCGGCGCGCAGCGCCCCTTCGTCCGCCGGTTGTGGCCCAAGTCGAAGCTGCGCTCGGACGTCTACTGGAAGCTCGTCGCGTTCGACCGGCGGACACGCTTCTCCGCACGGCTGGCCGAGGTGCGCCGCCGGCCCGCCCGCGAGGCCGTCGTCCAGGACATCGAAGTGCCGGTCGAGGCGCTGCCCGACTTCCTCGAGTTCTTCCACCGCGAAGTCGGCATCGAGCCGGTGTGGGTCTGCCCGCTGCGGCAGCGCGACGCCGCCGCCACCTGGCCGCTCTACCCGCTCGACCCGTCGACGACCTACGTCAACGTCGGCTTCTGGTCGACCGTGCCGCTGCCGGACGGCGTCGACCCGGACGAGGGCCGGGTCAACCGCGCCATCGAGGCCGAGGTGACCCGGCTCGGCGGCAAGAAGTCGCTGTACTCCACGGCGTTCTACGGGCGCGAGGAGTTCGCCCGCCTCTACGGCGGGCAGGACTACGAGCGGCTGCGTGCGGCGTACGACCCGGCAGGACGGCTGCCGGACATGTGGACGAAGACGGTGGGCCGCGGGTAGCGCGGCAGCAGGACGTGCCGGCACGGGTGAGGGTCCGCGCCGGGGGCGGAAGGGAAGCGAACGTGAAGATCGCCGAGATCATCTCGTCGGTGGTGGGGCCGGACACGGGAGTGGAGTTCACGGCGTACGACGGCAGCCGCTACGGCTCGCCGGGCTCGGAGGTGCGCATCGACGTGCGCACGCCCGCGGCCGTGTCGTACCTGGCGCAGTCGCCGGGCCAGCTCGGCCTGGCACGCGCGTACATCACCGGTGCGCTCGAGGTGGACGGCGACCTGTTCACCGCCCTCGACCGGCTGGCCGCGGCGGGCGTCGCGAAGCCGCCGCTGGCCGTGCAGGCCCGGCTCGCTACGGCGCTCGCGCCGTTCATGCTCAAGCGCCAGCCGCTGCCGCCGGAGGAGGTGCGGCTCGGCGGGTCGGCGCACTCCAAGCGGCGCGACGCCGAGGCGATCTCGCACCACTACGACGTCAGCAACACCTTCTACCGCTGGATCCTCGGGCCGTCGATGGCGTACACGTGCGCCGTCTACCCCAAGCAGGACGCGACGCTCGAGGAGGCGCAGGAGGAGAAGTTCGACCTCGTGTGCCGCAAGCTCGGGCTCTCCCGCGGCGACCGCCTGCTCGACGTCGGCTGCGGTTGGGGCGGCATGGTGCTGCACGCGACGAAGCACTACGGCGTCAAGGCGATCGGCGTGACGCTCTCGGAGCAGCAGGCGGCGTGGGGGCAGGAGGCGATCCTGCGCGACGGCCTCTCCGACGTCGCCGAGATCCGCCACCTCGACTACCGCGACGTGCCCGAGAACGGCTTCGATGCGATCTCCTCGATCGGCCTCACCGAGCACATCGGCTACGCGAACTACGCGGCGTACTTCGGGTTCCTGCACTCCAAGCTCAACCCGACCGGCCGGCTGCTCAACCACTGCATCACGCGCACCAAGACCCAGCAGCGCACGCAGTACAAGAACGGCTTCATCAACCGCTATATCTTCCCCGACGGCGAGCTCGTGCCGGTGGGGAGGATCGTTTCGGCGGCCGAGGAGCAGGGCTTCGAGGTGCGGCACGAGGAGAACCTGCGCGAGCACTACGCGCTCACCCTCGCCGATTGGTCGCGCAACCTCCTCGACCACTGGGACGACGCCGTCGAGGAGGTGGGCCTACGCCGGGCGCGGGTCTGGAAGCTCTACCTCGCCGCCAGCCAGATGGGCTTCCACCGCAACTGGATCCAGCTCCACCAGGTCCTCGCCGTCCGCCCCGACCACCACGGCTCCGCCGACGTCCCCCTCCGCCTCGGCTTCGACACATAGGCCCCTCCAAGCCCGCCTCCTTCGTCAGCGGGCGTCGGGGCAGCGCTCGCCTGGGTCGTCCGCCCCGCTCGCTGCGCTCGCAGGTGTCGGCCCGTTCGGCCCGGGGCCTCGCTGCGCATCGGCCCGAGCCTCCGGACCTCCGGGGCGGCCGAGGGGGCGCCGGCTTCGCCGGCGGGGCGAGCAGAGGGGCGGCTGCGCAAGCTCCGCCGCGGCGTGTGCTCAGGTCGGTCTCGCCGGGCGTGCGGCCGGGCCATGCTCGCTGCGCTCGCGGTCGGCCGTCCCGGCGCGCGAGACCTGGGCCGCCGTCCGGAGCGGGGCCGACGCGAGCCGGCGACGAAGGAGGCGGCTCGCTTGGAGGCCATCAGCTACAGGATCCCGGGGCCGGCTACGTCGAGGCCGCCGTCGGCGGTGATGGTGGTGCCGGTGATGTAGTCGCCGGCGGGCGAGGCGCAGAAGGCGATCACGGCGGCGACCTCGTCGGCGGCCTGCATGGCGCGCACGGGCACGATCCTCGCGAGCTGCTCGGTGTCGATCCCGTACTTCGCGATCGCCTCGGTGTGCACGAAGCCGGGTGCGACGGCGACCAGGCGGACACCGCGGGGACCCCACTCGACGGTCAGCGTGCGCATCAGCGACTCGACGGCGGCGCGGGCGGCCGACGAGTGCGCCATGCCGGGCGTGCCGCGGTGCGGCGACATCGTCACGCTCACGACCTTGCCGTAGCCGTTGGGGAGCATCGAGCGCTCGGCGACGCGCGCGGTGAGGTACCACGTCGCATCCAGGTTGAGCCGGGTCACGGCCCGGAAACCCTTGTGCTGCAGCGACTCTGCGGGTGACACGAACTGGCCGCCCGCGTTGTTGACCAGGATGTCGATGCGGCCGAGGTCGGCGAGGGCCGCATCGAGCATCGCGTCGACCTGCTCGGGCTCGCGGACGTCGCAGGACGCCGTGCTCATCGGCTGCGCGTGCCCGGCCTCGGCCGACAGCCGCGCGGTCTCGTCGAGCGACTCCGGCGTCCGCCCCACGACGAGCACCCGGGCTCCGAGGCGGGCGAGCAGCAGTGCCGTGGCGCGACCGATGCCGCTGCCGCCGCCGGTGACCAGTGCGGTGCGGCCGTCGAGGCAGCCGTCGGCGAGCACGGACAGAGCATCGGGCCGGGTAGGGATCGCCATGCGCCGAACCCTAGGCCGTGGCCGCCGGGGCCGGGGGCGTCCTGACGAGGCTTCAGCGCGCCGTCAGGCCCGCGGGGCACTCGCCGCCGGACGCGGGCCGATCGTCGCCAGCCGACCGGACGCGCGCGCCGTCAGGCGTCCGGGAGCCCGCGCCGCCGGATGCGGATCAGATGGCGACGGGGCCGGGGACGAAGGGGCGGCGGAGGACGCCTGCTGCGACGAGCAGCCCGGCGCGCAGGCCGCCGTCCATCGCGACGGCGCCGACGAGGGCCTGCACCTCGTCGGCCATCGCGCGGTTGTCGGTGCGGTCGTCGGTCCGCCGCTCGAGGCCGAGGTCGCGCGCCCGGACGGCGAGCGTCGCGTTCGACGTCGCCGCACGTCGCTCGTCGCTCATCTGCGCCTCGGTCGCCGCGGGATCCGCGACGTACTGGGCGGTGGAGATGGCCGCCTCGATGACGGAGTCGCCGAGCATCGCGAGCCTTCGGCGGGCCGGGCCGGTGCGCGCGGCGGCGGCGTACCAGGAGGGCTCGACCGGCTCGAACCCGAGCGCGCGGGCGGCGTCGGCGTAGTGATGGCCGTCATCGCCGGTGGGGACGCCGGCGCGGCGGCGCAGGCCCTCGAGGCCCGGCCCCACCACGAGGTCGTCCGCCGCACGCTCGGCCTCCTCGATCCCGGCGTCGGCCCACAGCGCGCCGATGCTCGCCTCGATGCGGTCGGCGAGGCGGTGCCGCGACGCCGGGAAGGTACGCACCGCGGGCAGCCCGCGCCGGGCTGCCACCCGGCCGAGCGCATGGTCGGACACGAGGGCCTGCTGCTCGCCGGCGATCATCCGCAGCGACGACTCGTCCCACGGCTCGATGAGCACGAGCTCGGCGACGACGACGGCGTCGAGGATGGAGTCGCCGACGTACTCCAGGCGCTGGAAGAGGTGGCCGCGCGGGTCGAGCAGGGCAACGGCGAGGTCCTCGCGGGCCAGCGCGTGGCCGAGCGCGCGGTCGAGCTGGGCGAGGTCGCGCGCCGCATCAGGCCGCAGGCCGTCGCGCCAGGAGGTCACGGGGTCAGAGCATGCCCCACAGCACGGCGCCGGACAGGCGAAGGCCCCCCTGGTGTCCCGTCCAGGGGGGCCTTCGGTCCGTACGGCTCCGGGAGCCGGGGGAAGTGCTCCGGGGAGCCGCAGGTCTTCAGACCCGGACGCGCGCGGCCTTCCAGCTCGAGGTCCAGATGCGCTCGAGCATCACGCGCTTGCCGGGGTAGGGCGAGTGCCAGATGTAGCCGTTGCCCGCGTAGATGGCGGCGTGGTAGATCCGGCCGCTGCTGCTGTAGAAGAACACGAGGTCGCCGGGGACGATCTTGGACTTCTTGATCGGCGTCGCCCAGGAGTACTGGTCGCGCGAGACGCGCGGGATGGAGATCTTCAGCCGCGAGTAGACGTAGCGGGTGAAGCCCGAGCAGTCGAAGCCGACCGACGGCGAGGTGCCGCCGGCGACGTAGCGCACGCCCTTGAACCGCTTCGCCGTGGCGATGACCGCCTTGCCGCGCACGACGGGGTCGGCCTTGGCGTCGGCGGTGAGCTTGACGTAGCCGGTGCGCGAGGCAGGCAGCGAGAACGTCAGCACCGGGGCGGCGGTCACCGCGGTGCTGGCGGTCGACAGCGAGCTCGTCGACAGGCTCGACGTGGTGATGGCGGCGGAGGTGACCGAGGAGGTCGATCCGCCGTCCGGCGTGGTCGCGGCCGAGGCCGACGACGCGAACGCAGGGAGCATCGTGACGGCGAGCGCGACCGAGACGGCCGCGCCCACGCGCGCGCGTGCAGACGCCATGAGGTGTCCTCCACGACGCCTGCGAGGTGAGCTGTCGGGTTCGGAACGGGAGTTGTCCCGGCCGGTCGGAACCGGCTTCACCCCGAGGGCTCGCCGTACGGCGGGCCCGGAAAGTGGGTCCCCCGCTCCTGCCAGCGAGGTGGTGCGACCGTCGGCGACTGGCAGGACTCGGCGTCCGCCGGCGGCACCCGCCGGGTCTGGCGGGCAGGAAGGAACCTAGCCGTTCGGACGACCCCATGTCACGGGTATGTCACGGCCAATCGGGTGCCAATTCACCCGGAAACCGGACATACCGGCGCTGCGACCACCCGATCGGGTCATCGCAGCCGCCCTGGACCTGCCCGGGGACGGCGACGGCCCCCGTCCGTGAGGACGAGGGCCGGCGGAGCGGGTGCGGGTCGCTACCCCTTGGAGACGAAGACGTGCGACGCGGTCGCGGAGTCGAGCTCGGCGTACTCGCCGGCGCTCCCGACGAGGAAGCCGCCGGGCGACGCGACGACCTTCACGGTGGCGCCGGGCATGGCGCCCGCGCGGCGCAGCGCGGCCATGAGGACGGCGTCGTTCTGGATCGGCTCGCCGATGCGCACGACCGTCACGCGGGTGGAGCTGTCGCGGACGACCTTGTCGAGGGTCGACAGGCCCGACAGGTCGGAGTCGCTGGCGTCCTGGTCGAGCTCGTCGAGGCCGGGGATCGGGTTGCCGTACGGCGAGACCGTGGGGTGGCCAAGGATCTCCAGCAGCCGGCGCTCGACCTGCTCGCTCATCACGTGCTCCCAGCGGCAGGCCTCGGCGTGCACCTGCTCCCACTCGAGCCCGATGACGTCGACGAGCAGGCACTCCGCGAGGCGGTGCTTGCGCATGACGCGGGTGGCCATCGCGCGGCCGTCCTCGGACAGCTCGAGGTGGCGGTCGCCCTCCACGCTGAGCAGGCCGTCGCGCTCCATGCGCGCGACCGTCTGCGAGACGGTCGGGCCGGACTGGCCGAGACGCTCGGCGATGCGCGCGCGCAGCGGGGTGATGCCCTCCTCCTCGAGCTCGAAGATCGTGCGGAGGTACATCTCCGTGGTGTCGATGAGGTCGCTCACGGCGCGCTCGTCCCTCGTGCTCGTCGGATGCAGGTGAGGCTCATCTTGTCCTACCCGCCCGGGCTTGGCAGCGTGTCGCCGCCTCTGCCCGAGTCTGTCGCACCACACTGCGGACGCCCGAGGCGGCCCTGCGTCCCCGACCTGCGGGCCCGGCCGGGCGGGCCTAGCCTCGACCGGTGCCGAGCGTCCTGTGGTTCCGCCGCGACCTGAGGCGCCACGACAACCCCGCCCTGCTGGCCGCGCTCGACGCCGCACGCACGGACGGCGACGGCGAGGTGCTGCCGCTGTTCGTCCTCGACAACGCGCTGTGGACGCCGTCGGGCGACCCGCGCCGCGCCTGGCTGGTGCGCTCGCTGCACGCTCTCGACTCCTCGCTCGGCTCCGCGCTCGTCGTGCGCCACGGGGACCCCGCCGTCGTCGTCCCCGAGGTGGCCAAGGCGCTCGGCGCGCGCACGGTGCATATCGCCGCGGACTTCGGGCCGTACGGCGTCCGGCGCGACGCCTCCGTCGCCGAGGCCCTGGCCGCCGACGGCCGCGAGCTGGCGACCACCGGGTCGCCGTACGCCGTCGCGCCGGGCCGCGTGCGCAAGGGCGACGGCACGCCGTACCGCGTCTACACGCCGTTCTACCGGGCCTGGGCAGCCCACGGCTGGCGGCGACCGGCCGCCGACCCCGATGCGTGGCCGGAGTGGGTGCGCCGAACCCACGGACCGCTCCACTCCCAGGGCATCCCGGCCGAGCCCGGCCTCGGCGGTATGGCGCTGCCCGAGGCCGGCGAGGACGCCGCACGCGCGCGCTGGGAGACGTTCCGCGCCGACAGCCTCGCGTCGTACGGCGACCTGCGCGACCGCGCCGACCTCGCGGCGACGTCAGGGCTCTCGGTCCACCTCAAGTGGGGCGAGATCCATCCGCGCACGCTGCTCGCCGAGCTCGGCGACGCGGCCGGCCACGAGGTGTTCCGCAAGGAGCTCGCCTGGCGCGAGTTCTACGCCGACGTGCTCCACCAGGCACCGGCGTCGGCCCGCACCTGGCTCGACGAGCGGTTCGCGGGCATGGAGCACGACCACGGGAGCACCGCCGACGACCGGTTCGAGGCGTGGACGCGCGGCGAGACCGGCTTCCCGTTCGTCGACGCCGGGATGCGCCAGCTCCTCGCCGAGGGCTGGGTGCACAACCGGGTGCGGATGGTCGTGGCGAGCTTCCTGGTGAAGGACCTGCACCTCGAGTGGCAGCGGGGCGCGCGATGGTTCATGACGAACCTGCGCGACGCCGACCTCGCCAGCAACCAGCACGGCTGGCAGTGGGTGGCCGGCAGCGGCACCGACGCGGCGCCGTACTTCCGGATCTTCAACCCGGTGGCGCAGGGGCAGCGCTTCGACCCCGACGGCGACTACGTGCGCCGGTACGTCCCCGAGCTGCGCGGCATCGAGGGCGGCGCCGTCCACGAGCCCTGGAAGGCCCCGCTGCTGGCGCCCGACTACCCGGCGCCGATCGTCGACCACCGCGAGGAGCGCGAGGAGTCGCTCCGCCGCTACGCCGCCCTCAAGCGCTGACGTACCCGCTCTGGAGGGGTGACGCGTCGGTAGAGCGCCGCGTCACCCATCCAGAGCGGGCTTCTGCGCGGGTGGCGCACCGCGTGTGGCCTGCCGCAGCGAGGCCTCTGCGTGGCACGATGCGTGCACGAGACTTCCGACGAGGGGTGCGCATGAGCGGCACGGGGACGACGGCGCCGCTGACGTGCGCCGTCGTGGCCCAGAAGGGCGGCGTCGGCAAGACCACCGCGCTGCTCGGGATCGCGGGTGCCGCCTGGGAGCGCGGGCTGCGCACGCTCGTCGTCGACCTCGACCCTCAGGCCAACGCGACGGCCGCGCTCGACCCGGCCTCGACGGCGTACTCCACCAACGACGTGCTCGCCGACGCCCGGCCGGGGGTCGCCGCCGACGCCGTCGTCGCGTCGGGCTGGGGCGAGGGCATCGAGCTGATCCCGTCCGAGCGCGCGCTCGAGCACCGCGCGGTGCCCGAGGGCCGCGACTCCGCGCTGCGCCTGCGGATCGCCCTCGAGGGCGTGATCGACCGCTACGACGTCGTGCTCGTCGACTGCCCGCCGTCGCTGGGCGAGCTCACCCGCAACGCGCTCGCCGCTGTCCGGCTGGCGCTGGTGGTGACGGAGCCGTCGTTCTTCGCGCTCCCGGGAGCGGCGGCCGCGCTCGAGGCGGTCGAGGTCGTGCGCGGGTCCAACAACCTGGTGCTGCGACCCGCCGGGGTGCTGGTCAACCGGGCTCGACCGCAGACCAGCGAGCACGCGTTCCGCCTCGCCGAGCTGCGCGAGACCTACCCCGACCTCCTGCTGCCCGTGACGATCCCGGATCGGACGGCGCTGCAGCAGGCGCAGGGCGCGTGCGTCCCCGTGCAGGCCTGGCGATCGACCGGTGCCCACGAGGCCTCCGACGCCTTCGACGACCTGCTCGACCTGCTGCTCGACGCCGCTGCCCGCACGGTCGCCGACCTCGGCGTCGCCGCCGCCCTGACCTCCAGCCTCACCTCGACCGGGACGGACCACCGATGACCAACCCGACGCCGCGCCCCGCCCTGCGCAAGGCCGACGACGCCGGCATCCATCCGGCCGCGCCCAAGCCGGCCCGCACGCCGCGCACCCGCACCGCCGCGGCCGCCTCAGCAACGGCTGCGGACGAGGCCGCCCCCGCCCGCACGGCCAAGGCCCCCGCCAAGGCGCCTGTCAAGGCTCCGGCGCGGTCGGCTGCCAAGCCCGTGGCGGTCGCCGACGTCGCCGAAGCCGAGGCCCCGGCCGCACCCGCCAAGCCCCGCACCAAGCACCGCGGAGCGGGCCCGGCCAAGCCGACCGACCGCCCCAAGGGCAAGCGCGCGTTCCAGGGCACGACGTCGGACCACCTGCGCCGCACCGACGCGCCGGCGACCCCGCACGACGAGCTGCACGACGCCAAGCCGAAGAAGCGCGCCAAGGCCGACGACCTCATGTCGGGCGGCACCACCACGCTCAAGGTCACGGTGCCCAAGAAGCTGCGCAAGGCCGCAGCCAAGGAGGCCAAGCGCCGCGGCCTCGACGTCGATGCGGTGGTGGCCGACCTCCTCCACGCCTGGCTCACCGGCCGCCGCTGACGCGAGCGGTCAGGGGACGGGGTGGCGGCCGTCGTACTTGAGGAAGCCGGGGAACTTCGCGACCAGCGCGCCGACGACGGCGATGCAGGCGATGCCGCCGGACACGACGGAGAACGCCTCCGACGTCAGGGCCGCCACGGTGCCGGACTCGACGTCGCCGAGCCTCGGACCGCCCGCCACGACGACGGTGAAGACGCCCTGCAGCCGGCCCCGGTACTCGTCGGGCGTCGCGGCCTGCAGCATGGTCGAGCGGAAGACGGCGCTGACGTTGTCGGCGGCCCCGGCGATCGCGAGCAGCACCGCCGCGACCGGCAGCCAGTGGGCGAGGCCGAACAGGGCGATGGAGCCGCCCCACACCATGATCGCCAGCACGATCGCGAGGCCCTGGCGCCGCACGCGGCCGAGCGGCCCGGACAGCACGCCGGAGATCACGGCGCCGATCGCCGGCGCGGCCGAGAGGACTCCGACGGCCGTCGCGGCCATGCGGGGGTCGTCGGGGTACATGCCGGCCGCGATGGCGGGGAACAGCGCGCGCGGCATCCCGAACACCATCGCGGCGATGTCGACGTAGAACGACATCTGCAGGTTGAGCTTGCCGCGCAGGAACGTCAGGCCGTCCTTGACCGCCGCCCAGCCCGCGCGGCGCGAACCCGCGGATCCCTCGGGCGGCACCGGGCGCAGCCGCCACATCGCGTAGAGCACAGCGCTGAAGGCGACGACGTCGACGGCGTACGCGACCGCCACGCTGCCGGTCGCGGCGATGAGCACGCCGCCGAGCAGCGGGCCCACCGAGAACCCGATGCCCCAGGCCAGCATCGACAGCGCGTTCGCCGCCGGCAGCAGCTCGGGGCCGACGAGCCTCGGGATGATCGACTGCCGCGCCGGGTTGCCGATCGCGAAGAACGCCGACTGCACGGCGACGACGACGTAGAGCAGCCCCACCTGCGCGACGCCGAGCATCGTCGTGGACAGCAGCACCACCGAGCAGACCATGAGGCCGACTGCGGCGAGCAGCCCGAGCTTGCGGCGGTCGTGGGTGTCGGACAGCGCGCCGCCGTAGAGGCCGAAGCCGATGAGGGGCACAAGCTGGAAGAGCCCCACGAGGCCGACCGCGAACGACGACTGCGTGAGCGCGTAGGTCTGGATGCCGACCGCGACGGCGGTCATCTGCTGACCGACGTTGCTGACGCTGTGCGCCAGCATGATCCGCCGGTAGTCCGCCGAGACGCGCAGCGGCGTCAGGTCGGCGAGCAGGCGGGCCACGGGCGACGACCCTACGGCGCACCTGGGGGCCGCGCCCGACAGAGAGGCCGCGCGTAACAGTCCGAACTGGGCAAGAACGCCGCGGTTCTGGCCCACGTGAGGCTGTTACACGCGTCCGGTCAGGGGGAGAGGCGCTCGGTGCGCCAGGCGGCGGCGTCGTCGAGGGCGGCGGGGGTGCCGGCGTCGCGGCGGACGTAGCGGAGCCGGTCGTGCAGGCGCGACGGCCGGCCCTGCCAGAACTCGACCGACACCGGTCGGATGACGTAGCCGCCCCACGCGTCGGGCAGCGGGACGTCGTCGGGCGAGCCGGTGTCCGGGAAGGCCGCGGCGAGCTCGGCGTACCTCGCCTTGAGGACGTCGCGCGATGCGATCACGGTCGACTGCGCGCTGGCCCAGGCGCCGAGCCGGCTGCCGTAGGGGCGGCTGGAGAAGTACGCCGCCGACTCCTCGCGGGCCACCTGCTCGACGTCGCCCACGACGACGACCTGGCGGCTCAGCGGGAGCCAGGGGAACACCGCGGACGCCCGCGGGTTGTCGCGGAGCGCGCGGCCCTTGCGCGACTGGTGGTTGGTGTAGAACGCGAAGCCCCGCCCGTCGGCGGCCTTGAGCAGCACCGTGCGCGCCGAGGGGACGCCGTCGGCGTCGGACGTCGCGACCACCATCGCGTTGGGTTCCGTGACGCCCGCCTGCACGGCCTCGCCGAGCCAGCGCGTGAACTGCGCGAGCGGCGCCGGGGCGAGGTCGCCCTCGACGAGCCGGCCCTGGTCGTAGTGCAGGCGCATCCCGGCCAGCCCCTGCCGGTGCACGTCGTGGTCGTGGTGCGACTCCTCCGCCATGGCCCCATCCTCCCGCCCGGGAGGCGCCGGCGCCCGGTGGTGGACGGCGGCCGGACCGCCGCCAGGGTCAAACGACCCTGCCGTCCCCGCGGAGGGGCGGGGTTTGCCAGGATGGGGAGGCTGCGCCGACCGCCCCACCGGGATCGGCGCCGGCCGACCAGGCCCGCCCCCACAGGAGCGGGAGCACTACGGGCGCGCAGCACCGCGCCCCGTCAGAACGGAGCGCGTCAATGTCGGACTTCGTCCCTGGCCTCGAGGGCGTCATCGCCTTCGAGACCGAGATCGCCGAGCCGGACAAGGAAGGCAGCGCGCTGCGCTACCGCGGCGTCGACATCGAGGACCTCGTCGGCCGGGTCTCCTACGGCAACGTCTGGGGCCTGCTCGTCGACAACGAGTTCAACCCCGGCCTGCCGCCGGCCGAGCCGTTCCCCATCCCGGTCCACTCCGGCGACGTCCGCGTCGATGTGCAGTCGGCGCTCGCCATGCTCGCGCCGGCGTGGGGCCTCGAGCCGCTCCTCGACATCGACGACGACAAGGCCCGCGACGAGCTCGCGCGCGCCTCGGTCATGGCCATGTCGTTCGTGGCGCAGAGCGCGCGCGGCATCGGCAAGCCGATGGTCCCGCAGAGCCTCATCGACGAGGCGAGCACCGTCGTCGAGCGGATGATGATCCGCTGGCGCGGCGAGCCCGACCCCAAGCACGTCCAGGCCGTCGATGCCTACTTCGTGTCGGCTGCCGAGCACGGCATGAACGCCTCGACCTTCACCGCGCGCGTCATCGCCTCGACCGGGGCCGACGTCGCCGCAGCGCTCTCCGGCGCCGTGGGCGCCATGTCCGGCCCGCTGCACGGCGGCGCCCCGGCCCGCGTGCTGTCGATGATCGAGGGCGTCGAGCAGGACGGCGATGCACGCCACTACGTCAAGGGCGTGCTCGACCGCGGCGAGCGGCTCATGGGCTTCGGCCACCGCGTCTACCGCGCGGAGGACCCGCGCGCCCGCGTGCTGCGCCGCACCGCGCAGGAGCTCGACGCTCCGCGCTACGAGGTGGCCGTCGCGCTCGAGCAGGCGGCGCTGGCCGAGCTGCGCGAGCGTCGTCCGGACCGCGTGCTCGAGACCAACGTCGAGTTCTGGGCCGCCATCGTGCTCGACTTCGCCCAGGTGCCCGCGCACATGTTCACGTCGATGTTCACCTGCGCCCGCCTCGCCGGGTGGAGCGCCCACATCCTCGAGCAGAAGAAGACCGGCCGCCTCGTGCGCCCGAGCGCGCGCTACGTCGGCCCCGGTCCCCGT
>Ga0102832_1001528_pt1 | contig 17255 bp, 21 predicted proteins | sample EBPBio282013_DNA_FD_88942 | JGI IMG/M metagenome (GOLD analysis project Ga0102832, IMG submission 88942) | Wastewater treatment Type I Accumulibacter community from EBPR Bioreactor in Madison, WI, USA - Reactor 2_5/28/2013_ DNA (Illumina Assembly) | ecosystem: Engineered > Bioreactor > EBPR >...
GACGCTCTTCCGATCTGTATTTCGCGGGTCGTGACGTAAAGGTGTTGACCTACGGCGATACACTCGACGGCGAGGACATCCTACCAAATTTTAGCATCGCCGTTGATGATATTCTTTAATTTTCTGATGAGGGAATTGCCCCCAACCTTTTGTTCTTTGGCTAAGGTCACCACAAACTGCATCATCTGTGGATGGCTTTCTTTAAAGCGAACCGGAGAATAGTGCCCATATTTCCCCTTCAATACGTTGGATGACGGTGATGTAAAACCTTCACAGTCTTGCGGGAACTTCTCATCACCGAGTTGGGCGATCAAATAACCAATCTCAATGTATTCAGGATATGATGACCGTAACGGAACCTCAATCAAGAAGTCCTCTCGTGCATGGTGCGACCGCACACTTACATTAAGTTCACTCAATCGTTCTAGAGCTGCTCGGCGTTTCTCCGTCAAATCCCACTTTGGGTTGATAATAATTTTGCCCTTTTCGCTCATAATAGCCTCCTATTGGCAGCAGGTAGCGGTTAGCTTAAGTGTAAGTTTATGGCGGCGGCGGCGGCAGTAGAGCGCCAATTAAGTTTTCAGTTGACAGTCTCCAGTCAACAGTTCAAGGCAAAGGCGAAATGATGCTGTTGCTGTTGTTGCTGCTGTTGAGAATCAACCCGTTTTCGCAAATTTCTTCACATTCTTCACTTTCACAGTGCATTTTATGTCGGCGTTGGCGGCGAAGTCGTCCAAGTCGGCGACGACAAAGTAGTCTATAGTCTTTAGTCGACAGTCATTAGTCAAAGACAAAGGCGAATACAAGTCGCCAAGTGCGCCAAGAAAATGCGGTTGTTAAGGTGCGATTTTATTTGCAGCGGCGGAGGGTTGGTTCGCTGCTGCCCCGCAAGGGGACTATAGCAACGTTTGCAGCAAAATAGTTATCAGTCAACAGTTTTCAGTTGACAGCCAAAGGCAAAAGCACAATCAGCGTAACAAGCAGCAATAGCGGCAAATGCAGCACGACGATTTGTGCATGTTGGGTGATAGATTTGTTAAGGTGCGGCAGCGTTTCTTAGGTAGGGGTTTGCCGGCGGCAAACCCCTACATCCAGCCCTTTAAACAGCATATCCGAGTTTGAAGCGTTTAGGGTGAACATTTGTCAGAACATTTGGTCTCTTTTAAGACGTGTTGGCGCTAACCATTTTGAGGGAGAAAATGTGTTAAGAAGGTTGGGGGATGGTTGGAATTTGGTAGACAAGGTTTGTAAATTCTAACGAAGTGGAATGAATCGAACTTGATCCTTGAAATCTTCAGGGGAACTGGCTTCGATGAGTAACACAAGTTCATCAACCGTTGCACCAATTCCTAATTTTAGATTGACCTCGATAATGCCAACCATCGGCAAGCCTTGCCTAACACGATCATAGGCATAACCGGCTAATGTATTGACATCGTGGGTGAGCAATATACGATCTTGTGCGGCTGCCCATGCAATCAAATCAGGGTCAGATGCGCCAGCGAAATCGGTATCTTGAGCACGGAGAACATCAAGCTGGGGGAGCACGATACGCAGTTTATCAAGCAATTTACCGTTAAAGTTTTCATCAGCTAAAAAGCGCATGAGATTTATTTAGCACGCCGTTTAGCATCCAGACGTGCTAGTAATTCGTCCTTCGTTGGGAAAGGAGAGCGAGTTTCCCATTCCTGACGAATACGATCCGCCTCATTGGTACGACGCTCGATATAAGCGTTCACCCCAGATTCATTCGCCAGATAGTAACCAATAATCGCATATATATCGGCTAGAGGGATGGTCGGAAAACCCTCGTGCAATTCTTCGGGCGTTTCGTTTTGCCGATAGAAGCCAATGAGTGTATCCAAAGTGACCCGTGTTCCGCTGACACGGATTGCGCCATCCTCATCCATCTTTAGAGGCAAGCTAACGGTTTCAGGTAGTGCAAACATGTTTATAGCCTTTAACTATTCATGCGTGGGTATCATTATACTATGGCGAGATTAGATTTCGATCAAAGAAGGAATCCATGAAAATATTTGACTTACTCATTCCCGAATTCAGTAAGACTGTGGCAGGCAACTCCCCTTTCCCTGACTACTTTTACGATGATGACAGTCTACTTGAAGCCACATTACTCGATTTAATGCATTACACATTGGACTCAACAACTGCCCTTTTATTCGATTTAAGGACTGCTATGTATTTATCAGATGGAAATACGATGGTCATCGTATTTCGCGGTGTCAAGGATGTTGTCCTGACTGACAAATTGACAATACGCCACGTTTGGATGATTGGGGATTCTCGATTTAGTAAAACGGATGAGGGTGTTAAATTACAGTTACCACTTATGGAAAGAAACATAAGCATCGCTGCTCAAAAACTTGATGTCTATATCGGGAATGCGAAAAATATTGGTGAAATTGGTACGTCTTTAGACGAAGGCATTATGGATTATCTTCAAACAACACCTCATTGGGAGTCCGCATTTGAGGTAATTACTTCGTCAGAATGGAAATAGCAAACTGAGGTATGGTCTTGGATGACTTCCTCCAAACACCTGTTTAGCCATTCGGCACCCTGCCCACGTACCGCGCACGTGGGCGGATGATCGCACCCGCGCGGTACTGCTCGATGGCATGACCGATCCAGCCGACCGTCCGCCCCAGCGCGAACAACGCCAGCGCCGCGCCATCCGGTAAACCCAGCACCCGTTCCAGTGTCGCCAGCGCGAAATCAATCGTGGGCAGTTTACCCGATACACCCGTCACGGCTTGAGCTATGGCGGTCGCCAACATGAAATCCGGTGAGTCCGGCGCATGTTCAGCCAGCATCGCCATCAACGCTTGGGCGCGGGGATCACCTTCGGGGTACAAGCGGTGGCCGAAACCGGGTAGATCATCACCCCGCCGCAGCCGTTCACCGATCACCTGTTGTACCCGCTCGACCTGCCCGACCTCGCGCATAAAGGCTGTCACCCGCGAGGTATGCCCGCCGTGCTTGAGACCTTGCAAGGCCGCCAGCCCCGCCTGCACCACCGCATACGGGTTGGCATCCACCGAAGCCGTCACCCGCGCCGCAAAGGACGAGGCGTTGAGTTCGTGGTCGGCACACAGCACCATCGCCGCGTTGAGAAGGTGCGCCGCCTCGGTTGACCACGCGGCAGCCAGCGTCTCCGCGATACTCATCCGTGAATGGCTCCCTCCCTCGCTTGCGGGGGAGGGTTGGGGTGGGGGTAAGGCATCACCCATCCCTTTGAGGATACGTGCGCCAGTACGCGCCGCACCCGCCGCACTCAGGTCATAGGCGGCGAAATCTTGTACCGAAGCCAGCGTCAGCGCCATCTGCAAACGCGCCATCATCGGCAGATTGAGGTGGGCGAACGCACTGAGATCGACCTTTGGAAAAGGCTGCCTGAACAAATCAAGCATCGCATCCATGTCATCCAACCAGATCAGCGCCGCCACGTCTTCCAACAGTTGTGACCGCGCTAACTCGGCTGCATCCTGCCCACGGAAGTACAGGCGGCCATCGGCGATGAGCGTGATCGACGAGTCGAGCAGGGGAACGCCCCAGTGCAGCGCGTCCTCAACCACCTTCGCCGGATCGCGCCGTTGTTCCTTACGCCCGACCAGCTTATCCACGTCCTCGGCGAGGTAGCGGCGTTTGCGGGTCGTGCCGCCGCCCACCTCCGACCGGATGAGACCACGGCTGACATAGGCATATAGCGTGGCTTCTTTCACACCCAAGCGTTCACAGGCTTCCCCTGCGGAGAGATATTGAGTCATCACTTCCTTATTGGATACATTGATTATTTAATCAATATTGACAAGTATATCATAAAAAATCTACTCTGTAAGCAAGATAAGGCAGTTGAACCGCAGAGACGCAGAGAAAAGAAGAGAAGAATTAACCACAGAGACACAGAGATCACAGAGAAAAGCAAAGAGTTTTGCAGCGTAAACACACAAGTCGAGAGATAGGATAGAGAGATGATACCCGAACCGCAGTCACCCGAATATTTTTTGGAGAGTTTTCCGCGAGAGGATTTCCCACGCTACCTGTGGACGGATCGCCCCGCTGACCTGCCCACACAGGCGTGGGCGACCGAGACCACCCACCGCGACGGACAGCAGGGCGGCCTCCCCCTGAGCGCCGAACAGAGCCTCCGCATCTACGACATCCTATGTGCGTTCACGAGGAAAAGTGGCGCGATCCGGCAGGCCGAGTTCTTCGTCTACCGCCCTTCCGACCGCGAGGCGTTACAAGGCGCGCTCGAACGCTACCACGCGGGCGCACCCATCGAGCCGACGACATGGATACGCGCCTCGGCGAAGGATGTCGAACTCATCAAGACACTCGGCATCCGCGAAACGGGGATGCTAGCCTCCGCCTCGGATTACCACACCTTCCACAAGTTCAAGCCGGGTGGGCGCAATCAGGCCGCAAACACCTATTTGGACGCGGTGCGGGTGACGGTCGAGGCGGGGATTCGCCCACGTTTGCACCTTGAAGACGCGACCCGCGCACCGATGGACTTCATGCTGCCCTTCGTGGAGGCCGTGCAAGCGATCTGTGCTCCCAGCGGCTTGCAACCCAAGTTCCGCGTGTGCGACACGATGGGCTTAGGGCTGCCGTATGACGATGTCGAGCTGCCCCGCAGCGTGCCGCGTATCATTCGAAAGCTGCGCGGGATGGGCCTCACGGCGGAGGATTTGGAGTTTCACCCGCACAACGACACCGGTTTGGTGGTCGCCAACTGCCTCGCGGCGGTGCGGGCGGGCTGCGCGGTCATCAACGGCACGTCGTTGGGTAAGGGCGAACGGTCGGGTAACGCGCCGCTGGAAGCCGTGCTGCTCCACCTGATCGGCATGGGTTACTACGGTGAGGGGCAGCCGGACTTCAAAGCCCTCAACGCGCTGGTCGATTTGTACGCCGATATGGGTGAAGGGCTGCCGCCCAAGTACCCGCTGTATGGGCGGGATGCCCACCGTACCCGCGCCGGTGTCCATGCGGATGGGCTGAACAAGTTCTGGTGGATGTACGCGCCGTTCAATGTGCCGGAACTGCTCGGTCGACCGTTGGAAGTCTCGCTGACGAAGGACTCGGGCATCGCGGGGCTGATCTTCCTCATCCGCCAGCACCTCGGCATCGACCTACCGAAAGACGCGCCGGAACTCCAGCCGATTCAGGCGTGGCTGCTGAACGAGTTCGACAACGGACGGCAGACGAGCGTCGAGTGGGAGGAGATCGAACCACTTGTCCGGCGGGAAGTTGGGGCGGTGGCACAGGCGTAAAATACGTTTAACGCTAAGGCGCTAAGACACAAAAGGTTTTGAATGTAGGGGTTTGCCGGCGGCAAACCCCTACGATATACGATAAATGAATTAGAGTACCGTTGTCCGTAAATGTTCGTCAATGACTTCCAAGCTGAGGTGCTGCCCGATGAGGTCGCTGTAAAACGCCTCGCGGATAATCCCCTCGGGGTCGATCAGGAAGTCAGCGGGGATGCGGTAGAAGTTGCTGCCCTCTTCTTTAGTCAGTGCGAACCCGGCGGCTGCGGCAGCTTGTACCCGCGCTTGACCATCTGGCGCGGCCATCGTCGCCTGCACCTTACTCTCGGAGGTTTCAACGCCGTACAGGTCATACAACCGCGCTTCGGGGTCGGCAATCAGCGGGAAGGGCGCATCCTGCTTGCCCACATATTGCCCCATGTTGGCGCGGGGCGATTCAAACACCGCCAGCATATCCAGTCCTTTGGCTTCATACTCAGGGTACTTTGCGATGAGTTCGTGGACGCGCAGGTTGCACAGGGCGCAGGCAGCGTTGCGGTAGAACGAGAGCAGCAGCCAGCGGCCGTGGTAGTCGGCGAGGTTAATCGGGCGGTCAAACAGGTCAGGCGACTGGAAAATAGGCGCGGCCATACCAGCCATCAACTTTGTTGTGGTTTGAGTCATTTTATACGTCTCCAATGGGATAGTGGATTGCGGTATACTACAACGAGAATCTTGGTAACTAGTCAGCCTGACTTACTAATATAATAAGGTAAGCTGACTAATTTGTCAACAGGTTGATGTATGCCCGAAGTAACCGACAGCTACGACGACAATATCGGCCGCCTGCTGAACCTCGCCATGCGCGACTTCCAAACGCGCTGTGCCGAGAAGCTCCACGCGCGCGGCTATACCCAACTGAGCGCCACGCACCTGACGATCCTCTCGTACATCGAACCGGCGGGGTCGCGCATCGTCACGCTGGCGGAACGCGCGGGCATGACCAAGCAGTCGATGGGCGATCTCATCCGCGAGTTAGAAGCGCAGGGCTACGTGGAGCGTTCGCCCGACCCTAGCGATAAGCGGGCGGTCATCATCAAAATGGCGCAGGAAAACGGCAACTTCATGAGCGATGCCTTCGCGATTATGGCGGAGATCCAAGCCGAGTACGCGGCGGCACTCGGCGGCAATGGCCTCGACGACCTGCGTGGGTTGCTCAAGCGGCTGCTCAACCGGAATGCAACCGACAAAGGTTAAGCAGGCCATTTCGATTGACAACACACGTATAATTGACAGATATGAATTGACGTGAGGTGAATCATGATCAATGAAGAAATACTCGACACACTCCGTAGACTTAACCGAACTGAGAAACTTGAAGCGCTCCAAGTGTTAGCCTATGAATTGGCACAGGAAGAAAAAGTCGCCTTACCCAACATGGATTTCCCTATTTGGTCGCCTTACGACTCCTATGAGGCAGCCGAAACCTTGAGAAAGTTTATGGAACCCGCTCATTAGAAACCCAATTCGAGCTATCTTACCGTCACGCCCACCCGTTCGAGCAGCTTACGCGCGTAGTGGGCGGGATAGGCAATCGGGTCGCGGTTATTGCCGTGCGAGTCCGAGCCAGCGCTGACGAGCAAATCGTGCTTCGCGGCGTACTCGATATACATGGCGGTTTGCTCCGGCTTGTGCAGCGGGTAATACGCCTCGAAGCCGTCAATCGGCACTTCGGCGCGGAGTTCGTCCAGCATGGGTGGGTCAAATATCGGGTAGTACACGCCGCGACCGGGGTGCGCGATGAGGCATACACCGCCGTCCGCATGAACCGCTTCCACCACCGGGGCAATCTCGTTCCCCTCGAAGCGCACGCCGACTTCTTGCATCGCCTGCCAGAGCGCGGGTTCGTCGCCCTCGAAGCCCAGCTTCGCCAGCAGTTTCGCGAGTTCGTGCGGCTGGCGTGCCGAGGGCAAGGCGAGAATACCCGCCAGCATTTTGGCCTGTTCAACCTCATCTTCTTCCAGCAAGTCTTTGATGATGGTGTAGCCCTTTGACCGCATCCGGGCGAAGGCTTGGGTGATGTTGGCGTTCTGCATGTCCCAGAGTTTGGTTGAAACCTGCCGCAAATGTGGCGCTGCCGGATCATAGCCGAAGCACAGCACGTCGACCGACTGCCCCTTCCAGCGCGTGCTGAGTTCAGCCGCCACCAACACCGGCATCCCCTTAGCGGCGGCGAGTGTCTGTAAGTCGGCAACCGTATCCACGCGGTCGTGGTCGGTGATGGCGATCAGGCCGAAATCGGCAGCTTTGGCGTGGTCGAGCAAGCCTTCCGGTGTCCACACGCCGTCACTAAAAACCGTATGCAGTTGAAAGTCAATCGGGCTGTTGGCATCCAGCACCAAACCCTGTGTCGAAAGAGGCATTCTGTTGTCCTATCGCTCTATGCTGTGTTGTTGACCGAACGCGATCAGTTCCCCCGCCGCCCGCTGGTAACCGCCTGCCGCCCGTAACGACTCCCCGAGCAAGACGGCTGCCGCGTGGTACTGCGCCTTTTGAGCCAGCACCTGTTCAAGCGCTGCCCGCAGCATGGGCGCGGTCGTTTGCCCGAACGGCGCGTTGTTCGCCAGCGCCACCCCCGCGCCGTGGTTGACGACCTGCTGGGCGACTAAACCCTGTTCCAACTGCTGGGGGATAACGATCAGCGGCACGTTATAGTATAAGCCTTCATGGACGCTGTTCATACCGCCGTGAGTGACGAATACGTCCACCCGCTTGAGGATTTCCAACTGTGGCACGAAGTTACGGACGATGAAGTTCGCCGGAATCGTGCCGAGCGCGTTGATGTCGGTTCGCTTTCCGGCGGAGAGAATAAACTGCGCCGGATGATGACCGAACGCCTCGAAACACTGGCGGTAAAAATCGAGGTTGTCGTTGTTGATCGTCCCCAGCGAGATATAGACGACCGGACTGCCGGTGATCGCCTCAAAGGGGAAGCCGGAGTCGTCTTTGCGTTCGGCGAGCGATGGCCCGACAAACTTATACGTGCTGCCGAGCTTCTCACTGGCGGGTTGGAACTTTGAGGACGTGTACACGATATTCATCGCGCCGGTATTACTGAGCGCCCCGGCCAAGCCCACGCCTTTGACCCCGAACTTCTGGCGCATCCGCCACGCCGTTTGCCAGTAAGCGGGCATCCGCACCACGATACTGCCGAGCATGTTGAGCAGGGTCAGCGGCGGGACAGGCGGCATCGAACTGGGCGTGATGACAAAGGTGCTGATGGAAGCCGCGCCGGGGATGCCGAGCTTATTTGCCGCCTGCCGCCCCCACGAGGCCAGCGAGTCGAACAGCACGGTGTCCGGCTTCTCGCGTTCCAGCAGTTCCAGTACCCACGGCATGATGAACTCGGCGATTTTGACCAGTTCAAGCGCGTTATCGGCGAGGTTGCCCCCACCTGCGTTGTTGATGAGTCCCTCCATCGTGGGGATGTGCGGGTAGGCAATGAAGGTCGCACCGGTGGCTTCGTGGGCGGCGCGGGTATCCTCGGTATTCACGCAGATGATCGTTTCGCCGCGCTGCACCAGCTCGCGGACAACGGGTAAGGCAGGGTTGATATGCCACTGCGCGGGGATATTGAAGAATACAGTTTTCGACATGGTTGTTATTTCTCCCGAAAACAGTATAACCGATTCGGGGCTGCCGGTTGCTCCACCCTTCGATGGAGGGAGAGAAGTCGTTAGCTCAAGGCGAAGGCGAAAACCGAATCGCCAAGAACGCCAAGAACGCCAAGAAAGATAGAGAGCGCCAAGTGTTTTATGGCGGCGGAGTAGGCGTAGTCATGGATGACGTTATAGGTGTCATGTGAAGAGTGCCGTTCGCGTCAGCATATGCCAGTTTACTGCTATCAGGACTCCAACTTAAGGACGTTACACTCGTATCAACCTGAATCACTTCAACGGTCTGAGATGTCGTCACGTCCCAAATACGAATGGTACTGTCTACACTCCCACTAGCAAGATACTGCCCATCCGGTGACCAAGCCACAGAAACAGGACTATCCAAATGTCCCTTGAGGAGACTTAAAGGTTCAAGCGTAGCAGCATCGAGGATACGGACAGAACCGTCGAGGCTTGCCGCCGCAATTTGGCTGCCGTCACTTTTCCAACTGATTGAATAGATAGGCGGTCTATCAACTTCAGGATCGAGCGAGTCTTGGATACGGTAGGCTTCGAGTAACTCGCCAGTTGCAGCATCCCAAACAAGGATCGCCGAATCAAGCCCTGAAGTCGCCACTTGGGTTCCATCAGGACTCCAAATCACTTCCGTTACAGACTGAATATGCCCACTTAAGGTTAAGAGCAGTTCGCCTGTTGTCGAATTCCAAATTTGAACCTCCTCACCACTTGCACTTGCAATCTTGTTTCCATTAGGACTCCAAGCTACAGATTTAACAGGATGCGAATGATCCTGAAACGTCAATACAGATTGGTTTGTACTCACATTCCAAATTTGGACACGATTTCCGGTTGCAACGGCTAATTTTGTCTCCGATGAATCCCATTTGACGGCAATCACGAGATCATCGAAAGTTGGAAGCGTACTGATTGTCTGCCCTGATGTAGTATCGATAATTTGAACAGTGAAATCGGTACTTAAGGCAAGTTTAGCACCTGAGGGGCTGTAGTCCACTGATGATATAACTGCATCTTGTGCCATTACGCCGAAGAATACACTGAGCAAAAGAAATAGCATGGTGATTAAAGTGGTATTTCGTCTATGAGTCATTAGATTTTTCCTTTAATCGTTTACTGAGGTGTCTGATGATATACAAAAGTTATCCACGTTTGACTAAGAACTTCCTCTCGCGTAATAATTACCCCTGCATGGTGATTCAACTCGCATGATATCCGCTCTCCATCTTCGAACTCTTATAAACTAAGTTTACTTTCGGTTAACCCGACAAACTGTATTCAAACCCTCCGCTAACCCTATGTCGTTATCCCTCCCCTGTAAAGTTAGCGCCGACATCGCCAAAAAGTGACCAAATGTTCTGACAAATGTTCACCCTAAACCCTTCCATTTCGATTATGCTATTGAAAGGGCTGTCTTTATCCCTGTACCGGCTCCCCTCTCCTAGCTGTACTCAGCGGTCGGGAGAGGCTGACGGTGGAGTGAGCCTGCGAGCGTACCGTCGTAGGGGTGAGGGCTTCACCGCCGCACCTTAACAATCACATCAGCAACGACAGCGGCGGCAGACCTCTCATGCTTCGTCGCCGATTTTTTGTCTTTGACTGTCATCTGTTGACTGTAGACTGATGCCTCGTTGTGCCGCCTGTGCCTCATATTTTGCCTTTAACTGTCGACTGTTGACTATCGACTAAAGACTACCTTTGCAGCAAACGTTGCTATAGTCCCCTTGCGGGGCAGCAGCGAACCAACCCTCCGTCGCTGCAAATAAAACGGTTGGCAATCTTGGCGGCGACGGTCGAAAACACTAATTTTGCCAACATTGCCAATCATTTGACCGAGAATGACACCAATTGGCAGGGAAATTGCCATTTGCCATTGCCGAAATCTATAGTGCCAAATTTGCCAACTGACATTTCGGACACTGACGACACTGACGACATTTGCGACATTTCTAACTTTTCTAATATTCATAACTTTTGTGTCGAAAAACGCCCTTATGTCGCCGCCGACTTGGACGACTTCGCCGTCAATTCCGACATAAAATGCACTGTGAAAATGAAGAATGTGAAGAAATTTGGGAATCAAGGTGGTGCGGTGTGCAGCAGACGGGAAGTGGGTACAATTAGCCTGTACTTCAACAATATCCATTTCTACGAAGAAGGTTAAAAGATGCCATACAGTGATATGCCGCTTGACCAGTTGCAAGCGTACAAACCCGCCCGCAGCGAGGCCGCCAACTTTGATGCGTTCTGGCAGGGGACGTTAGACGAGGCGCGGCAGTTCCCGCTGGACGCGACCTTTACCCCGGCGGCAACCCAGCTCAAGCTGGTCGAGGCGTTTGATGTGACATTTAGCGGTTACGGTGGGCAGCGCGTGAAGGGCTGGCTGATCCTCCCGCGCGAACGCAGTGGCAAGCTGCCGTGTGTGGTGGAGTACATCGGCTACGGTGGCGGTCGCGGCTTCTCGATTGATTGGCTGGTCTGGGCCAACGCGGGCTATGCCCATTTCGTAATGGATACACGCGGGCAGGGCAGCACGTGGCGTATGGGCGATACGCCGGATTATGAGCCGGAAGGGGCGAACCCGCAGATACCCGGTTTCATGACGCGCGGTATCCTGAAGCCCGAAACTTATTACTACCGCCGTGTATTCACCGACGGCGTGCGTGCGGTTGAGGCGGCGCGTTCGCACGAGGCGATTGACGGCGACCGCATCGCTTTAACGGGCGGCAGTCAAGGTGGGGGGATTACGCTGGCGGTGGCGGGTTTGGATACCAGTGTGAAGCTGGCGATGCCGGACGTGCCGTTCCTGTGCCATTACAAGGTGGCGATTGAAAAGGCTGACCGTGACCCGTATCAAGAGATTACGCGCTACCTGCACACGCACCGCGATAAGGTCGAAACCGTATTTAGCACGCTCGATTATTTTGACGGTATCAACTTATCGACACGGGCGCAGGCGAAGGCGTTGTTCTCGGTGGCGTTGATGGATGATATTTGCCCCGCGCGGACGGTCTACGCGGCCTATAACCATTATGCGGGCGAGAAGGATATTGTGGTGTACCCGTACAACAACCACGAAGGCGGCGAGTACTTCCAGACGTTGGAGAAGTTAAACTTTGTGCGCGGCGAGTGGCCGGTGTAACAGAAACCTCACTCCCATCCCCTCTTCAATACTTTGGAGAGGGGAGAGGACAAATCATGCATTCTTGCAATTGATTGGGATATATCGCATATCCCAATTTTTATCGCAAATTTGGGATATGTGGGATAACTAAACCAAAATCCAACGTTGCCATAACGCGGCTGTAACGGCACACGCGAGAACTGGCTGCGAGAGAAGTACACAAACATACGCCCCACACTCGCTGCCGACCCACTGTTGGCTAGGATTTGGGAAATACAGCCGTTCTAGCTTGGGATATATGGGATATAAACGCCCTGTTGATGCTACAACGGCTCGACACGACCATCAGCGGTGAGCTGGCTGACGCGCAGTTCGGCCTTGTCGAGCAGGGTTTGGCAGTGTTCGGAAAGCTGCCGACCGCGTTCAAACAGCGTCACCGATTCTTCAAGCGGCAAATCACCCGATTCCAGCTTGGAAATAATGTCTTCGAGTTCTTCATAGGCTTTTTCAAAAGAGAGTTCGTTTATATCGCTCATGCGAGTCCTTATCTTCTACGCGGGCTTTCAGTTCCCCGTCATGAAATTGAATGGTGATGCCGACACCGGCTTTCGTGCCAGCGGCTTTGTCGAGGCGTTCCATATCCTCGCTGCGGTAGACGATGGCGTAACCGCGTTTGAGGATCGAGCGCGGGTCGGCGGCGTTGAGGGCGCTGGTACGGGCGGCGAGCCGTTCACGCCAGCGGACGAGTGTGCCCGTTTGCAGGACAGCGAGGCGCACATTGTAGTCATCAACCCGCTGGCGGAAGTTGCGGATGCGACTGGCAGGGGCGACATGCCCCAACGTGCGGCGCGAGGCTGTCACGTTGTATTTGAGGGTGGCGAGTTTGTCGTCGATCAAGCCGTGGAGCGTGTCGCTGAGGTCACGCAGGCCGAGCGCGAGTTCGGCGCTGTCCGGCGTGGCGAGTTCGGCAGCGGCTGATGGCGTGGGGGCGCGTAAGTCCGAGACGAAATCGGCGATAGTGAAGTCGGTTTCGTGACCCACACCCGTAATGACAGGCACGCGGCTGGCGGCGATGGCACGGGCGACGCGCTCATCGTTGAACGCCCACAAATCCTCGATGCTGCCCCCGCCACGACACACGAGGATGACATCCGGCTCGGCGTGTTCATTCAGCCGTTCGATGGCGGTCACGATACGCGGTGGCGCGTCCGCCCCCTGCACGAGCGTCGGGCTGAGGATGATTTCAGCGAGGGGGAAGCGTCGGCGTAGGACGTTCTGCATATCTTGAAAGGCGGCGGCTTCCGGCGAGGTGACGATGCCGATGCGGCGCGGGAAGGTGGGAATCGGGCGTTTGCGTTCCGGCGCGAATAATCCTTCGGCTTCCAGCTTGGCCTTGAGCAGTTCGAACTGGCGGTAGAGATCGCCTGCACCGACCGCGCGGATGCTGTCGGCATACAACTGGTAAACACCCTGCGAGTCGTACACGCCGATATAGCCGTGCGCCATGATCTCGTCGCCGTCGTCCGGGGTGACGGTTTGGCGGGCGGTGCTGGTGCGCCACATGACGCACTTCAACTGCGCGTCAGCATCTTTGAGGGTGAAGTACCAGTGACCGGACGAGGCGCGGCGCATGTTAGAGACTTCGCCCTGCACCCACACATCTTGCAGGTTTTCGTTGACCTCGAACATCTCGCGGATATAAGTTGTCAGTTCGGCAATCGAGTAGGCATCCGCCATAAAATTCCCTTTGGCACTCTGTGGATAAAATTATACAATAGGTGGCGTATTCATGGCAGATGAAGTTGATCATTTGTTCGTGTGGCGAAGTATTGATTTTGAGATGGGGGTGCGGATCAGGCACGCCTCGTCCAGACAGGTAAAAATTGGATGTGGATATACCGGAAGGGATGACCTTTCGAGAACGATGTAACTATGAGGAGAGATGGATATGGCTTACTTAAATGCGGAACAGCGTGAAAAGCTGGTGAATGACTTGAAGGGGCTGCCTTTTAATAAGGCGAAGGGCAAGGTACGCGGGATGGATGCCGCCAGCCGCTTGGTGTACTACCGCAACTCGCAGGGTGTGGGTCGCTGGCTGACGCGCTTCGACCTGCCGACGCTGGGGACGCGGGTGACGCTTGTGGAGTCGCACAAGGACACCGACAAGAACGGCAAAATTAAGTCCGAGTACGATCTGGCGGAGATTATTGCCGAAGCCCTGCCGGGGAACAATAGCTAGAAGTTGTAAGATACAAGTTGCAAGTTAAAAGACATAAGGCAGAAGCACAGCAGTATGCTCCCTTACCATATAGTCATTTACGGCAAGATTAGAGAGCAGTAGCGCACATTTGGCGGTGCTATGGTGTTGTCATTTGTGGAGCTAAACATCGCTAATGACAAACTGAAGGAGTGATAGCAATGTTACGGACGATGGAACAAAGACGCGAGCAGAGCCAGCTTTACCGGTTGGTGGGTATCGCCGTGTTTACAGGGTTGACGATTCTTGCGGCGCGGGTGAGCATTCCGCTGGAACCGGTGCCGTTTACGCTGCAACCGCTGGCTGTCCTGTTGAGCGGGATGGCGCTCGGCTGGCGTGATGGATTGTTCAGTCAAGCGATTTATGTCGGCTTGATCGCGCTGGGGCTGCCGCTGGACGCACGCGGTTTGGGCAGTGCGGCGCTGGTGGGATCGACTGCCGGCTTCCTGATCGGGTTTATCGCGGCGGCTGGCGTGGCAGGCTGGCTGGTGGAACACGGCGGCAAGCGTGTCTGGCAGCGTTGGCTGGCGGGTGCGGCTGGCATTGTGGTGATTTACCTGTTCGGCGCAGTTGTGCTGCAAGCCGTGTCGGGGATGGATTGGTCGAAGGTGTGGGCAGCGGGTGTCGCGCCGTTTGTCGTGCCGGATATGTTGAAGGCACTGATCGCGGCGGGGCTGACTGAAGGTGGACGGCGATTACTGATGGGGAGAGGGCAAGCGTGGTTTTAGAAATCGTAACGGCACAGATTAAAGCAGGGCAGGAAGCGGCGTTTGAGGAAGCGTTCATTGGCGCTTCGAAGTATATCGCAGCGGCGGCTGGCTATATCAAACACGAATTGCGACGCTGCATCGAGGTGCAGGGCAAATACCTCATCATGATCCACTGGAACAGTGTGGAAGACCACATGGTCGGTTTCCGTGGGTCGCAGAACTTTACGGACTTCCGCGCGATTGTTTCGCCGTTTTATGATGGCCCGTCGCAGATGAACCATTACGATCTGGTGATGTCCAATCCGGCTTCGTAATTCTCGGCTGCGAAATAGGAAACTAGGCCAAACAATTACGCCCAGACGGACTGTGAAATGATCTTAGAAGTCGCCATACTCAATGTAAAGGTTCACCAAACGCTCGATTTTGAGGCGGCTTTTCGGGTTGCGTCCGCGATTATCGCCAGCATGAGCGGTTACCGTCGGCATGAACTGCGGCGCTCCCTCGAAGCTGAGAACCAGTACCTGCTGCTGGTGGAATGGGATACACTGGAAGACCACACCGTTGGCTTCCGTGGGTCGGCGGAATATCAGGAATGGCGAAAGCTGCTGCATCATTTTTACGACCCATTCCCGACGGTTGAGCATTATGAGGCGATTAGCTGACAATAAGGGGAAAGCATTATGAACAACAGCGTAACGGTTACTTTTGTGCCACAGTATGTCATTACGTGGCTGATTATTGGGCTGATCGCGGGCTTCCTCGCGAATATTATCCTGCGCGGCGGCGGACGCAGCGCCACCTCGAATATCATCATCGGGCTGCTGGGTGCGCTTGTCGGCGGTGCGTTGTTCACCATCCTCGGCATTCAACCGTCGGAAGCCTTGCAAGCCGGTTTTACGCTGCGCTACATCGACATTATCGTGTCGTTCATCGGCGCGTTGATCGTGATCGCGCTGTTCGGTGGTTTGTGGCGACGGCGGCGGATTGACTAAAACCCAAAGTATATAGAGAAAACAAAAGGACGCGGTAAGCGTCCTTTTTTGTTACACGTATATAAAGGCTAGCCCATTTCGGCGAGGTCTTCGGCGGTGGCGGTCAGGCCGAGGACGTTGAAGCCCGCGTCCACATGCACAACTTCACCCGTCACGGCGCTGCTGAGGTCAGAAGCCAACCACAGCGCGGTTTTGCCGACTTCGATTTGCGAGACTAAGCGGCGAAGCGGGGCGGTCTTTTCCGAGTATTTGAGCATGGTGCGGATACCGGGGACACCCGCAGCGGCGAGGGTCTTGATCGGGCCAGCGCTGATGGCGTTGACGCGGATACCCTTCGGCCCCATGTCGTTGGCGAGGTAGCGGGTAATCATTTCCAGCGAAGCCTTAGCAATCGCCATCACGTGATACTTGGGCATGACCTTTTCAGCGGCATAGTAAGTCAAGCTGATGATGCTGCCGCCTTCAGTCATCAGGGGTTCGGCGCGTTTCGCCATCGCGATCAAGCTGTAGGCGCTGATGTCGAGCGCCAGCTTGAAGCCTTCGCGCGAGATGTCGATGAAGCGGCCGTCGAGGTCTTCGCGGTTGGCATAGGCGACCGAGTGAACCAGCACGTCCAAGCGACCATAGCGTTCCTTCACCTTGTCGAAGATCTTATCGAGATCTTCGTCTTTGGATACGTCAGCCGACTCAACAAAGTCTACGCCGATTTCCTGCGCCAAAGGGAACACGCGCTTTTCCATCACTTCACCCGCGTAGCTCAGGAGGATGGTCGCGCCTTCTTCGTGCAGTTTTTGGATAATGCCCCACGCGATTGAATTTTTGTTGGCGAGGCCAAAAACGAGGGCAATCTTGCCATCCATTAATCCCATAATAAGTCTCCTTTAGTTGCTGCCTGTATCGTAAACGGTTCATCGAATGCAGGCAGAGCCAATCCATTCATATGCCTAATTTAACACGGCGAAGGGGCAGACGCTACGGTAAAGGCGTTTTACCACAAAGGCACAAAGAAACGAAGCGATGACGTTCAACCGCAGAGACGCAGAGCAATGCGAGGAAGATTGAACCGCCAAGTCGCCAAGAACGCCAAGTAGAAATACAAGAGGTTTTGTAGGGGCGGATGGCTATCCGCCCCATAGCTGTCAACTTAAGGAAAAGGATTCAAAAGCAAGCAAGCGTTCATAAGTATGGGGCGAGTTGGCCGAGCGCC
>Ga0102832_1001531_pt1 | contig 17236 bp, 15 predicted proteins | sample EBPBio282013_DNA_FD_88942 | JGI IMG/M metagenome (GOLD analysis project Ga0102832, IMG submission 88942) | Wastewater treatment Type I Accumulibacter community from EBPR Bioreactor in Madison, WI, USA - Reactor 2_5/28/2013_ DNA (Illumina Assembly) | ecosystem: Engineered > Bioreactor > EBPR >...
CGCGGACGCCGTGCGCGCCCGGGAAGCTCGGCAGCAGCGCCGGGTGGGTGTTGACGATGCGGCCGGCGAAGCGCTGGACGAAGGCCGGGCCGAGGATCCGCATGAACCCGGCGCACACGACCCAGTCGGGCTCGTGCGCCGCGACGGCGTCGGCCAGCGCCTCGGTCCAGGCGGGGCGGTCGGCGAAGTCGGACGGCTCGAGCGCCCAGAAGGGGACGCCCGCCGCTCCGGCGCGGACGAGGCCGTACGCGTCCTTCACATCCGAGCCGACCGACACCACCTCGGCGGGGTAGCGCGGGTCCTCCGCGGCGTCGAGCAGGGCCTGCAGGTTGCTACCGGACCCGGAGACGAGGACGACGAGCCGGGAGCGCGCGGACTGGTGGGGCACGGCGGTCACGCAGCGGTCCTCGGGATCGGCCGGGGGTGGACGGCTCGATCCTACGGGGGCAGGCCCGGATGCCCGAACTCCCGGTCAAGCCGGTCGGGGCCGGTCAGGCGTGCCAGGCGCGCCGGGGCAGATGCGGCAGGAGGTGGGCGCCGAGCGACCACAGCAGCCCGCCGGCCACAGTGAGGCCCGCGACCGCGAGCCCGACGACGAGGCCGTCCGGCCCGACGTCGGCGAGCCGGCCCGAGCCCAGCGCCCCGGCCGACAGCCAGCACAGGACGCCGACGACGACGCCGACGGCGGCCGACGAGCCGAGCAGGACCACCGCCTCGTCGACGATGTCGAGGCGCCCGCGCCGCCGCAGCGCCGCAGCCCCGGCCATCCCGGCGAGCACCGGGAGCAGGAGGAGGAGCGGAGCGCCCGGGGGCGGGTCCTGCGGGATCGCCCCGAGGACCGGGACGCCGGGCAGGAGCCCGCCGCTCACGCTGAACGGGTCGACCACGGCACCGCCACCGATCGCGAAGCCTGGCCCGGCGGCGTAGGCGAGCGCCCACACCAGCAGGTTGGGCAGGTAGGCGAGCGACACCAGCAGCAGCGCGGCCGCGTCGAGCACGCCGGGTGCGGCTTCCCGGCCGAGCGAGGACACGGTGTGGAAGCGCAGCGCCAGGGCCACCAGCAGGGTCAGGCCCGCGGCGGCGACGAGCGCGGCGCCGGTGGTGGCGGCCGCCACCGCGCCGCGGCGCACGAGCAGCGGCAGCCGGGCGATGAGCGACCGGTGCATCCCGGAGCCGACGAGCACGCCCGCGGACAGCGAGAGCAGGGCGACGGCGCCGCAGCACAGCAGCGCGGTCTGCGGACTGCTGGTCGCATCGGCGATGCCGGCGACCTCGGCGACGAGGAAGCCCACGAACGCGTACACGGCGGTGCCCGCGACCACCACCAGGGCGGCGTCGTTGCGCCCCGACAGCGACGTGATCCTGGCGGCCCAGCGCCCGGCGCGGACGAGCAGGACGACGGGCAGCGCGAGCAGCAGCAGCGGGAGCAGCGTCACCGGACCGGCCGGGGTGTCCACAGGCACGTGGTGCGCAGCCAGCCAGATCGTGCCGGACGCACGCAGCGGCGTGGAGATGCCGTCGGCGCCTCGGCTCGACACAGCCCACGCGACCGACGTGAGGACGCCGATCACGACGAGGCCGACGCCAGCAGCCCACAGCGCCGCAGTGATGGCGGCGACGGGCAGGGTCGCGACGACGTCTGCGCGCTCGCGCGGCTTCTTGGGGGCGCCGCCCGTCACCGGCCGCTCGAGCATCGACGTCACCTGTCGATGCTCGCATCCGGACGCCGCACGGCCGTCGAGCGACACGGCTGGAAGGGCTGGTGCTGCCTGTCAGAGTGCGACGAGGTCGCGGCCGGCGTCCGCCGGCGACGTGCAGCCGGCGAGCCCGAGCGCGTCACGGGTGTCGGACGTCAGCTCGAGCAGATGGTCGCGGACGCCGTCGGATCCCCCGACCGCGAGCGCCCACAGCAGCGGACGCGCGGTGAGCACCGCCGTCGCACCGAGGGCCAGAGCCCGCAGCACGTGCGTGCCGGTGCGGACGCCGCCGTCGACATAGACCTCGGCACGGTCGCCGACCGCGTCCACGACCTCGGGCAGGGCGAGCGCCGACGGCACGACGCCGTCGAGCTGGCGCCCGCCGTGGGTCGACACGATCACGGCGTCGGCGCCGGCGTCGAGGCACCGCAGCGCCTCGTCGCCGCGCAGGACGCCCTTGGCCACGACGGGCAGTCCCGTGAGGTCCTTGAGGCGGGCGATGTCGGCGGCGCCGAGGTCGGGAGCCTGCTTCAGCCGGGGGTCGTCGGGGTCGCGGCCCTCGAGCGCCTCGACGATCGCCTCGCGCGGCAGGGGCGGCAGGGGGCCGGTGGGCTTGCGGGCCACGAAGGGGACGTCGACGGTGACCACCAGCGCCGACGCGCCCGCGGCGGCGGCCCGACGCGCGACCTCGTCGGAGATGCCCCGGTCGCCAAGCACGTACATCTGCTGCCACCACGGCCCCGCGGCGGCCGCGATCTGCTCGAGCGGCCTGCTTGCCCGCATCGACAGGACGATCAGAGACCCGGCGGCGGCGGCGCCGGCAGCGGTCGCGACCTCGCCGTCCGGGTGCGCAAGGCCGTGCAGGGCTGCCGGAGCGACGAGCACCGGCGTCGCGAGCGGCGTGCCGAGCACAGTGACCGACGTCGAGACGGTGGAGACGTCGCGCAGCACGCGCGGGCGCAGCAGCAGACCGTCCCACGCGGCCTCCTGCCCGGCCAGTGTGCGCTGCTCCCCCGAGCCGGCGGCGAAGTAGGCGAACACCTCGGGCGGCAGCGCCTCGCGGGCCTGCTCCTCGAGCTCGCGCGACCGCATGGGACCTCCCGCCGATGTGCTGGTCGAAGCCTGGCAGAGCCCGCTCCGACCAGCAGCGCCGGACTACTCCCCGCGCCCTGCGGCGGTGTTGAGGTGCGACTGCGAGTCGCGCTCGGCCGGGAGGTAGCCGCCGGTCGTGTAGTAGCGCTTACCCGCGACGAGCAGCTCCTCGGCCGGGAACTTGGTGATGACCTCGCAGCCGGTCGCCGTGACGACGACCTCCTCCTCGATGCGCGCCGCACCCCAGCCGTCGGCCGCGGGCCAGTACGTCTCGAGGGCGAAGACCATGCCCTCCTCGAGGGTCTCGGGAGCGTCGAAGGACGTGTAGCGGCTGAAGATCGGGCGCTCCCAGATCGACAGGCCGACACCGTGGCCGTACTGCAGGGCGAACGCGGCCTCCTCGCTCGGGAAGCCGAACTCCTCGGCCTTCGGCCACAACGACACGATGTCGGCGGTGGTCACACCGGGCTTCACCGCGGCGATGGCCTTGTCCATGAGCTCGCGGCAGATCGTGTAGGCGTCGCGCTGCGCGCGCGACGCCGAGCCCACGGCGAACGTGCGGTAGTAGCAGGTCCGGTAGCCCATGAACGAGTGGAGGATGTCGAAGAAGGCCGGGTCGCCGGGGCGGATCAGACGGTCCGAGTAGACGTGCGGGTGCGGGGAGCAGCGCTCGCCCGAGATCGCGTTGACGCCCTCCACGTGCTCGGAGCCGAGGTCGTAGAGGGTCTTGGCCACAAGGCCGACGCACTCGTTCTCGCGCACGCCGGGACGCAGGAACTCGTAGAGGTTCTCGTAGGCGGCGTCGACCATCGAGGCGGCCTGGGTGAGCAGGCCGATCTCGTCGGCGGTCTTGATGCGGCGCGCCGCGAGGAAGCACTGCTGGCCGTCGACGACGGGGACGCCGGCCGCCTGCAGTGCGAGCAGGACGTCCGGCTCGATGATGTCGACGCCGACCGGCTGGCCCTCGAGCCCGAAGTCGCGCATGACCTCGACGATCTTCTTCGCGACGTCCTCGGCACGGCGCGCCCCCGGACCGATCGTGCCGCGCAGCGTCGAGATGCCGGCTCGGTTGCCGTAGTGCTCGCCGCGCCCCGCGGCGGCGTGCGGCTCGTCGAGCCACTCCGCCTGCAGCATGTGGTGCTTGGCCGCCGACCCGAAGTCCCACAGCACCGGGTCGCCGCCGCGCGGCAGCAGCGCGAACCGGATCATCTTGTCCATGGCCCACGTGCCGATATGGGTCGCGGTCATGTAGCGGATGTTGTGGAAGTCGAAGGTCAGCAGCGCGCCGAGGTCGGAGCGCTCGAGCTCGGCCTTGAGCTTGCCGAGCCGGTCCTGGCGGAGCCGGGACATGTCCAGGCGCGACTCCCAGTCGACCTGGTTGGTGCCGTAGGTCGCCGTCAGCTTGCTCACTGGCTCGCCTCTCGTCCGTAGCTGCGGTGCTGGGGTTGCTGGGGTGCCTCGGGCGTCATGACGTCTGCTCGCGCGCGACGTCGGCCTCGCGGCCCGAGGAGATCTGCTGCACGCAGACCAGGCTGAGGAAGTCGTCGTCCCCATAGCCCGCCTCGACCGCCGCCTCGGTGCGCGCGAGCACCGTCGACGCCACGGGCAGCGGGATGCCGGCGCCGTGGCCGAGGGAGACCGCGAGCGCGATGTCCTTGCGCATGTCGGCCGTGCGGAACGTCGAGGTGTAGTCGCGTGCACGCAGCGCCGACCCCTTGTAGCTGACGAAGCGGCTGGCCATCACGCTGCCGTCGAGGGCGTCGAGGAAGGCGTCGCGCTCGACGCCGGAGGCTTCGACGAGCACGGTCGCCTCCGCCAGCAGCTGCATCGTGGCGCCGAGCATCGAGTTGATCGCGATCTTGACCACGCGCGCCTGCTCGGCGTCGCCAAGGACGTAGAGGGTGGGGGCGATCTCGAGCAGGACCGCGCGCGCGGCCTCGACGGCCTCGGCCGGGCCCGACAGCAGCAGTGACGCCGACCCGCCGCGCACGACGAGGGGCGATCCGCTCACGGCACCACGCACGTAGCGGATGCCGCGCTCCTGCGCCGCAGCGGCGACGGCCTCGGACGACGCGACGTCGACGGTCGAGAGATCGACAAGGAGCGCGCCCTCGTCCATCGCGTCGAGCGCCCCGCCCTCCAGCATCACGCCGACGAGCGCGGGGCCGTCCGTGACGCTGGAGACGACCAGGCGCCGGCCTCGCACAGCCTCGAGCAGGGACGTCTCCGCGACGACGCCGTCGCGCACGAGCGCCTCCGCCCGGGCGGCGCCGCGGTTCCACACGACGACCGACCGACCTGCCTCGGCCCAGCGGTCGACGAAGGCAGCGCCCATCTTCCCTGCACCGAGCAGGACGACAGGGTCGACGGTGCCGACGGTGCCGACGGTCATGCGCACTCCTCCAGGCCGGGTCGGTCGATCATGGCGCTCCTCGCGCAGGGCCGCACGATCACGCGAGGATCCGAGCCGGGTGCTCGAGCAGGTCGGTGAAGACCTGCATCCACTGGGCGGCGGTGGCTCCGTCGACGGGACGGTGGTCGACCGACAGCGTCACGCGCAGGACGGTCGCTGCCTCGATGCGTCCGTCGACGACGACCGGCTCCAGCCGCGCGGCCCCGACCGCCAGGATCGACGACTGCGGCGGGTTGAGGATCGCGGAGAACTCCTCGGTGCCGTACATCCCGAGGTTCGACACCGACACCGTGCCGCCCTCGAGCTCGCTCTGCTGCAGCCGCTTGTCCTTGGCCCGCGACACGAGGTCCTGTGTCGCCGCAGCCAGCTCGGTGACGGAGAGCCGGTCGACGCCGCGGACCACGGGGGTGACCAGCCCGTTGTCCGTCGCCACGGCGACGGCGACGTCGACGCGGGCGAAGTGGCGCACGGCGTCGCCGGTCCAGATCACGTTGAGCCCCGGCACGAGGGTGTGCGCTTTGGCCACCGCCTTGACGACGAGGTCGTTGACGCTGACCTTCACGGCCGTGCCCTCGTTGATCTCGCGGCGCATCTCCAGCAGCCGGTCGACCTTCGCCGACCCCTTCACGTAGAAGTGCGGCGCGGTCTGCTTGCTCTCCGCCAGCCGAGCGGCGATGGCTGTGCGCATGCGGGAGTTGGGCTCGTCCCAGTACTCGGCGTCGTCGACGACGGCGGCACGTGCGGGGGCTGTAGCCGCAGCGGCCGCGGCGGGCGTCGCTGCGGGCCGGGAGGCGAGGTAGGCATCGACGTCGCGGCGCCGGATGCGGCCGTCGGGGCCGGTACCGGCGAGCTGCTCGAGAGGGACGCCGGCCTCGCGCGCGACCTTGCGGGCGAGCGGGCTCGCGAACACGCGCCCGCCGCCAGCGGGCGCGGGGGCCGTAGCACCGGGGGCAGCCGCTGGCGGAGCCGGTGAGACAGCAGCCTCGGATGCCTCCTCGGGGGCCGCGGCCACCTGCTCGTCGACCGCGGCGGGCTCGGCGCCCTCGACGCCCAGCTCGGCGAGCACCCGCTCGACGTCGTCGACCTGCTCGCCGGCGACGCCGAGCAGCGCGATGGGCCCGCCGACCTCGACCGTGGCGCCGGCGTCGGCGAGGACGCGCAGCAGCACGCCGTCCGCCTCGGCCTCGACGTCGACCACGGCCTTGTCGGTCTCGACGGTGACGACGACATCGCCTGCCGCGAACGGCTTGCCGGGCTCGACGTTCCAGGCGGCCAGGATCGCCTCGGTGGCGCCGGCCGCGACGCCGGGCATGCGCATCAGCTCGGGCATGTCACTCCCCCACGATCTTCTGCAGGGCGGCGACGACCTCCTCGGTGCGCGCGAAGGCCGCGCGCTCGAGGACCTTGCTGATGGTCGGCGACGCCTCGCCGCCGTGGACGCGGTGCACGGGGGCATCGAGCCAGTCGAAGAGCCTGCGGGCCACCTCGTCGCCGAGCCAGCCGCCGTACGACGTGCCTCGCGCGCCCTGCTCGACGATCACGGCCTCGTTGGTCTTCTGAATGCTCGCGGTGATGGTGTCCCAGTCGATCGAGGCGCGGTCGAGCCACCGCAGGTCGATCACCTCGGCGTCGATGCCGAGCTGCTCGACGGCCTCAAGCACGTGGCCGGTCATGACGCCGTAGGTGAGGACGGTGATGCGGCTGCCGCTGCGGCGCACCCGCGCCCTGCCGACCGGCAGGTAGTGGTCGAAGTCGTCGGGGAGGCCCGGGCCGGTGGAGGCGTAGAGGTCGACGTGCTCGAGCACGACGACGGGGTCGTCGAGGGCCAGCGCGGTGTTCATCAGGCCCACGTAGTCGTACGGCGTGGACGGCGCGATGATCCGCAGGCCGGCCGACGTGGCGTACACGCCGGCAGGATCCATCGAGTGCTGCGAGCCGTAGCCGGTGCCCATCGCGGTCTTGGAGCGCAGCACGAACGGCACCTTGCTGGTGCCGCCGAACATGTGGCGCGCCTTGGCCACCTGGTTGAACAGCTGGTCGGCCGCGACCCACATGAAGTCGGCGTACATGAACTCGACCACCGGCCGGAACCGGCCGTCGAGCGCCATCCCGCCGCCGAGGCCGGTGAACGCGTTCTCCGAGATCGGCGTGCCGAGCACGCGGTCCGGGAAGGCGTCCTTGAGGCCCTTGGTCGCGCCATTGGTGCCGCCGGAGAGCCGGTGCACGTCCTCGCCGAGGACGACGACCCGCGGGTCGGTCTCCATCCGCCGCCCCATGACGCCGGCGACGGCGTCGATGAACTTCACGTCCTGGAGCCGGTCGGCGTGGTCGTCGACGTCGGTGAACTCGATGCCGTCGAGCTCGGAGAGGTCGCCGCGCACGCCGACGTCGACCATGCCGGGGTCGGGCCACTCCGAGGGCTTGATGCGCCGCTCGCCGGGCTTGCCGTCGGGGTTCTGCTCGAGCAGGACGTCGGCGAGGCCGCGCATGAGCTCCTGCGCCCGCGAGGTGGTGGCGTCCGCCTGCTCCTGGGTGAGGATCCCGCGCCGGACGAGGTGGGCCGCGGTACGCGCGATCGGGTCGCGGCCGCGCCACTCGGCCTCCTCCTCCTTGGTGCGGTAGCGGAACGCGCTGCCCGGGAACGGCCCGTTCTGGTGGAAGTAGCGGTAGACGTCGGCCTCGATCACGGCCGGGCCGTGGCCGCCGCGCATGTGCGCGAGCGCCTCCTGCATCGCGAGATGGACGGCGAGGGGGTCCATGCCGTCGACCTTCCAGCTGCGGATGCCGAAGCCGGGGCCGCGGCCCGACAGGCGCGTCTCCGCGGTGACCTCGGAGACGTGCGTGGAGACCGCGTAGAGGTTGTTCTCGATGAAGAAGCACAGCGGCAGCGACCACGCGCCGGCCAGGTTCATCGTCTCGAGCGTCGACCCGATGTTGGTGGCGCCGTCGCCGAAGTAGGTGACCGCGACGTCGTCAGTGCCGGCGTGCTTGTGCGACCACGCCGAGCCGGCCGCGAGCGGGACGCCGCCGCCGACGATCGCGTTGGTGCCGATGGCGCCGGCCTCGATCCACTGCAGATGCATGGATCCGCCGCGCCCGTGGCTGAAGCCCTGGTCGAGGCCGCAGATCTCGCGCAGCGTGCGGAGCAGCAGTGCCTCGACGTCGGCGGGGAACGGCTGCGTCGGGTCGATGCCGGCGGGGTGCAGGTGGGCCAGCGCCTTGGCGAGGAATTGGTGGTGGCCGCGGTGGGAGCCGTTGACGGTGTCGGTCGTGCGCAGCGTGATCGCCGACCCGACGGCGCCGCCCTCCTGGCCGATGCTCGAGTGGGCCGGCCCGTGGATGAGGCCCTGCGCGGCGAGGTCGAGGACGAGCTCCTCGAAGGTACGGATGAGCACGAGCTGGCTCAGCATCCCGGTGAGCAGCGCAGGCTCGGCGGCGTCCCAGTCGGACTCCGTGGCGACGACCTCGGTCCAGTCGACCGCGGGATCGAGTTGGCGGTGCTCGGGCACGGCGGGCTCCCTGGGCAGGCGGGCTGGTGCGCGTACGGCGTCGGGTCCGACCGCGGAAGCATGGCATCCGATGTATCCATTCGCAAGACCTGGACGGCCCGACGTCCGCGTGGGACGCTCTGGTTGTCCCCGTCGTGGATCCATCAGGAGGGCATCGTGGGTCTCCCCGGCCTCAGCAGGCTCGACCACATCGGGTTCACCGTCCCCGATCTCGAGGCCGCGCACACCTGGCTCGTCGACGTCCTCGGCGCCGAGTACATGTACCGGCTCGGGCCGTTCCGCTCCGACGACAGCGACTGGATGTCCGAGCACATGAACGTGCACCCGCGCACGGTCATGCGCGAGCTGCGCTTCTACCGGGTGGCCGGACAGGCGGTGCTCGAGGTGTTCCAGTACGAGGCGCCCGACCAGGGCACGGCGGTGCCGCGCAACAGCGACATCGGCGGCCACCACGTGGCGCTCTACGTCGACGACCTCGACGCGGCGGTCGCCTACCTGCACGAGCAGGGCGTCACAGTGCTCGGCGAGCCCACCGCCAGCCGCAACGCGTCGGAGGGCCAGCGCTGGGTCTACTTCCTGGCTCCGTGGGGCATGCAGTTCGAGCTGGTCTCCTATCCTCACGGCAAGGCCTTCGACCACCACCCCGAGAGGTTCGAGTAGCACCGTGAGCGCGGACACCGCGCCGGGCACCGACTCCGTCAGCAGCCAGCGCATCGCCAACGCGCTGCGCGAGTCGATCCTCGCCGGCGACTACCAGCCGGGCGAGCGGCTGTTCCAGGACGTCGTCGCCGAGCAGTTCGGCACCAGCCGGATCCCCGTGCGCGAGGCCTTCCGCATCCTCGAGACGGAGGGGCTCACGGAGGTGCTGCCCAACCGCGGCGCCCGCGTGCCGGCCCTCGACCTGTACGAGGTGAACACCTTCTACCGGATGCGCGAGCGCCTCGAGCCGCTCACGCTCGCCGAGAGCCTCGAGCACCTCACCGACGAGCACGTCGCACGGATGGAGGAGATCCAGGACGAGATCGAGCGGGACGCCGACGTCAGCCGGTTCCTCGTCCTCGACCGCGACTTCCACATGACGTCGTACGCCGGGTGCCGCAGCGAGCAGCTGCTCTCCTTCACCGTGCGGCTCTGGAACTCCACGCAGCACTACCGCCGCGCGTTCATGCTGCTGCAGGGCGAGGACCGCATGACGATCGTCAACGCCGAGCACCGGCTGATCCTCGACGCGTGCCGCCGCCGCGACGCTGAAGACGCCCAGCGCTTCCTCGAGGGCCACATCCGCCGCACCCGCGTCGCCCTCACCAGCCACCCGGAGCTCTTCGCCGGCTGACCGTCCGGCTCAACGGGTGGCGCGGAGGTAGCGGACGATGCCGCTGTAGAGGCCCATCGCGATCTTCTGCCGGCCCGCGGCGGTGGAGGCGAGCCGGGCGTCGGCGGCGTTGCGCATGTTGAGCGTCTCCACCATCACGGTCGGGACGTCGGCCATGTTGAGCGTGCCGACGTCCTTGCGCACCGACAGCGGGCTCGACAGGTACGTCGTCGACCGCAGGCCGACGAACCGCATGCCGTCGATCATCCGCAGGGCCAGCGTGCGGGACGGTGCCGCGATGTCGTCGGTGTAGCCCTGGAGCACGCCGGGCGTGATGACGTGGAAGCCGCGACCGGACGACGGCGCGCCGTCGCCGTGCACCGACACCATGAGGTCGGCCTTCTGCTGCGACGGGAACGAGCCGCGGGCTCCGACGCACGGCCCGTACGTGGCGCGGGTGTTGCGGTCGCGGGTGACGACGACGCTCGCGCCCTTGGCGTTGAGCAGCCGGCGCACGCGCGCCACGACGTCGAACGCGTACGTCGACTCCGGGTAGCCGGCGTTGGTCGCGGTGCCCGTGGTGTTGCAGGTCTTGCGCAGGCCCACCCAGTACCACTGGTTGATCGCGCTGATGTGCGAGGAGTTGCCGAGGTCGTGGCCGGGGTCGAGCGCGATGCGGACGCCGGAGAGCTCGCCTCGCGCGGTCGGCTTGAACAGCACCGGCTTGGGCCAGCCGCTGGCCCACGGCGCCGACGGGTTGGACCTGCCGTGGGGCCACCAGCGCGGGGCGTAGGGCACGGCGACGCCGCCCTCCCACGACGACGGCGTCGGGCCAGCCGCCGGGACGACGACCGCCGCGGGCGCGGCATCAGCGACGGGCGCCGCGCCGGCCGACGACGGCAGCGCGGCGAGCGCGGCGGCGGCGGCCACGAGGGGCGCGAGCAGGAGAGCGGGGGTGCGGCGCACCGGACGAGGGTCGCACACGCATCGGGGCCCGGACATGCCAGGAGGCCGCCACCCGTGGGGGTGGCGGCCTCCCGGCGCGGAACCGTGGCGGGCTGCGATCAGCCCTTCGCCTCGATGATCTCGCGCATGAGGCGCGCGGTCTCCGACGGCGTCTTGCCGACCTTGACGCCCACGGCCTCGAGGGCGTCCTTCTTGGCCTGGGCCGTGCCCGACGAGCCGGAAACGATGGCGCCGGCGTGGCCCATCGTCTTGCCCTCGGGCGCGGTGAAGCCGGCGACGTAGCCGACGACCGGCTTGGTGACGTTGTCCTTGATGAACGCCGCCGCGCGCTCCTCGGCGTCGCCGCCGATCTCGCCGATCATGACGATCGCGTCGGTGTCGGGGTCGGCCTCGAACGCGGCCAGGCAGTCGATGTGCGTGGTGCCGATGATCGGGTCGCCGCCGATGCCCACGGCGGTGGAGAAGCCGAGGTCGCCGAGCTCGTACATCATCTGGTAGGTGAGCGTGCCGGACTTGCTCACCAGGCCGATGCGGCCGGACTTGGTGATCGTGCCCGGGATGATGCCGGCGTTGGACTGGCCGGGCGTGATGAGGCCGGGGCAGTTCGGGCCGACGAGCCGCGTGGTGCCGGACTTCTCGGCGTAGGCGAAGAACTCGGCGGTGTCGTGCACCGGGATGCCCTCGGTGATAACGACGACGAGCGGGATCGCGGCGTCGATGGCCTCGATCACGGCGGCCTTGGCGAACTTCGGCGGCACGAAGACCACCGAGACGTCGGCGCCGGTCGCGGCCACGGCCTCCTGGCAGGAGTTGAAGACCGGGATGTCGCGGCCCTCGGCCGTGACGGTCTGCCCGCCCTTGCCGGGCGTGACGCCGGCGACGATGTTCGCGTGCGACCCGAGCATGCGGATCGTGTGCTTGGTGCCCTCGGACCCGGTGATGCCCTGGACGAGGAGCTTGGAGTTCTCGGTGAGGAAGATCGCCATGGTGTGTCAGGCCCCCTGAGCCGCGAGCTGGGCCACGCGGCGCGCGGCGTCGTCCATCGTGTCCACGAGCTCCACGAGCGGGTTGCCCGCGTCGCGGAGGATCTGCCGGCCGAGCTCGGCGTTGTTGCCGTCGAGCCGGACGACGAGCGGCTTGGTGACCGCCTCGCCCTTCTCCTCGAGCAGGGCCAGCGCCTGCACGATGCCGTTGGCGACCGCGTCGCAGGCGGTGATGCCGCCGAAGACGTTGACGAAGACCGAGCGGACGTCGGGGTCGCTCAGGATGATCTCGAGGCCGTCGGCCATGACCTGCGCCGAGGCGCCGCCGCCGATGTCGAGGAAGTTCGCCGGCTTCTGGCCGCCGAACTCCTCGCCGGCGTAGGCGACGACGTCGAGGGTCGACATGACCAGGCCCGCGCCGTTGCCGATGATGCCGACCGAGCCGGACAGCTTGACGTAATTGAGGTCCTTCTCCTTGGCACGCAGCTCGAGCGGGTCCTCGGCGGACTGGTCGACCAGCACGTCGTGGTCGGGGTGGCGGAACTCGGCGTTGCCGTCGAGCGACACCTTGCCGTCGAGCGCGAGCACCTCGCCCGTGGGCGTCTTCACCAGCGGGTTGACCTCGACGAGGGTGGCGTCCTCCTTGACGAAGACGTCCCAGAGCTTCTTGAGGATCTCCACGACCTGGTAGCGCACCGAGACGTCGAAACCGGCAGCGTCGGCGATCTCCTCGGCCTTGGCCTGGTCGACGCCGACGATCGCGTCGACCGGGACCTTCGCCAGCGCCTCGGGACGCTCGACGGCGAGCTGCTCGATCTCCATGCCGCCCTCCTTGCTCGCCATCGCGAGCCAGGACCGGTTGGCGCGGTCGAGCAGGAAGGAGACGTAGTACTCCTCGGCGATGTCGGCCGCCGGGGTGACGAGCACCTGGTGGACGATGTGGCCCTTGATGTCGAGCCCGAGGATGTCGTGGGCGCGGTCGCGCGCCTCGTTGGCGTCCTTGGCCAGCTTGACGCCGCCGGCCTTGCCGCGGCCGCCGGTCTTGACCTGCGCCTTGACGACGACCATGCCGCCGATGCGCTCTGCGGCCTCGTGGGCGTGGGACGGCGTGCGCACGACCTCGCCGGCCTGGGTCGGAACCCCGTGCTTGGCGAAGAGCTCCTTCGCCTGGAACTCGTACAGATCCACCGCTGGCAGTCCTGTCGTGGGAGAGGAGCGGCAGGACGGGGGTCGCCCGTCACCGGCCGCGAGGACGCTCGCGACTCTACTTGCGGGATGTACCGCCGCCGGAGGCCGGTCCGGGCGCGGTTCCACGAGACGGCACCCCCGGTCGCCGAACGGCTCCCGGGCACGCCGAACGGTCCCCCGCGCGAGGCGCGGGCTGCGAGGTCAGGCGGGCTGCGGCGCCCCGACGCGCTCGACGACCCAGTCGACGATGGACTGCGTCGTGGTGCCGGGCGTGAAGATCTTGGCCACGCCGAGGGCCTCGAGCTCGGGGATGTCGCCCTCGGGGATGATGCCGCCGCCGAAGACGACGATGTCGTCGGCCTGCTTGGCCTTGAGCTGCTCGAGCACGGCGGCGAACAGCGTCATGTGGGCGCCGGAGAGCACCGACAGCCCGATGATGTCGGCGTCCTCCTGGATGGCGGTGTCGACGATCTGCTCCGGCGTCTGGTGCAGGCCGGTGTAGACGACCTCGATGCCGGCGTCGCGCAGGGCGCGCGCGACGACCTTCGCGCCGCGGTCGTGCCCGTCGAGACCGGGCTTGGCCACGACGACGCGGATCGGGGAGCCGGACGCGGTGCGCGGGGTCGTCATCGTCTCTACCTCCAGGGCGGGCGGGCGCGCAGCGCAGCCGCCTCGTACAGCCTCGGTGCGAGGGTACGCCGGGCCCTCCCCTAGCGTCCCGGGGGCTGGGACGACGGCCTCGCGACCTCCCTCACATCCCTTGCGCGCCGCGACATGCGGGCCGCTCTGCGGACCGTCGCGCAGACGGGACGGGCGGGCAGGTCTACCCTTCGCCGGGTGACCGGCGACACATCCCCGCACGGGGACGAGCAGCGCGCGCCCGGGCGGCTCGAGCGCCTCGGCCGTGCCGTGGACGACGCCCGGCACGTCGCCGACCAGGCCCGGGCTGCGCTGCTGTCGCCCAGCGGGGTGCGCGGCACCGCCGTCGAGGTCACCTGGTGGATGGCGCACCTGGCGATGTGGCCCTTCGCCCACCGCGAGCGCCGCACCGACGACGTCCTCAACCGCACCCGCGTGCACGACCAGCCGCCCGTGCACCGCGCGCTGCTCGTCGGCGACGTCGAGGCCGCGGGGACGCCGATCATCCTGGTGCACGGGATCGTGGACAACCGGTCCGTCTTCACGATGCTGCGCCGCGGCCTGCGCCGCCGCGGCTTCGGCCGCGTCGTCACCGTCAACTACTCGTCCATCAACGGCGACGTGCGCATGCTGGCCGACCGCCTCGGCGAGCTGGTCGAGGAGGTCTGCGAGGAGACCGGCTTCGAGCGCGTGCATGTCGTCGGCCACTCGCTCGGCGGGCTCGTCGCGCGGTACTACGTGCAGCGCCTGGGCGGCGACGAGCGCGTCCACACGCTGGTGACCCTCGGGAGCCCGCACTCCGGCACGCTGCCGGCCTACGTGCTCCCCCACCCGCTGGTGCGACAGCTGCGCCCGGGCAGCGACGTCGTGCGCGAGCTCGACGAGCCCGCCCCCGGCTGCCGCACCCGGTTCGTGGCCGTGTGGAGCGACCTCGACCAGATGATCGTCCCGCAGCGCTCGGGACGCGTGGTGCACCCGGATCTGCAGGCCCGCAACGTGTTCGTCCGCGGGGTCGGGCACATGTCGCTGCCGGTCGACGGGCGCGTGGTGCATGAGATCTGCGCCACGCTGGCCCACCTCGACCACGAGGGCCACACCCTCGCGGCGGGTGCGACGAGCATCGCCAGCTCGACGGGTAGAACTACACCGATGGCATCTTCACAAGCGCACGAGCGGCTGGCGCGAGGGCGCTCGCGTCGGTGATCATCCTCCGGTGCCCCGTGACCGGTCAGTGCCGCCGCGCGCCTTCGCAGCGGTCGGCGTCCTGGCGGCGGTGGCCATCGTCGGTGCCGGGCTGAGCCCGGGAGCCTCCCCTCGCACCAACGCCTCGTGGGTCCCGCTCGACCCCGCCGCCGTCGTCGACGACGCGGCCCTGCCCGACCTCTACACCGACGGCGCGCCGATGGCCGTGTCGGGCGCGGTGCGCGGCACGACGCAGCAGGTCGAGCTGCGGACCGCCGAGCAGATCCGTCGCGAGGAGGCGGCCAAGGCGCTCAAGGAGCGTCAGCGCAAGGCGGCCGCGCGCGCCGCCGCGCGCAAGGCCGCGCGCAAGGCCTGGGTCTCGCAGTTCACGCTGCCGATCCGCAGCTTCCAGCTCTCGGCCCGCTTCGGCGAGGGCGGCAGCAACTGGTCGAGCCGGCACACCGGTCTGGACTTCCGCGCGCCGTACGGCACGTCGGTCTACGCGGCGTCGAACGGGCGCGTGGCGCGCGTGGCCTACCACCCCGCGTACGGCAACACGATCGTGCTCGACATCGGCCGCGGCATCACCCTCTGGTACTGCCACCTGTCGTCGGTGAAGGTCAGCCAGGGCGAGAAGGTCGACGTCGGCGAGCGCATCGGCGCCGTCGGCACCTCGGGCAACACCACCGGGTCTCACCTGCACTTCGAGGTGCGCAAGTGGGACCAGCCCACCGACCCCGCGAGGTTCCTGTTCGCCAAGACGCCGGGCTACACCGCCGCAGCGCCGTCGTGGGTGTACACCGGCCGCATCGAGCGGCTCGCCGGCCTGTAGGCGTGCCGATCCGCCGCCGCCCGTAACGCGGGCGACCGGCTGATCCGTCGCTGGCATCATCGGCCGGTGCCCGCCCAACCCGATCAGGGTCCCGTCATCCGCGAAGCCGGCCCGGACGAGGATCTCGAGCTGTTCGCCGCCATCAGGCTCGCCGCCTCACCGCGCGACTGGCCCGGACCTCCGCGGCGCGAGCCCGGCCGGCTGATGCTGCTCTGCGACGACGTCGCCTGCGCCCTCGCCGGCCGCTCGGGCTTGGCCGACTCCGTGACCGTCCAGGTCTACGTCGAGCCGGCGTCGCGCGGCGCCGGGATCGGGCAGGCCCTGTGGGAGCGGCTCGTCGACCACGCCCGCACGCTCGGCAGGCCGTCGCTGTTCTCGACGGTCGACGCCGAGTCGCCCGAGGGCGTCGCGTTCGCGCAGCACCGCGGCCTGGTCGAGGTGGGGCGCGAGGTCGAGGCCCGGCGGCGGATCGGCGACGAGCCGATGCCCGCACCGCTGCCCGGCATCGACGTGGTGACCATCGCGGAGCGGCCCGACCTGCTCGAGGCCGTATGGCTGGCGATCGGCGCCGACGGCTACGCCGACATCCCGTCGCCGTCCGAGCTCGCGATGACCCTGCAGGACTGGCTCGACGAGGAGGCCGCCGTGCCCGAGGGCTCGTTCGTGGCCTTCGAGGGCGACCGGATCGTCGGGTACGCCGGCATGCTGGAGGACGAGCACGGGCTCACCACCGTGGCGCGCTCGCACCGCGGCCGCGGCCTCGCCACGTACCTCAAGCGCCGCCAGCTCGCCTGGGCCTCGTCGGCCGGCGTCGCCGAGCTGGTGAGCTACACCCAGGGCATCAACGACCCCATGCAGCGCGTCAACGAGAAGCTGGGCTACGAGATCGCCCCGCCCTGGCTGAAGATGAAGGGCCCGATCCCGCGCTGACGCCCGCCGTCAGGCGCCGTCCGCCGCCACCGGCGCGAGGTGCGCGGCGATCACCTGCCACCCGCCGTCCTCATGCACCCACGTGCGGGTGCAGGCCATCACCACGTCGAACGGCACGCCGTCCGTCGCCCCGATGATCGCCGCACGCGGCGTATCGGCGCGCTCTCAGTGGGAAGGCCGCCAGTAGCCGATGCTCGCGTCATCCGGGCGGACGGCGGTCTCCCTCTCCACGGCCCTGAGTCGTTGCAGCACCCCGTCCGGGCCGACGTCGCGCAGCATCATGAACAGTCCGCGCCAGTCGGTAACGCGGTACGGATCCACCAACCGTGCGACGCCGTTGCTCAGGACGGCCACACGCGCATCGGGCTGGATGCCTTGGCGGCCGACGATGGCGTGCAGCGCGGCGTGCGGATCGTCCTTCGCGATCCAGTACCCACCTGGCTGGTTGCGACGAGCGCGCAATGTCTCGATGGCAACGTGCGTCTGGCGGTCA
>Ga0102832_1001532_pt1 | contig 17227 bp, 10 predicted proteins | sample EBPBio282013_DNA_FD_88942 | JGI IMG/M metagenome (GOLD analysis project Ga0102832, IMG submission 88942) | Wastewater treatment Type I Accumulibacter community from EBPR Bioreactor in Madison, WI, USA - Reactor 2_5/28/2013_ DNA (Illumina Assembly) | ecosystem: Engineered > Bioreactor > EBPR >...
GAACAGGTAGAGAAGGCACTGTCGCAGTTCGGCGCCAACACCGGCGGCGGCTTCACCGACCAGTACAACCGCGAGTTCCTGATCCGGAATGTCGGCCGAACCCGGAGCCTCGATGACCTGGGCAGCCTCGTAGTTGCCACGGTCGCGGGCCAGCCGGTCGCGTTGCGACAGGTCGCCGAAATTTCCTACGCCGCGAAGGTGAAGCGCGGCGATGCGGGGTTCCAGGGAGAGCCGGCAGTCATCGTCTCCGTGGAGAAGCAGCCGGGCGCTGACACCGTGCGCCTGACGCGCCAGGTCGAGGCGGCCCTGCGCGACATCGCGCCCGGCCTACCTGCCGGCGTCAAGGCGGACCAGGTTCTGTTCCGCCAGGCCAACTTCATACAGGCGTCGATAGACAACGTGAGAACCGTCCTTGTGGAAGCCGGCATTGTTGTGGCAATCGTGCTGTTCGCCTTCCTGCTAAACGTGCGGACAACGGCGATCTCGCTGGCGGCCATACCGATGTCGATCTTCATCTCCGCCGCGGTGTTCCACTGGATGGGTCTGTCGATCAACACCATGACACTGGGCGGCCTCGCGATCGCGACCGGCGAACTGGTCGACGATGCCGTGGTCGACGTCGAGAATATCTACCGGCGCCTCCGCGAGAACCGCGAGGCCGGCAGCCCGCGCTCGACGTTCGACGTGGTCGTGTCGGCCAGCCAGGAGGTCCGGTCGGGCATCGTCTACGCAACCGCGATCATCGTGCTGGTTTTCGTGCCGCTGTTCGCCCTGTCTGGTATCGAGGGCCGGCTCTTCGCGCCGCTGGGCCAAGCCTACATCGTGGCCATCCTCGCGAGCCTGGTCGTCTCCATCACGTTGACGCCGGTCCTGGCCTACTACCTGCTGCCCGGCCTGAAGCAGCTGGAGGCGCGCGATGGCTGGCTGGTGCGGGTACTCAAGCAGGGCAATCGGCGGGCGTTGGCCTGGTCATTCGCCCATCCCCGCATCCTGTTCGCCGCCATCCTCGCCGGCCTGGCACTGGCCGGCACGCTGGCCGTCCAGTTGCCGCGGGCCTTCCTGCCACCCTTCAACGAGGGCACCCTTACCATCAACCTCCTGTTCAACCCGGGCATCTCGCTGGCCGAGAGCAACCGGGTCGGGCTGATCGCCGAGCGCCTGATCATGGCTGTTCCGGAGGTCGAGCGGGTCGGCCGCCGCACCGGCCGCGCAGAGCTGGACGAGCATGCCGAGGGGGTCCACTCCTCCGAGGTCGAGGTCGCCCTGAAGCCAGGCGGGCGCCCCAAGCAGGAGATCGCGAACGACATCCGGTCGCGACTGTCGGTGTTGCCGGTTGCAACGAACGTCGGCCAGCCGATATCGCACCGTCTCGACCACATGCTGTCGGGTGTCCGCGCACAGATCGCGCTGAAGGTGTTCGGCGAAGACCTCGACGCGATAAGGTCGGTGGCAGAGGATCTCCGCGACAAGGTGGCCGCCGTTCCCGGCATTGTCGATCTCCAGGTCGAGCGCCAGGTCCGCATCCCGCAGCTCGACGTCGTCGTCGACTATCGCCGGGCCGCGCTTTATGGGCTGCAGCCGGCGGCGATCACCGAGCAATTGGAGCGGCTGTCCAACGGACGCGTCGTTTCGCGCCTCGCCGACGGCAACCGCCGATACGATGTCGTGCTGCGGCTTCAGCAAGACCGTCGTACCACGCAGGCACTGGGCGACCTGCTGATCCAGTCACCGGCTGGCTGGGTACCCCTGCGCCGCGTTGCCGACGTCGTGGAGACCGATGGCCCGAACCAGATCCTGCGGGAGAACGGTCGCCGGCGCGTCGTCGTGCTGGCGAACACCGACGGATCGGCAGACATGGCCGCCGTCGTGGCCGAGGTCCGGCGCATCCTGTCGGAAACGCCGCTGCCGGCAGGCATGTTCACGAGCCTCGAGGGAACGTTCCAGGCGCAGGAGGAGTCGATGCGGACCATCGGCCTGTTGTCGATCGTGTCGTTCACCCTGATCTTCGCGATCCTGTACAGCCGCTACCGGTCGCTGCTGTTCGTGGCGATCATCATGGCCAGCGTGCCGCTCGCCCTGATCGGCAGCGTGGCGGCCCTCTGGCTTGCGGGCCAGCCGCTGTCGATCGCCTCGATGGTCGGCTTCATCACGCTGGCCGGGATCGCCACGCGCAACGGCATCCTCAAGATCAGCCACTACATCAACCTGTCGATCGACGAGAACCTGCCGTTCGGACACGACCTGGTCGTTCGCGGAAGCCTGGAACGCCTGATGCCCGTCCTGATGACGGCGCTCTCCGCCGGCTTCGCACTGCTGCCCCTGATGATCGATGCCCAAGCGCCGGGAAAGGAGATCCTGCATCCCGTGGCCGTCACCATCTTCGGCGGGCTCCTCACCGCCACTGTGCTGGACACGCTCCTGACGCCGACCTTGTTCCTGCGCTACGGAGAGCGGCCGCTGGCCAGGCTCGTGGCACGCGTTAAGGAAGGTGAGCGCGCTGGCACCGGCCATCCGGCCGAAGCCTTCTGAGTCACTTTGCATCGAAAGGAAAGGCAGACATGCGCAAGTTCATCGCGATGCTGGGAGTTCTGTCGTCGGTTGCGACCGTACCTATCGCCGCCTCCTTGGCGCACGAGACGGGGCCGGGTCCCAATGGTGGCGTGAAGGCGGACGCTGGATCGCGCTACCACGCCGAGTTGGTCGTCGCGGGTACGCCGGACATCGTCCTGTTCCTGTACGATGCGAACGACAAGCCCGTCTCGTCCGCCGGCTTTCGCGGGACCGCGATCCTGGTCATCGAGGGCAAGACCCACCGCGTCACGCTGGAGCCTGCCGAAGGTTCGAAGATGCAGGGCAAGGCACCGCTTGCCGTTCCAAAGGGGGTAAAGGGCGTCGTCCAACTCACCGCACCTGATGGCACCGCCGCTCAGGCGAAGTACTGAAATCTGTCAGCGTACCAGAGTTCAAAAGTGAGACTGGACGGTGTCACTGAAACCTCCGGGCCGCTAGTCTGCAAACGGCGACGCGCGACCGCGAACAACAATGCCCACGGCTCCCCCTCGGCGGAAGTCCTCGGCCGCGCTGTCGCCCGAATCGCGACCGAGGACCCGCTCCCGACGAGGGGGATTTTCGCCGGGCGACTTCGTCAAGGCGTTCGCCACCTGAAGGCCGAACTAAGGATGCGAGGCCTACAGTTCATCCTGCACCCTGCCTCCCATTCCACAAACTCAATTCAAGTGCGTTTGGGGTGCGTCGCCGAGTATAAGTTTCCACGACCTGCGCTTGTGCAAATACTGCTTGATCTTGATTACTACTAGCGGCGGCCCTGCCTTGCATATCGGCGGAAGCGGTCCACCGATGGGCTTGACGGCCACTCATCGCTTGGGTTGCAGGTCTTGTTAACAGGCAGCCACTGAGCGAGATGAACAACCGCGAATAAAGAAGGCGGCCCTCGCAGGAAGGCCGCCCTCCAATTTTGCTAGAGCCGGATCAGGCTACAGATAGCGCGACGGCAGGACGACCCTGTCGTCCGTCAGGACCTGCTCGAGGACCGTGATGCCCGCATCGTAGTTGCCGGCATCGCACGCGGCGATCGCCTGCGGCGCCGGACCGGATGCACCCGTCCGGGTATACGTACGCCACTTCCGCGCCAACGCGGCGCAATAATCCTTATCGCTCATGAGCGGCCGCCCGATGACCGCGATATGAACACTGCGGTTAAGCCGCTCGGGGACCTGGTCGGCGGTGGGAATCGGCAGGTTTTCCTCACCCAGACTGCCCGACCGGATCGCCGACTCCGGCACGCCAGCGCGCATCAAGGCGGCCTTCACGTTCGCCGTGCGCGCCATGGAAAGCCGCAGGTTCGCCCCCTGATCGCCGACGCGGTCGGCATGGCCCTTCACCGTCACAGCGACACCGCCCTTCTTGAAGGTCGCGGCGGCCTGGTCGACTTTCGCCTGCCCGTCAGGCAGGACAGTCGATTGACCGGTGTCGAAGTACACGACGAACAACTCCCTCACTGGCGTAGCAGGTGCCGTGCTGGCCGTCTGCGGCTTCTGATCACACGCGGCCAGCAGCAGTCCGGCTGCCGCTACGGCTAGAAACTTCTTCAACATGCGTTTCCCCCTCTAGTTTGCTCAGAACATCCGAGCCTAGGTATTGAGAGTGCACAGAGAGAGATTTGCAAGCTTTGCGATGGATCAAGTAGCCCCCGTCGCCAGGACCAATTTCGAGGCTTCTTGAATTGGAGGCTGCGCTTGGCCGACGGCTGGCTGTTCGGCTGGTCGTGGCTCGATCCCGCCATGGGCATCGTCGGCGCACTGCTGGTCGCAATCTGGGCTAAGGGCCTGATTGGTGAAACCGCCAAGGAGCTGCTCGACTGCGAGATGGACCACCCCGGTGGTCGAGGAGATTCGCGAGGTCGTCGAGCCCGCTGCCCAGCTTCGGGCCCAGGTACCTACCGGGTTGCAACATCGAGATCGGGGTCGCCGCAGGCTAGGCAGCGGCCTCTTGCTCTTGCGCGAACCTTTTCGTTTCCACACGCAACTCTATTTCTCATCTTTGGATGCCCGAACGGAAGCACGCGCGCCACCACCAGTGAGGTCTAGCGAGTCCTGTCGTTGGTCGACTGTCGCCAGTTTCCTGCGACGCAACGGACGAGCTTGGAGTCTTGGGGCTACCTCGACTTTGCCCGCACCGCCTACTGGAGTCGCGGCGCGTGAGTTGGTCTTTTGGATTCTCTTTACGCCAGGCGTTACGTCGTAAAGCCCTTTGTCTGATCGAAAGCTATTTGCAATTCGCCAGAATTGTCCCGCTCGAAGCGACCTAGATTTTATCTTCTTGGCGATGGCGGGCCAGTGAAACATCAAAAGAGAGACCTTCTGGAAATAATCCCATTCAGCCCATTTTCTTTCGAAGAGAAAGACACGAAAGCCGTGCTGCCTCAGAGCCTCCATCTCAGCTGGTGTGTCCATCATCATGACATCGCCGGACACCACAACCTTACCTCCATCCTTGGCAAACCTAGTTAGCCATGGGACGTCGTTCTTCCTGGCGTAGTCGGGATCGGTCGGCTTCGGCGCATAGTCCTTTGCACTTACAAACTCGAAGCTCTCGTTCTTGAATCTCCTTCCTCTGCTCAGGACTTGGAAGACCCTGACCATTTGAACCGGGATGTTCTCATCGAAAGCGATTTTCAATGAAGGGTGCGCAGCTGCCGTTCAAACCTGACCGCTTCGGACACTTGCTTGACCGGTAGCTCGAATTGATCGGCCACCACAGCGGCGCTGCCTTCGGCAGCAACCGCAGCCCGCAATGTGCTCGTTGGTATCCGGCTTTCACGCAATACAGGCTGCCCAAAGGAAAAATGTGGATGCACAATTACATGGGGTGCGATACCCGGGCGCGGCCGCCAAAGGCGAATGCCACCAGCCGGATCATACTCAACGCCCGCCTTCAGGGACTTGAAGACGATTGGCTCCATTTCATAGTTGCGAGACTCAAGGTCATATAGATCGGCAATCCCATTGCGCTTCGCGATGCGCGCGAGGATCCGGCGGCCATCCGTCTGAAAGACGATGTTGGTTGCAAACGGATGTGGCGTCTTCAGCACCTCCTTCGCCTCTTCCATGATTGATCGAATGCGCGGCACGCGCACCCCTGCCTCAGCGAAGAACGCGATAAAGCGCATCTCCATAAGGTTTGTGAAGCTGAAGGCGAGACGACCGTCAATCCAGCCAATCTCGTTCTCGATCAATGGCCCCTGACCCTTCTTGTACCCAGCTACCCAACCGCGAACCTTGCGTTCGGTCGTCCCAATGAGGGCCGCCGCATCGGTAACGCCGTAGATGCCGGACTCGATGAGGTTAAGGGCTCCCATAGCGATCCTTACTAGGCGGCCGACAGATCAGCCACTGTTGCTCTAACGACAGCGCTCGTCGAAGCTGTGCGAAATGATCAATCCGTCGCCTTTGTGGCTCCATTCGCTCACCGACAATTGCTCCGACCTGTTTGCGGATTCGTTTGTAGACCGGCGGAAAAATGAGCCAAATAGTAGGCTGCTACTTCACATCAATTTGCAATGGCATCAATCGGTTAGTTCGCGACCACCCGATTAGGAAACCGCTGCTCTATCCGGCTGAGCTACGGGGACGTGGGCGCCCGTATAGCATTCCGGTCCCCGGCCGTCAGCCGGGAGTCGGCGGCAGGAGACGGTCGATGGCGTCCTGCCAGACCGCGCAGGCCTCGTTGATCGAGGTGCCGAAGCGCTGCCGGATGCGCGTCCAGCCGTCGGCATCGGTCAGGATGCCGAGCGCGATCAGCAGCCGGCGCCGCTCGACGGCGCCGAGCGCCGAGAGCTCGGGGTCGTAGTACGTCTCCAGCGCGACCAGGCCGGCGAGGTCGTCGCCGTCCTCGGGTGGACGATCGGGCAACGCGCGCTCGCACAGCCGGGCCCGCGTCGTGACGTGCAGCCGGATGCGGGCCGCCCGGTCGAGTGCCACCGGCGGACCGAGCGCCGCCGGCGGACCGAGTGCCGCCGGCGGACCGGGCATCGCCGCGTCCCCGGCCGTCGTATCGGCGATCGCGGCAGCGAGGGCGGCCCGCGCGTTGGCCGCGCGGGCGAGCCCCGCCATGTCCTGGAAGCGGTCGAACAGGGTGCGCACGGAACAGCCGGCGCGCCGGGCCACGCCGTTGCAGGTGGGCAGGCTGCCGGTCTCGGACAGCAACTCGAGATAGGCCGCGATCAGCCGCTCGCGCGTGCGCCGGCTGCGAAGATGTCGGCCGTCGATCCGCCGCGCCGACTCGTCGGCGTCAACTCCCGCTCGCCGCTCTCCACCCGCATCCAGCATCGAGGGACATGCTGCGGCCCGTCGACAGCGCGCGCAAATGAACGATGCCGATGGAGCCTATGCATGAACCCTATGCATTCGGCCGGTCGATCGGGACGGCATCGCCGCCGGGCGGCAACGGCCACGCCGGCGCGGGCCGCGCGGCAACGGGCGGCACAACAGGGTCGAAGCGATCCGCCGCCACGGCGTCGTGCACCACCGCCCGGATCGTCTCGCGCAGCCACGACAGGTCGGCGTGGCTGTCGGTCGACGGGTGCCAGACGAGGCGTTGGCGTACCGGCGCGGTACGGACCGGCAGGTCGAAGGTGACGAGATCGGGCAACGAGGGCCGCAGCGCCGCCACGAGAAGCGTCGGCACGGCGGCGACCAGCGACTGCCCGGCGACGCTCGACAGGGCCTGCACGAACGACGTCGCGCGCTCGCCGATCGGGCGCCGGATGCCGAGCGCGGCCAGCGCCGCCCCCACCCGGTCGGAAATGACTCCCGGCATCGAGACGGCGACGTGCGGATGCGCGATCCAGGCATCGAGGGTCACGGCGTTGGCCCGCGCCCGGCCAGCCAGCGCGTGGCTGGCGGCCACGACGCCGACCAGCCGGTCGCGGTGGATCTCGATCGAGCGCAGGGCGCGCGGCACGGGAGCTTCCTTGCCGATCACCAGGTCGAGCGCGCCCTCGGCGAGGCGCACCTCGCTGCCGGCCTCGAGGGGACCGACATGGAGCCTCAGGCCGGGCGCCCGTTCGCGCACGCGGCGCAGGACCGTCTCGCCCAGCGCCAGGCGGCAGGTGTCGCTGACCGCGATCCGCAGGTCGCGGTCGAACGTCGCCGGGTCGGGCCGCACCGGGCGCAGGATCGAGGTCGCGTTCGCCAGCAACCGGCGCACCGCGGGTGCCAACGCCTCGGCGCGCGGCGTCAGCATCAGCGTGCCGCGGCCCCGCACGAACAGCCGGTCACCGAACAGCTGGCGCAGCTTGCCGAGCGAATGGCTGAGGGCCGGTTGCGACAGCGACAGCCGCTCGGCCGCCAGGGTCACCGAGCGCATCTCGGCCACCACGTCGAACACGATCAGCAAGGCGAGGTTCTTGCGCGACAGCGCCGCCGGATCGATCTTGTGCATGTCCGTCGCCTCCGGCGGTCAAGAATTCAGCGACAGGAACTTGCGCAGCCGGACATCGAGCAGGTCCGACCAGCCGGCCGTGAAACTGGCGCGCACCGTCGGGTCGATGTCGCCGATCGCGGTGTGGGCGACCCGCAGCATGCATTGGCCGTCCTGCGCCTCGAGGTCGTAGTGCACGCGGCCGGCCACCGCGCCGGGCACGGCGAAGCGGCCCGACAGGTACAGGCGGTACGGCGGCCGGATCTCCTCGATGCGCGCCCACAGGATGGCGTGGCCATCCGGCCGGGTCTCGATCAGCGGCTCGTCGATCGCCGGCTTCAGCGTCATCACGCTCTGCTCGCCGCCCTGGCGGTACGGCGCGCCCCACCAGGCATCGATGTTGCGCGTCAGGCCCTCGAACACCCGCTCCGGCGTGGCCGGCAGGAGGACCTGGTAGCGGACGTCCAGGGCAAGGCGGCTCGGTTCGGGCATCGTCGTCTCTCCTTCGCTCACGCGGTCCACCAAGGCGGTCAGGCGGGCCGCCCAGGTCTGCTGGAACGGCGACAGCCAGCGATCCGTCGCCTGCTTGAGCGCGACCGCGTTGAGGTAGTTCCAACGCTCGCGACCCCTGCGCTCGACCACGATCAGGTTGCTGCCCTCCAGCACCTTGAGGTGCTTCATGACCCCGAAGCGGGTCATGGCGAACGCCTCGCACAGCGCGCCCGTTGTGCGCGGCCCGCCGCGCAACAGGTCGAGGATCGTGCGGCGCGCCGGGTCGGAAAGTGCCTTCCAGACCGGTTCGGTGGCTTCCGACATCTGTCATGAGACTATTTGGTCACATATTGATTGTCAATCGTTGGTAGCTGCGCGGGGCGCGCAGAAGGCATGGGCAACATTCATTTTCTGGATGAAGAGAATGCGCCCAATTCACTAGGGAACTTCCCTCTCCGGCTGTAATTGCCTTTGTAGTGAAATTAGCGTCGTCGCGTGCGCGAGGTTGCTCGACATGTCCAGTCCGACCGATCCAACCTCCCTGCTGCGCAAGGGACTGAACCTGCTGATCGTGTTCGACGTGGTGGCCGAGATGCGCTCGGTCACCGCCGCCGCCGAGCGGCTGTCGCTGACGCAGTCCGCCCTGAGCCACGCCCTGCGTCGCCTCCGCGAACTGTTCGACGACCAGCTCTTCCTGCGCACCCCCGCTGGCCTCGTCCTGACGCCCCGCGCCCAGGCGCTGGTCGGGCCGATCCGCGAACTGCTCTATGCCGCGGAATCGCTGCTGCAGCCCGAGGCGTTCGACCCGGCGACGTTCGACCGGGAGGTCCGGCTGGGCATCGGCGAGTGGTGCCTGTTCCTGCTCGACGGCGCGACCCTGGTTCGACTGCGCGAGGCCGCGCCGCGGCTGCGGCTGTGGATCGACACGCTCGACGGCGACGGCGCGCGCAAGCTGCAGGACGGCCTGTTCGACGTCGGCATCTGGTACGCCGACCACGTGCCGCCGTCGCTGCACGCCATCGAGCTGTTCAGCGACCGCTACGTCGGCGTCGTGCATGCCGATCACCCGCTGGCGACGCAGCAGCCTTCGCCGCAGCTGCAGGACTACCTGCAGTACCCGCACCTCCACATCGAGTTGCCCGGCATGCAGGACGACCCGCTGCACGAGGTGCTGGACCGGCTGGAAGCCGATCGCACGATCCGGATCAGCACGTCGTCCTTCCTCGCGGCCTTTCCGCCGTTGACCCACTCCTCCCTCGTCGGCACGGTCCCGTTCCAGCTCGTGGCGGCGGCCCGTCGCCTGGGCTTCGAGCTGGTGACCTTCGACCTGCCGTTCGAGACCCGGCCCCTGCCCTACTGCATGTTCTGGTCGGAGCGCACCGACAAGGATCCGGCCGGACTGTGGCTGCGGCAGACCCTGGTCGACGCGTTCGCGAAGGCGCTTCCGCCGCCGGCAGCCGGCTAGACCCGCACCGGCGCCGGCGACACCAGCCGCCGCAGACCGCCCGACGCGTCGTCCGAGTGACGCGCCGCGGCCTCGGTCATGAGGTCGTTCAGCGTGCCGAAATGGGCGAACACCGTGCGCTGGGAAACGCCGGTCCGCCGCGCGATCTCGCGCGCGGTCGGCCGCCAGTTGCCCTCGCCCAGCAGCGCCCACGTCGACTCGATCAGCCGCGCGCGGGTCTCCCGCGAGCGCCGGACGCGTCCATCCTCGACCAGCGTATGCAATGCCACCATTGTCTACTCCCTCTCCAACCGAGCCGTGCTTTCGAGAAACGGAACCATCGCCGCGAGGCAGTCGTCGGGCGCCTCTTCCCACAGGAAGTGTCCGCAGCGTTCGATCGCGGCGACCCGCGCCCGCGGCCAGAGGCTGCGCCAGTGCGCGAGTTCGCGACGGCGGAACGCGACATCGCGATCCGGCCACAGCAACTGGACCGGCCCGTCGAAGGCGGCGGCGACGCGCTCGACCTCGGCGAGCCAGGGCCCGGCGCCCACGATCTCGGACGGAAAGACATGCAGCGGCACCCGGCGCGTGGCGTCCGCGAACGGCGCCCGGTAGGCCGCGCGCTCCATCGCCGCCAGGCGGCGACGGCGCATCGCCATCGGCATGAACCATGTCACGAAGGCCATGAAGCGGAGGTTGGCCCAGCGCCCCACCGGCCCGCCCATCAGCCGCGAGAACCATTCGAAATGGAAGTCGCCGTTGACCGGCCACGCCCACGTGTTGCCCAGCACGATGCGCCGGATCCGGCCCGGCTCCTCGGCCATCGCGGCGAGGCCGATCGGGCCACCCCAGTCGTGCGCGACCAGTGTCGCGTCGCGCAGGTCGAGGTCCCGCATCGCCGCCGCGACCAGGGGCGCCGCGTCACGCGGCTTGAACGAGAAGCCCGGCGGCGCCGTCGACAGGCCGAAGCCGGGCAGGTCGAGGGCGATGCAGCGATAGCTGCCCCGCAGCGTCCGGATCAGGTGGCGAAACTGGAAACTCCAGGTCGGATTGCCGTGGAGAAACAACAGGACCGGCCCCCGGCCCTCGTCGACAAGGTGCAACTGACAGTTGTTTAAGTGCAGGAGCCGGCTGGCGAAGGGGAACGACCCGGCGGGCAGGCCGAACCTCTGCTCGGCGAAGGCCGGCGCGCAGGAGCGGCCGAGCGACAGGGCGCCCGTCGACCAGTCCGCTTCCATCGCCTGCGCCATCCCTGCACGCTCCTCCGGCTTCGAATGCAGGAATGCTGAAGCCGAAGGAGGCCGCCGGCAAATGAACAGACCGCATTACCATTATGTATGGCGCAGCAAGTCGCGAGGGCGAGGCACGCCTTTATTGGGTGCCGTATCGGCTCTCCATCATGTGCCTACATGAATGTTATTTATCCTTTTCATTTGAGGTGGCAGCATCATAGATGCGATTAGTTGGGTGTCAGGAGAGCTGCAACCACGCCGCGTACCTGGCACAAGGAGACGTTGATGCTTCGCCCGATGTTCCTCGCCGCCCTCGCGGTCGGCCTGGCCGCGACCGGTCCCGCTCTCGCGCAGACCGGCGCCCCGCCCGCGTCGCCGCCGAAGCCGGCGCCGTCCGCATCGCCGTCGCTCGCGCAGAGCGCGCTGCCGGATCGCACCACGGCCAGCTTCGGCGACTGGACGTTGCGCTGCGAGCGCCGCCGCGACGGCGGCACGCCCGCCAAGCTGTGCGAGCTGACGCAGGCGATCCAGCGCGCCGGCGATGCCGGTCCGCTGGCGCAGCTGGCGCTCGGCCGCCTGGCCAGCAACGAACCGCTGAAGCTCACCGTGGTGCTGCCGCTGAACGTCGCGCTGGCCACCGCGCCCAAGGTGACGGTCGACGCCAAGGACGGACCGGCGGTGCAGACCGCGTGGCAGCGCTGCCTGCCGGCCGGTTGCCTCGCGTCGGCGCCGCTGCCCGACGACACCGTGAAGAAGCTGCGCAGCGCCGGCGAGACCGGCAAGCTCGAGTACCGCGATGCCGCGGACCGCGAGGTGTCGCTGCCATACTCGTTGCGCGGCCTGCCGGAAGCGCTCGACGCGCTGGCCCGCGAGTCGGCGAACTAGGCCGGCTCACCAGCTGAAGCGGACGCCGACGTTGATGGCGTGGCTGTCAGCGCCGGCGGCGATGTCGCCCTCGTAGCGCAGGAACAAGCGGTAGCGCTCGTTGAACACGGTCGACAGGCCGAGGCCAAGGCTGGCGCTGTCGCGCGGCGGCGTGGCGCCAAGGACGGTGAACGACGCGCCGGGTGCGGCAGCGAAGGCGGCAGTCACCGGCCGGGTCATGTCGGCGTAGTCGTGCGCCCAGCCAAGGCGAACCTGCACCGCCAGCGGCGACGACCAGCCGACATCGTAGGCGGCGGCGAACTGCGCGCCCATCACCGTGCGCAGCGACGTCGTCGCCTGGCCGGCCACCGCGAGGTTCAGCCCGTCGGCGCCCCACTCGGTGAAGCCGCCCTGCGCGACCGTCGTCGCCTCGAACCGCGCGAACGGCGTCAGGGTGCTGGCCGATGCCGGATCGATGTCGAAGCGGTAGCCGAGCTCGGCCTGGCCGAACCATTGCGAGGCGCCGGTCGTGCCCTGCGCCACCCGCGTGCCGAGGCCCGGGATGGTCACCTGGCGGGTCATCTGGTTGACGTTGGACGCGTAGCCCGCCAGCAGGTCGGCATAGGCGCCGCCCCGCGTGAAGTTGGCGTAGGCGCCGACCATGAAGCTGTCCGACGTGCCGCGGCTGTTCAGCCCGTTGGTCCACTCGGTGGCGTTGGTGTAGCCGATGCCCAGCCCGACCAGCAGCGACGGGTGCACGCGGACGTCCGTGCCCGCCGCGAAGCCGGTCGCGGTGTAGGCCTGGCCCAGCGCCACGCCCGGCGCCGTGCCGCCGCAGGTCGACGGCGCCGCCGTGGGTCCGCCGGCGACCGTGCCGGTGCCGCCCAGCGCGGTGCCCCAGCTGTGGCCGTCGGCGGAAGCGCCAGCCGAGCCGGAGCCGATCCAGCGATCCTCGCCGGCGCCGCGGCTGAGCGCCATGGCCTCGCGCAGCTGCTTGGCGAACAGCCCACCGGTGAAGACGTTGGCCGTGCCGAAGCCGCTGTAGGACTGGCCGCTGATCGCGTCGAGCGCCGCCGGGCCCTGGTTCCTGTCGAGCCCGAGCAGCGCGCCGACCACGGTGCCGAAGTCGCCCGACGCGCTGGCGCCGGCCTGGTCGAGGGCGCAGGCCACGGCGTACTGGTTGGCCGTCGTGGCGCCGCGCCGGAAGCTGATCGGCGGCAGCCCCGGGTTGCTCGGGTCGGTCGGCGAGAACGACGCCTCGAGGTAGACGTTGTTGGCGTCGTAGGTGGCGACCGGGTTGACGAAGGCGAGGTTGCTGGTGACGCCGGCGTACTTGCCGGTGACGCCGCCGGTCGCCGAGACGATCGTGTACTTGTAGCGGGTCGGGTAGATGCCGTTGGCCGCCAGCACGGTGATCGTGCCGCCCTGGATCGTCGCCGTGCCAGGCACGCCGGTCACCGAGATGCGGTCGGCCGACCCGGCGGGGTTGATCTCGACCTGGTAGAAGCTGCCCGCCGCCTGGGTGTAGGAGCCGACGATGTTGAGCTGGCCGATCGAGTTGCCCGGCGCGATCGTGCCGCGGTTGACGACGCTGCCGAAGATCGTGCCGTTGCCGCCCAGCGTGCCCGGAGTGAGCACAGTGGTGTCGCTGGTGATGCTGCCGTTGATCGAGAGCTTGCCGGCCTCGACGACGGTCGGGCCGAGGTAGGTGTTCGTGCCCGTCAGGTTGACGCTGCCGGAACCGCGCTGGATGACGCCGCCGGTGCCGCTGATGACGCGGTCGAAGGCCACCGCGTCGGAGCGGTTGAACACCAGCGTGCCGTTGTTCGCGATGTCGCCCTCGACCCAACCCGACGCGCCGCCATTGCCGAGCTGCAGCGTGCCGGCCGTGATCGTCGTGCCGCCGGTGTAGCGATTGTTGGCGGTCAGCACGAGCGTGCCCGGTCCACGCTGGTCGAGCGCGCCGCCGCCCTCGATGACGCCGCCGATCTCGAGCGTCCCGGCGCGGTTGACCGCCAGGATGCCGTCGTCGCGAATCGCGCCACTGCCTAGCGTACCGGTGGTGCCGCCGGTGCCGACCTGCAGCGTGGCGCCCGCCGCGATCGCGGTGTCGCCGTAGGCATTGTCGGCCGCCAGCACCAGCGTGCCGCCAACGCCGCGCGCCGTCAGCTTGCCGCCGCCGACCGCGCCGCCCAGGGTGAGCGTGTTGCCGCCGACGTCGAACGTGCCGCCGCCGGCGCCCAGCGTCACCGCGCGGCTCATGCCGAAGCTCGCGGTCGTGGCCAGCGTGCCGTTGTCGATCGCGAGGCCGCCGCTCGCCGCGCCGAGGTTGGCGTCGCGCGCCACCTCGATGGTGCCGCCGTTGGCGATCGACGTGCCGCCGCGATAGGTGTTGGTGTTGGTCAGCACCAGCCGGCCAACGCCGACCTGGTTGACCGCGCCACCACCGGACACCAGGCCATCGAACTGCACCCGGTCCGAGTGGCTGAAGGCCAGCACGCCGTCGTTCGCGACGTCGCCCTGGATCGAGCCGGTCGTGCCGCCGTCGCCCAGCTGCAGCGTGCCGGCGGTGATGGTCGTGCCGCCACCGTAGCGGTTGTCGCCGGTCAGGATCGTGGTGCCAGCGGCGTTGCGCTGGTCGAGGCTGCCGGCGCCGGTAATGTCGCCGCCGATGGTGAAGACCCCCGTGCGGTCGATCGCCAGCGTGCCGTCGTCGGCCACCGCGCCGCGGCCCAGCGTGCCGGTCGTGCCGCCGTTGCCGACCTGGACCGTGTGGCCGCCATCGATCTGCAGGCCGCCGCTCCAGCCGTCGTTGTTGGCGGCCAGCACCAGCGTGCCGCCGGCGCCGCGCGCCGTGACCCGGCCGGCGCCGGCGATCGCGCCGCCCAGCGCCAGCCGGTTGCCGCCGACATCGATCGTGCCGCCACCGGCATCGACCTGCACGGAACGCGTGGTGTCGAAGCCGGCGGTGACCGACAGCGTGCCGTCGTTCAGCGTCAGCGTGCCAGCGGCCGCGCCGAGGTTGGCGTCGGCGGCGACCTGCAGCATGCCGGTGCCGGTGACCGTGGTGCCGCCGGAGTAGCTGTTGGCGCCGGACAGCACGACCGTGCCGGGGCCGAGCTGCCGGACGCTGCCGCTGCCCGAGATCCCGTCGGCCACCGCGACCGTGCCGGTGCGACGGAAGGCGAGCACGCCGTCGTTGGCGATCGCGCCGCTGCCCAGCGTGCCGGTGGCGCCGCCGTCGCCGACCTGCAGCGTGCCGCTGGTGATCGCGGTGCCGCCGCCGTAGGCGCTGTCGGCCTGCAGCACGAGGGTGCCGCCGCCGGTCGTCAGCTTGCCGGCGCCGCCGACCGCGCCGGCCAGGGTCAGCGTCGTGCCGCCGAGCGCGAAGGTGCCGCCACCCGTCGCCAGCGTGACGGCGCGGTTGCTCGTGAAGCTGGCGGTGGTCGCCAGCGTGCCGTTGTCCAGCGTCAGGCCGCCCGTGGCATCGCCGAGGTTGCCGTCGGCCGCGACCTGCACGGTGCCGCGGTTGGTGACGGTGGTGCCGCCGCGATAGGTGTTGGCGCCGGCCAGCACCAGCGTGCCGCTGCCCTGCTGGGTGACCGAGCCGGTGCCGGAAATCACCCCGTCGAAGCGCGCGGCGTTCGAGCGCGCGAAGACCAGGCGGGCGTTGTCGACCACGTTGCCCCCGATCGACCCGGTCGTGCCGCCGTCGCCGATCTGCAGCGTGCCGCTCGTGACCGTCGTCCCGCCGCCATAGGTGCTGGACCCGGTCAGGATCGTGGTGCCGGGGCCGCGCTGCTCGAGGCTGCCGCTGCCGCCGATGTCGCCGGCGATGGTGAAGGACCCGGACCGGTCGATCGCCAGCGTGCCGTTGTCCTCGACCGCGCCGCTGCCCAGCGTGCCGGACGTGCCGCCGCTGCCGACCTGGACCGTGCTGCCGGCGCCGATCCTGAGGCCACCGGTCCAGCGGTCGTTGTCGGCGCCCAGCACCAGCGTGCCGCCGGTCCCGCTGGTGGCCAGCCGGCCGGCGCCGTCGACCGCGCCGTTGAGGACCAGCTGGTTGGCGCCGAGGTCGATGGTGCCGCCGCCGCTGTCGACGGTGAGCGCGCGGCCGGTGGTGAAGCCCGCGGTCACGCCCAGCGTGCCGTCGTCGAGGATCAGCTTGCCGCTGGCGGCGCCGAGGTTGGCATCGTTGGCGATGTCGAGCCGGCCGCCGCCGCCGACGCCGGTGCCGCCGCTGTAGGTATTGGCGCCGGTCAGCGCCAGCGTGCCCGGCCCGAGCTGCATCACGATGCCGGTGCCCTGGATCGCGTCGGAGACAGTGACGAGACCGCTGCGCCGGAACGACAGCAGGCCATCGTCGACCACCGTGCCGGTGCCGAGCTTGCCGGCCGTGCCGCCGTCGCCGACCTGCAGCGTGCCGCCGGCGGCGATGGTGGTGCCGCCGATGTAGCTGTTGTCGGCGGTGAGGATCGTCTTGCCACCCCGTTGCGCCAGCCCGCCGTCGCCCGACACCTTGTTGCCGAACACCGCGGTGCCGGCCGGAGACAGCGCCAGAGTCGCGCCGGTCGAGGTCACGACCTCGCCGAAGATCGAGCCGGTGGTGATGCCGTCGCCGATCTGCAGCGTGCCCGCCGTCACCGTCGTGCCGCCGCCGTAGGAGTTGGCGCCGGTCAGGATCGTGATGCCGGTGCCGCGCTGGTCGAGGCTGCCGCTGCCGCCGATGTCGCCCGAGATGGTGAACGACCCGGAGCGGTAGATCGCCAGCGTGCCGTTGTCGACCACCGTGCCGCCGCGCCCCAGCGTGCCGGACGCGCCGCCGTTGCCGACCTGCACCGTGCTGCCGGCGCCGATGGTGGTGCCGCCGGAGAAGTCGTTGTCGGCCGCCAGCACCAGCGTGCCGCTCTGGGTGGCGAGCGCGCCGCCACCGCTCACCTGGCCGGCGAGGGTCAGGGTATTGGCGCCCAGCGCGAAGGTGCCGCCGCTGCCCGACAGCGTGACCGCGCGGCCGCTCGCGAAGCTGGCGGTGGTGGCGAGCGCGCCGCCGTCGAGCGTCAGGCCACCCGTCGCCGCGCCGAGGTTGGCGTCGCCCGCGACCTGCAGCGTGCCGCCGCCGGTCACCGTTGTGCCGCCGCCGTAGGCGTTGGTCGCGGTCAGCACCAGGGTGCCCGCTCCCGCCTGCTTCACCGCGCCGCTGCCGTCGATGGTGCCGAGAAAGGTGACGGTGTCGGACCGCTTGAAGGCCAGCGTG
>Ga0102832_1001533_pt1 | contig 17221 bp, 12 predicted proteins | sample EBPBio282013_DNA_FD_88942 | JGI IMG/M metagenome (GOLD analysis project Ga0102832, IMG submission 88942) | Wastewater treatment Type I Accumulibacter community from EBPR Bioreactor in Madison, WI, USA - Reactor 2_5/28/2013_ DNA (Illumina Assembly) | ecosystem: Engineered > Bioreactor > EBPR >...
CTGTGTTGCTGGTAGGTATCAGCATTGCTTTTACCTTGCTGGCATTGTTGTTGCGCAGCCTCGGCACCATTCAGTTGTTGCTCCTCCTGATCGGGCTGGCCTGGCTGCTTTCTGAAGCCCTGAGTTACTGGGAACGGAAGAAAAGGCCGGCAACTGATAAAAACGGGTAAATTCGCCGTTTCCAATTCGTTCTATTTGCAGCAAGGTTCTACATATGCTTTGGCCTGGAAGCGTTTCCGGCGCAATACACCTGCCTTGGCAGGCCTGTTTTTTATTGTACTGGCTGTGCTGATTGCAATATTCGGATACGTGCTGGCGCCGGACAATTCGCCGGATGCCAATATGCAAATACCTGAAATTGCGCTTCAGGAACCCGGTTTTGAAGCCGATTTACTCCATATCCCGCTGACGCGCAATACCGAAAGCACCGGATGGTGGCAACGAATATTGCATGGCACGCCTCCGGGCGCTCGACTGATTCCTGTGGCGCCCGGCAGCCTGAAGTGGCAGGCGGATAGTGTTTCCTTCCAGCGTTTTGGAGCGCAGGGCGCCATAGAAACAATCCCCGCACCCACGGATAAGGTACTGGAACACCGGCATTTCCCGCTGGGCACCGACAAATTCGGGCGTTGTATTTTCAGTCGCCTGCTGTTGGGGTTTCGCATATCGCTGCTGGTAGGCGGCATCGCTGTTTTCATTTCACTTACCATCGGGTTGTTTATCGGCGCGCTGGGAGGGTATTTCAGGGGCCGGACGGACGATGTGGTCATGTTGCTGGTCAATACCATCTGGTCGATTCCAACCTTGCTCCTGGTGTTTGCCATCGTGCTGGCGCTCGGGCGCGGGATCGGGATTATCTTCGTCGCAGTCGGACTTACGATGTGGGTAGACGTAGCACGGGTGGTGCGCGGGCAGGTGCTGTCGCTGCGCGATTTGCCCTTTGTTGAAGCTGCGCAAAGTATGGGTTTCCGCTCCACGCGGATTATTTTGCGACATATTTTGCCGAATCTCATGGGCCCTGTGCTGGTCGTGGTGGCCGGCAATTTTGCCACGGCCGTGCTTGTCGAATCCGGACTGAGTTACCTCGGCTTCGGCGTCCAGCCCCCGACCCCGTCCTGGGGTACCATGCTCAATGAAAATTATGGGTATGCGCTGGGTGGTAAACCCCTCATGGCGTTGGCTCCTGCACTGGCCATTGCACTTACTGTGTTGGCATTTAATCTGGTTGGAAACGGCCTGAGGGATGCGATGGACGTGAAAGGAAAGTTATGAGTTATAAAGTTATGAGTTATGAGTTATGAGTTATACTCACATTGCTTTCGGCATCTTTACTAGATTAGCCGAAAGCAATGTGGGTATAACTCATAACTCATAACTTTATAACTCATAACTCCACAACTCATCCCTTACTCCACGGGCTATTGTTCCGTTTTTTTCCGCTCAGGAAGGTGTACATGGCTGGAATAACAAAGAGCGTGAGCAGCAAGGAGAACAGCAGTCCACCTACCACTACTACCCCTAGTCCGATACGGCTGGTGGCTGCCGCGCCCAGCGAGAGGGCAATCGGCAATGCACCGAGCGCCGTAGCCAGCGTGGTCATCAGGATCGGGCGCAGGCGCGCCTGCGATGCCTCCTGAACGGCCTGCCGTTTATCCATACCGGCATCTCGTTTCTGGTTGGCAAATTCAACGATCAGGATACCGTTTTTGGTCACCAGACCGATCAGCATGATCATACCGATCTGGGAGAAAATATTCAGGGTGTTGCCCGTCACATACAGGCTCAGGAAGGCGCCGGCCAGGGCCAGTGGAACCGTAAGCATGATGATAAAGGGGTCGCGGAAACTTTCAAATTGTGCCGCGAGAATCAGGTAGATGAGCACCAATGCCAGCAAAAACGCGAAAGATGTGTTGCCACTGCTCTCCTGAAAGTCACGGGAAGGTCCGCTCAGGTCGGTATCAAACGTATCGTCGAGCAGTCGGTCTGCAATGGCCTGCATGGCGTCGATACCCTCGCCGAGGGTTTTGCCGGGCGCCAGCGAAGCGCTGATAGTGGCCGATTTGTAGCGGTTGTAGTGGTACAGTTGCGGCGGGCTGCTGGTTTCGGCGAGGTGTACAATGTTGTCGAGTTGCACCATTTCACCCCGGTTATTGCGCACAAAAAGTACGGTAAGGTCGATCGGTTCGTCGCGGTTTTCGCGGTCTACCTGCCCGATCACCTGGTATTGTTTACCGTTTTGCAGGAAATAGCCGAAACGGCGGCCCGAGAGGGCCAGTTGCAGGGTTTGGCTGACATCCAGCACATTGACGCCGAGTTCGGCGGCTTTCAGGCGGTCGATGGTGACCTGCAGTTCCGGTTTGTTAAATTTCAGGTTGACATCTACATTGGCAAACGTGGGGTCTTTACGGGCTTCTTCCAGGAATTTGGGTACTACTTCCTTGAGTTTTTCGAAGTTCAAATTTTGCAGCACGTATTGTACCGGCAAACCGCGTCCAAACCCCACCTGAATGGTTTGTTCCTGATCGGGAAACATCCGCGCTTCCGGCATTTTTTTGGTCATCGCCAGCAGTTTGGCATAAATCTGTGCCTGGGTTCTTTGCCGTTGTTCCGGGTCGGTAAGCAGCAGGCTCACAAAGCCCGAGTTGGTACTGGACACGCCAAAACCCGGCGCCGTAATACCGAATACCATCTGTTTTTCCGGAATAGAGTCCATGAGTCGCTGCGACAGATCGTAAATGATCTGTTCCATTTTGTCGTAGTCGGTGCCTTCCGGCGCTGTCAGGTTGGTGCGGATAATACTGCGGTCTTCCAGCGGCGCCAGTTCGGATTTCAGTTGGCCCTGGAAGAACCAGATCATGCCAAAACAGGCTATCAGCATGACCAGGCTCAGCCAGCGGAAGCGCATGAAACTGCGCAGTGCATTGCCGTACACGCGGTCCATACCCCTGAAAAACGGTTCGGTCATGTTGTAAAACCGGCCGTGCTCTTTGGTGTTGCCGCCCAGTTTGACGTTCAGAACGGGTGTGAGGGTAAGCGATACAAAAGCAGAAATCAGCACCGCGCCGGCTACCACGATACCAAATTCGCGGAAAAGTCGGCCCGTAAATCCTTGCAGGAATACAACCGGAATGAACACCACTGCCAGCGTAATAGAGGTACTGATAACGGCAAAGAAGATTTCGCGCGTCCCTTCTCGGGCTGCCGTCCACTTGTCCATGCCGGCTTCTATTTTTTTGAAAATATTTTCCGTCACCACAATCCCGTCGTCGACCACCAGACCGGTTGCCAGTACGATACCGAGCAGCGTCAATACATTGATACTGAACCCGAAAATGTACATGATGAAAAATGCGCCGATCAGCGATACCGGGATGTCGATCAGCGGGCGCAGGGCAATAATCCAGTTGCGGAAAAACAGGTAAATAATCAGTACCACCAAGCCAATGGCGATAAAAAGCGTTTCGGTCACCTCGCTGATGGCGCGGCGCACAAAGCGTGTTTTATCGATACCGATACTCATCACGATATCCGGTGGCAGTTCTTTCTGTATCTGATCAAAACGGCGATAGAACTCGTCGGTAATTTCCACCCAGTTGGAGCCGGGTTGCGGAATGACGGCCAGAGAAACACCTTGCACCAGGTTTCTGCGGGCGCCGGTTTCCTCGTTTTCAGGTCCGAGCACGGCCTCTCCGAGGTCGCGAAAACGGATAACGCCCTGGCCAGGTATTTCCCGGATAATCATGTCGTTGAAATCTGTTTCCGTTTGCAGGCGGCCAAACGTTTTGACGGTCAGTTCGGTAGCGTCGCCGCGCACCTTGCCGCCCGGCAATTCCACATTTTCGCGTTCGAGTGCGGCCAATACGTCCTGCGCCGTGAGGCCATAAGCATTCATGCGCGTAGGATTCATCCAGAGGCGCATGGAAGGGCGTTTGGAACCGAAAATATTCACCGCAGAAACGCCCGGGATCGTCTGGATTTTTTCCATGATGACGTTTTCGGCGTAGTCCGACAGTTCCATGATATTCCGGGTGCTGCTCTGAATAGGCACGAAGAGGATCGGATCGCCACTGGCGTCGGCTTTGGTCACCACGGGTGGCGCGTCGATGTCTTGCGGCAGGTTGCGTTGCGCCTGGCTCACTTTGTCGCGTACGTCATTGGCAGCCTGTTCCAGTTCTACGCCCAGGTCGAACTCGACAGTGATGTTGCTTACCCCCAGCGCCGAAGAACTGGACACTGTTCGAATGCCTGCAATACCGTTGATGGCTTTTTCGAGCGGTTCGGTGATCTGGCTTTCCACGACGTCGGCACTGGCGCCGGTGTAACTGGTTCGCACCGTGATATTCGGCGGGTCGATCGCCGGGTATTCACGAACGCCAAGAAAATTGTATCCGATTACACCGAACAGTACAATCAGGATGCTCATGACCGTAGCCATGACAGGGCGTCTCAGGGAAAGATCAGATAAATTCATACAGTGGAGGGTAAAAATATGTGCTAATGTCCTGCGGCGCCATGAATAGGTTGCTGCACAATCAGTTCAATTTAAAAGGGGCGGCCATCCTGAATTCGGGAATGGTTACCTCAAAAAGGGTTTCGTTGTCGAGGCGCATCATCAGGTAGGTGCCCGACATTTTTCCGAATTCCGTACTCAGGTCGCAATAGGAGTCGTAAGCGTGTGATTCGCCCGGCGACAACACAGGCTGTAATCCGATCACACCTTCTCCTTCTACCTCGCGCACCTGCCCGTCGGAGTCATTGATGACCCAATGCCGGCGCAGCAACTGCACCGTATGGGTACTGCCGTTTTCAATCGTGATGTGATAGCCGAAGATAAACTTGGACTGTCGTGGGTTGGAGTGAAAAGGCATGTATTGCGTTTCGACACGCACCGTTATCCCGTTCGTCGTAAAAATTTCCATGGCGCGAAGATTGTGTGCGCAAACATATAGTATAGAGCAGAAATCCTTTTCAGGAAAATTTGTTCAAATTACTCAAAAGAAATATTCCGGAGTGGATGCAAATGAAGTGATGGTGGGAGGTGTTGTGTTTTTTGTGGATTTGTGTTGTTTTCCCAGGGCGTTGCCGTGTGTTGTTTTCCCAGGGCGTTGCCCTGGGCTATTGAGTACGCCCTTTCAGGGCTTATTCGTGGTGGCAATGAGTGGCCATTCTCACTCTCTCACTCTCTCACTCTCTCACCTCTCACTCTCTCATTCTCTCACCTCTAAAAAAAAGCGCCGGGTCCAGATTGCTCCGGCCCGGCATCAGGTAACGTTACTAAACACGGGTAATATTTTGAGGTCAAAGATTTTTGACGAAATCGATGACTTGTTGTTCTGTCACTTTTTGAGGTTCAATGGTTGCTGAGTTGCTCGCTCCCGTTTCCACATCCTTGTAGCCCATCCAGTACTGATTGCCAAGTTTGCTGATGGTAAGCAATTGAACCGGGAATCCCTGTGGCACAATCGAGGCACAAAACCTGAAATCGGCGGCATCATAAGTCAGCGGCAACACCGTACTTATGTTTTTAAACACCATAAACGTCTTTGTGTTCTTGTTGGTAAAGCCAAGCGGCAATTCCAGGCAAAAACTGCTGTTGGCTTCTTCAAGCAGTCGGCCGGCGCAAATCCATTGCAATTCGGCGGAAAACAACTGATAACCCAACTGAAAAGCACTGCCATTGGAAATCGACCATTCTGCATTAACGACCGGTTCGCTAGTGCCCGACCAGCCTGTAAAATTATCATTTGTCGTACCGGCAAGATTGCTGAACACCTGATTGGCGATGAGCGGTTGCTCTGCCGGAATCTGGATTTTCAGGAGTTTATCCTGTGCCAGCGCCAGTTCCTCCCCACCACAAGTGGCTTTCAAGTGCAACACCCGGCCGCTTTCGAGCACCTGGTTGCCGGGGGTGACCGTGCCGGTGTTGCGGGCGATCAGGTCGCCTTTCGTTTTCACCTCCACTACTTCCAGCCTGAAATCGGAGCACGTGCTGCAAGGCACGACTGCACCGGAAGCATTGACGAACAAATGATCCAGGTCACTCAAAAAAATACGCACACCGCCAGGTGTAGTGAAAACTGTGTCGCCCTGCCGGTTTTGCAGCATCAACAGCGAGGTGCTTTGCGGCTCCGGCACCTGCTGCAAGGCCAGCGTAATATCGGCAACGGAAATGCTGTATGGACGAAAGGTGTCCACATCTTTCCGACAGCCCCAGCCCGTAAGCAGTAGCAGCAGAACCAGTCCGATGTTTTGTAAAATTCGCATGGTTTTTAATTGTTTGGCGTTTTTGGGGTCGGGTCTTTAGGCGCCTGTTGATGCAAGAGATGCAACAGCATACCAGTACGCTGCTTCGATAACATTTTTTATTGAAGGTTTTTGATAGAAAGGAGGATATTCAGCATTGGGAGGCATTACAGTCAATCAAAAATGCGGGTTATCCCAAAATTCAGCCCCAGCATGGCATATCGTTGTTGCACCGGATGGTTCGGCAGATTGACTGGCCTCAGCACTATGCGCGCATACGGTTCCGCAAAGACGCGCAGGCGCGGCCGCAGGTGACAAAACCACTGCACGCTGCCGATCGCACTTACCCCTACATTGCGTCGGAACACATCGACCGTACCGCTGGACGGCGTGAAATAGGCCGGTTGGCCGTCGATAGGCGACAGGATAGCGCCACGTTTCCAGAACAGCATATTGATGGAAAGTCCGCTGTTCAGGCTCAGTCCATAGCGCCCGTTGCGCACTTCCACGCCTACTTCCAGCGGAATGTCGAGCATCCCGTAGCGGTTGTAGGTTTTCTGGTAATGCTCGCCATATTCCACCCCCAATGTATCAATGACCGTAACCGGTTGTCCGTTGATAATCTGGGTTGTTTGCCGGATAATAACTTGTACAAAATCGGGGTCTGCGTATTCAAACACCTCGTTCACCTGGTCGTAATGAAACCCAGTGCGCACCAGAAAATGCCGGTCGAGCAGCAGTGATGCCCGCAACCCTGCGCTGAACGACCAGTCGCGATGCTCCGTATTTCGGCGCTGCGCCAGGTACGGCTGGTTATCGGGGCCGGTGAGCATTTCCTTGCGTGCCAGCGATGGCCCTGCATACACATCCGCCAGTAACACATTGGGGTGCTGGGAAAAATCGTAGCAGTTGCGGGTTTCTTTTTTGCGAATGATGCTGGGTGAGTGATGAGTGGTGAGTAGGGAGTAGTGAGTAGTGAGAGGGGTTGAGAGGTTGAGAGGTTGAGAGGTTGAGAGGAGGGGTAAGGGATATATGGAGGGTGAAAGGAGCGATATGTCTGAAGTGGAAACGAAAGACTGCGGCGCCTCGGAATGATTTGATTCAAGAGAAACAGGCGCAGAGTCGGAAATAAGCGATGTGGCCGGTGCAGGTACATTTGAAGTCCCGGCAAGTGCATCAGAAGTCGGTTGTGGCGCTTTGCCAGGCGTGCCGGTTTTGCGGGTTTTGTGTACCGCAAAAGCAGATTTTACCTTGTCAGGAGCAGCAAAAACGGATGTGGGGTGCGATGAAGCAGTAGGAGCGGCCATCTGTGCCTGCTCTTTTTCTGCTGGAACAGTCGGAACATTGGCTGCTTTTTCTACCACTTTTATATCAGCGGGTTGCCCGGCAGTAGCAAGGTGCTGCAAGGAAGAATGGCCTGCCTTGTTTTTCGCCAGCACCCACCAGCCCAGCGACGCCGTTACAGCCAGCCCTGTGCCCCAGAGCCAGAAAAACAACAGGCGGCGGCGGCGCTTGCGAATAGCCGCTTCTACCCGCGGCCACACGAAGTCGGGCGGAGGCGCCGAAGCATCGTGCAGGCGTTGCCGCAGCAATTGATCAATATGGTTGGCATCGTGTTCCATCGTACTATACTTTCAGGGATTTACAGGTGAATGAAGCCGGATTTTATGCATCGTTTCCAGTTGCTCGCAAAGCCAGCGCCGCGCCTTGGTCAGTTGCGAACGCGAGGTGCTTTCCTGGATACCCAGCGTTTGCGCCACTTCGGCATGCGAATACCCTTCGATAGCGACCAGGTTAAAAACGACCCGATATCCTTCGGGCAATCGGCCGATGAGTTCCAGCAGTTCCGCTTCCGACAGCGTGGCGATGGCATCGGGATCGACGGGCGCATCGGGGAAAATTTCGTAGCCGGAAGTTTCCATATCGAAACGCTGTTTCTGATACGCCCGCAAAGCGGTATTGATCATAATGCGCCGAATCCAGCCCTCAAACGAACCCTGGAAATGAAACTGATCCAGTTTGGTAAATACCTTCACAAAACCCTCCTGCAAAATATCCGCTGCATCCGACTGCGAACGCGCATAGCGCAGGCATACAGCGTACATTTTGCCGGCAAAACGCTCGTACAAAAGCCGCTGATGCTGCGTCGACCCGCGCAGACAACCGTGGATGATGTCAGTTTCGTTCAATTACGAGGATTATTTTGTGGTAAAGGGAAACCGGTTCCTGGTAGAAAACTAGCCGAAGGTAATCGTTTTTTGGCAGATGCAGCGAAACGGGTGTTTGCTGCCCGGGGTTATAAAGATTTCCGATATCCGATTACATGATTTCCATTTTCATCCAAAGTGCCATTTTTAACAAAACCTTACCTACCCCATTCCATCCCCATCGCCTATTTTTACCCCTTCACAAAAACAACAAACCATGAAACAACTTGTAACCCTGTTTTTCCTGCTGGCGGGCCTCGTCGGCCTGCGCGCCCAAACAACCCGTTTGCCCATCATTTGCGGCCAGGAAGTGTTTTCCCACATTGTACAGGAAAAGTACCCCGAACGCGCAGAGGCCATCCGCGCCACTTTTGAAGAAGCCAAACGACTCGGACACAACGAAGTGCGCCAGCGCTCGCCGCTCACCATCCAGGTGGTGGTGCATGTGGTGTGGAACGAAACGGAAGAAAACCTGTCCGACGCTATCATCGAAGACCAGATTCGTGTACTGAATGAAGACTACAACCGCCTGAATGCAGACACGTCCGACCTGCGTGAAGAATTTCAGTTTGTGGCCGGCAATGCGGATATTCATTTCGAACTGGCTCAAATCGTGCGCGTACAAACCCAGGAACTGTTTGAAATCGACGTGCTGGGCGGCGACCTGCTGTCCAACCTGAAAAGCGACGCCACCGGCGGCAGCGACGCCTGGGACACCGAGCACTACCTCAATATCTGGGTGTGCAAAATCCAGCCAACCACCATTTTCGGCCTCGAAGTGGGCCAAATCCTCGGCTTTGCATTTCCGCCCGACGGCCTCTCGCACTGGCCCGATGATTCCAGCGCCCCTACTGCTGGGGAAGATGGCGTGGTGATCGACTTCCGCGCTTTTAGCAGCATCAATCCGAATCCAATCGAAAACCCGACCGATGGCAGCACCCTCAACATGAAAGGCCGCACCCCTGTGCATGAAGTGGGCCACTACCTCGGACTGCGCCATATCTGGGGCGACGGCGGCTTGTTTGGCCCCAACGACTGCGCTCAAAGTGATGGCGTGGATGATACACCTTTTGCCAATGCTCAATCGGAATTCGACTGCGACAAAACCAAAAACTCCTGCGAGCAAGTGGAATTGTTCTACAATGAAGACCCGCTCGATCTGGTGGAAAATTACATGGACTACTCCAGCGAGGAATGTATGAATATGTTCACCAAAGGCCAGGTGGAAATCATGCGCGGTGTGCTGATGGGCCCGCGTGCCGGATTGCTCAGTTCCGTGAGCACCCACCAGCCTGCGTCGGTGCTCCAAAGCAGCCTGGCTCCCAACCCGGCGAATGACCGTGCCTTGCTGCGCTTCCAACTTCCCGAAGCAAGAGAAGTGTCTATTCAGGTGCTTAGCGCCGATGGCCGCCGCGTGATCGACCTGCATGCCCAACAATATGGTTCCGGCCTGCAACAGGTTTCGCTGGATACCAGACACCTAGCCACTGGCATGTACCTGGTGCAAGTGCAATCGGGCGCTACTGTGGAAGTGAAAAAACTGGCGGTGCAGCGATAGAAGCGGGGGCATTTTTATTTCCATTTCCCGTAGAGTAATTTCCCGCAGATCGCGCAGAATGTAGAGTAATTTCCCGCAGAACTCGCAGATTTACCCGCAGAACTCGCAGAACGTAGAGTACACCTTTTTCTTCAAAGCGACAATGAGGTGTACTCTACGTTCTGCGAGTTCTGCGGGTAAATCTGCGAGTTCTGCGGGAAATTACTCTACGTTCTGCGCGATCTGCGGGAAACTACTCTACGGAAAAAGCCCCTGCGGGAAACCACTTACCCCAAACAAAAAACCCGAACCTCCGATCATCGGAAATCCAGGTTTCAGCAGCATGGCAGGATGCCATTCACAAACGAGGCTATGGGTTTTAAAGGGCGGCGTCAAGGGGGCGTCTTCATGGAGGTTTTTTCACAGGATTATACAGGATACGCAAAGAAAGAAAGGCGGGGACCGTTTCCATTGGCTGGGTTTATCAGCCGATTAGGAGCGTACATTTGGTTTTTTGAAGCGCGCGTTTGGTAATAAATGCCGCTGTGAAGGGCTGCGTGAACAAGCCGACCTGTTTTTTTAAAATAATTTTTTTCCTTTGCTCGTCCTGCGGGAAATTCTGTTTCCATTTCACTTTGTAAAACGACCAGCCATGCAAAACGACCAGCCCATCTGGGGCCTCGATCTGGGAGGTACCAAAATAGAAGGCGCTATTCTTGAAAGCCGCCAAAGCCTGCGCGTACTGCACCGACTGCGCGTGCCGACTGAGGCTCAACAAGGCTACGACCATATTGTAGGTCAGGTAAAAAAACTGGTGGATATGCTGATTGAAGCATCCGGAATGCATCCGCAATCGCTGGGAATTGGCCATCCCGGCACCCTCGATCCTATTACCGGCTTCATCAAAAATGCCAACACCACGGCCCTCAACGGCCGCCCCTTCAACGTCGACCTCGAACGCGTGCTGGGCATTCCGGTCAAACTGGCCAACGATGCCAACTGTTTCGCCGTAGCAGAAGCCCTCATGGGCGCCGCACCCGAGGCGCTACCCAACGCCGAGGTCGTTTTCGGCGTTATTATGGGAACCGGCGTGGGTGGCGGCGTAGTGGTGCGTGGAAAAGTGATCAATGGCCGACAGGGCATCGGTGGCGAATGGGGGCACAATTTCCTTGACGAAAGCGGCGGCCCCTGCTATTGCGGCCGCACAGGCTGTGTGGAAACAGTGATTTCAGGCCCCGCCCTCGAACGATTTTACGAAAAACAAAGCGGACACCACCTGCCGCTCAAGGACATCGCAGCGCGCGCCGAAGCCGGTACCGACGCAATCGCAACGGTGACCATGGACCGAATGGTGCATTTTTTCGGCAAAGCCATCGCCGTTATCATCAATGTGCTCGACCCCGATGTGATCGTGATCGGCGGCGGCGTCGGCAATATCGACCGGCTTTATACGGACGGTGTGCAGGAAGCCCTGAAATATTTGTTCAATCCGCGCATCGATACCATTTTTAGAAAACCCAAACTGGGCGATAGTGCAGGGGTGTTCGGGGCAGCACTGCTTTGATAGTCCTAAGTCCTGAGTCGAAAGTCCTAAGTCCTGAGTCGCTTGGCATTCGCAGTTACTCGTGAATATAAATCCGTCTTAATCACAAATGCCAAGCAACTCAGGACTTAGGACTTTCAACAACATTAGGCGTTTTGAATACGTTCTATTCGCATCGACGGAACAATGAAACAACATCTTTTGCATCATCACATCTTTCAATGGGCAGCGCTTGTGGCGCTACTGGCTTTCAGCAGCCCTGCTTTGAGCCAGATCACATTTACCTCCAATACGGATACCACACAGCAACTCGGCGCGTGGGCGCGTATGGAAATTGTGAATGGAGACACCACTTTCGTCATGTCGCTGCGGCCTGTGCGGATTACAGCACGCTGGAAATTTTCCGACCTGCAACAACAGCGGCAATACTACCTGTATATCCGCGCGGCAAAAAAGGTGTATCCGTATGCCCTTCAGGCGGTAGGACTGTACGAAGAAATTCAGGATCAGACCGATCAGATGAACAAGCGCCAGCGCCGGCGCTTTATCCGCCACGAACACAAGGAACTGAAAGACGACATGAAAGATCAGATGATGAACCTGACCAAAACGGAAGGAAGGGTGCTGATCAAAATGATCGAAAAACAATTGCACAAGCCGTTTTATACCATCATCCGCGAAACACGGGGCGGCACAACGGCTACCTATTGGTACCAACTTGGCAAACTCTGGGGCTACGACCTCAAGGAAGGCTACACACCCGGCGCCGACCCGCTGCTGGATGCCGTGTTTATCGACTACGATTTTGGCGACCCGCTGTCGCAATACTGACCACAGGGTAAAAAATTTGTCTGCCCCGTTTTTGAAAGATGGTTTTCAAAAACGGGGTTTTTGTTTTTGAGGGAAACGCACGATTTGACAACTTTTTGAAAGTTGTCAAATCTCAACCCCTTGCATAAACCCACGATTTGACAACTTTTGAAAAGTTGTCAAATCAACAACATCCATCAAAAATCCACCTCAAAAAACTGATAGTAACAAAAAAAACAATTTTCAATATAAAGCACTGAAAATGAAACACTTAAAACCTGCCCCACCTATATTATTTTCCCACGGCTTGTTAACAACTTTCAAAAGAAACAAAATTTTCTTCTGCGGCTGTGACCTCTTCGAATGACCGCGTATAAAGTATGTCTTTGCAAGTGAGCAAGGGCAAAAGGCAAAAAAAAGGAAGATTGTTTTCATTTGGTTTTTTGGGGTTTAGCCGTCCTGCGCGAAATGCACAGGCGGCTTTTTTTTTTAGTCCTGAGTCCTAAGTCCTGAGTCCTAAGTCTGTAGAGTACACCTTGTTACTCTTGACATCTCCCTATATGAATACCGAGAGTAACAAGGTGTACTCTACAGACTCAGGACTTACGACTCAGGACTCAGGACTTTCAAGAACTCCTCTTCCGTCCATATCTCCACCGTCTCCAGGGCCTGCGCTTTTTTCAGTTTGCTGCCAGCCTTTTCTCCTACAACCAGAATACTCAGGTGTTTGCTGACGCCGCTGGCCAGTGTGGCGCCGGCGGCTACGGCCAGTTTTTCGGCTTCTTCGCGGGTCATTTGCGAAAGCGTGCCGGTGAAAAGAATGCTGCGGCCCAGCAGCGGCCCTTCCGTTGGTGCGTCGGGGCGTTTGTCGGCGTCAGTTTGGTGGAGGTTGACGCCGCATTGCTCCATAGTTTGCAGAAGTTCGACGTTGTGTTCATTCTGGAAAAAGTAGAACACATTTTTGGCCAGCACAGGGCCCACGTCTTTAATGGTCTGGTATTTTTCCAGGTCCCAGTCTTTCAGGTCCAGCACGTGTTCTATTTCAGCCGCAATCAGTTTCGAGCCTTTTTGCCCGAGGTGGTGAATGCTCAGCGAATGCAGCAGCCGGTAAATAGGATTCTGTTTGGCTTTATCGATGGCCTCCCGCAGTTTGGTGGCCGATTTTTCCCCAAACCCATCCAATTGGGCAATGGCGTCGTAGTCGAGCCGGTACATGTCGGCTATGGAATGCAGCCAACCGAGTTTGTAAAAACGCTCGATGGTGCTTTCCCCGAAGCCTTCGATGTCCATGGCGTGTTTGGAGGTATGGAAAATCATGCGTTGCAGCACCTGCGCCTCACATTCGGCATTTTCGCAGCGCCACACCGCCTCGTCCTCGGGTTTTACGAGCACCGATTGGCACACTGGACAATTTTTAGGGTACTGCACAGGCACTTCCGAGCCGTCGCGCAGTTCGGGCAAGGACTTGACGATGTATGGAATAACGTCGCCCGCACGCTCCACAAGCACCTGATCGCCGATGCGCAGGTCTTTGCTGCGGATAAACTCTTCGTTGTGCAGGCTCACATTTTGTACCGTTACACCGGCGAGATGCACAGGTTCCAGTTTGGCGACAGGCGTCACAGCGCCGGTTTTACCCACCTGAAACTCGACGTCGCGCAGTTTGGTAGTGGCTTGCCGCGCCTTGAATTTGAAAGCGATGGCCCAGCGCGGGTGGTGGCTGGTGAAGCCACAGCGTTCCTGCAAGGTGATGTCGTTCACTTTGACCACCATGCCATCCAGTTCGTACGGGTATTCGTCGCGGTAGTCCTGCCATTGCAGACAGAAATCGATTACTTCTGCTATGTTTTTGCAGGTTTTGGTGGCGGGCAGGTGTTGCTGTTCGTTGGTTTTGGCCAGCGGCGTTTTAAATCCCAGCGATTCGAGCAGGTGAATACTTTCGTCGTGGGTGTGAAAACGCTCGATGATGTTTTGCCCTTCAGCGTCTACGGCATAGCCCAATTGGTACAAAAAGGCTTCGAGGCCGCGTTCAGAAGTTTCTTTCGGGTCTTTCATACGCAGTCCGCCCGTGGCTGCATTGCGCGGATTGGCAAACACCTGATCGCCAGCGTCCTGGCGCGATTTATTGATTCTATCAAAAATATCCTTGCGAATCAGCGCCTCTCCGCGCAGTTCTGCCTTGTAAATGCCCGATTTTGAAAAGCCCGCCTGTAGCGGTACCGAGCGCAGGGTACGGATATTGGCGGTAATTTCATCGCCTACGGCCCCGTTGCCACGCGTGGCCGCGCGCACCAGTCGGTCGTTTTCATACACGAGGGCAATAGTGCCGCCGTCGTATTTGGGTTCCACGCAATAGGCCACCTCGGATTCTTTGTCGAGTTTGCACAGTTTTTTCACCTGCTCGTCGAAGTCGTTGAGATCGTCGGCGTTGTAACTGTTGTCGAGCGACAGCATGGGCGTGAGGTGGGCCACCTGGGCAAAATTGCCTGTCAGGTCCTTCCCCACCCGCTGCGTGGGCGAGTCGGGCGTAATCAGGTCGGGGTGTGCCGCCTCCAGCGCTTCGAGTTGTTTGTACAACTGATCGTATTCAAAATCGCTCACCACAGGGTCGTTCTGCACATAATATTTCCATTCGTGGAAACGTAGCACCTGCTGCAAGTCGTCGATGCGGCGGGCCGGATCGGCTTCTACAAGCGTACCGTCGAGCAATTTTTTGGAGAGGTCGAAAAGGATGCGTTGCTGGTCGGAGGCGTACATGTGCAGAGGTGAGAGGTGAGAGGTGAGAGGTGAGAGGGATCAGGAACGGAGTTCGAGGAGGGCTACATTTTCAATGTGGTGGGTATGGGGAAACATATCTACCGGACGTACTTTCAGCACATCATATTTCTCAGACAGCAGTTGCAAATCGCGGGCCTGGGTGGCAGGATTGCAACTTACATACACAATTCGGGGGGCAGCGAGATCGAGCAAAAAGCGCACGGCTTTTTCATGCATACCGGCACGCGGCGGGTCGGTAATCACCACATCCGGGCGACCGTGGCGTTCGGCGAATTCAGGCGACAGCACATTTTTTACATCTCCGGCGTAAAAAATAGCGTTTTCGATGCCGTTCAGCCGCATGTTTTCTTCCGCGTCGGCAATGGCCTCGGGGATTTCCTCGATGCCCACCACCTGACGGCACTGGCGCGCCAGATACAGCGCGATGCTGCCGGTGCCGGTGTAGAGGTCGTACACGTTTTCCTGTCCGCTGAGGCCGGCAAATTCAGCCGTCACGTCGTACAGGTTTTTGCCTTGTTCTGAGTTTGTCTGGAAAAAAGATTTCGGGCCGATCTTGAATTTCAGGTCGCCCAGTTGTTCCACCACGTACCCTTTCCCGAAATACGTCACCATTTCGAGGTCGAACATGGAGTCGTTGAGTTTGGTGTTCACGGTGTACACCAGCGTGGTCATTTGCGGAAATTTTTCCAGAATGGCGTCGAGATAACGCTGGATGACCTTCTGATCGTTTTTGGCAAAACTGACCAATAGCATCAGTTCGCCCGTCGTGGTGAGGCGCACCATGAGGTTGCGCAGCATACCCGTGTGTTTGCGCAGGTCGTAAAACGGCAATTCCTGCTCGAAAGCGATGGCACGGCAGGTATTGCGCACCTCGTTCGAGGGGTCATCCTGCAACCAGCATTTCCGGATATCGATGATTTTATCAAAAAAACCGGCTTTATGAAAGCCCAGGCCGTAGTCGTCGGGGCCTTCTGCGGGCGTTTTTTCTACATCGAGGTTCATTTCGGCTTTGGTGCGCCAGCGGCGGTTGGCAAAGCCGAATTCGAGTTTGTTGCGGTAAAAGGTAGTAGCCGGCGCCCCCAGAATCAGCAGGAACTCACGCACCTCCACTTTTCCGATGCGGTACAGGGCATCTTCGACGACCTGGTGTTTGTGGCGGAGTTGGGCTTCGTACGAGAGATTTTGCCATTTGCAGCCGCCACACACCTCGAAGTGCTCGCAAAAGGCCTCCGTCCGATCGGCCGATGGCTGAACGATGCGTTCCACCACACCTTCGGCAAAACCACCCTTTTTTTTCTGGATAAACACGTCCACCACGTCGCCCGGCACGGCGCCTTCCACAAAAACCGTCATGCCTTCAGCCGTCCGGCCCACGCCCTTTCCCCGGTCGGCAATCCCGTGAATGGGCACCTCCGGTATTACAATATGCTTCTTTGCCATGATTTGAAAACTTGGAGGGCAAAGGTAGTTATTGGTTATCGGTTATCGGTTATTGGTTATCAGGTTGGGATAAGGGAACATTTAAAATACAAGTGGAACGTATGTCCCTACATCGTGGTTTTTACGAAAACGCAGTACATTTGCAGCGCTTTTTCCGCCAGCGTGCGGAATATTGTGTTTACCGTATTTTCAACGTTCCCGTACATGACTTCCCGCGACATTCGCCGCCAGTTTCTCGATTTTTTTGCATCGAAAGACCACAAGATTATTCCGTCCGCACCGATGGTGGCCAAAAGCGACCCGACCCTGATGTTTATCAACTCGGGTATGGCGCCCCTGAAAGATTTTTTCCTTGGCAACCAGACGCCCCCGGCCAAACGCGTGGCGGATACGCAAAAATGCCTGCGCGTGAGCGGGAAACACAACGACCTGGAAGATGTGGGCCTCGACGGGTATCACCACACCATGTTTGAAATGCTGGGCAACTGGTCGTTCGGCGATTATTTTAAAAAAGATGCCCTGGCCTGGTCCTGGGAACTGCTGACGGAAGTGTACAAAATTCCGAAAGACCGCCTGTACGTGTCGGTGTTTGCAGGCGATGAAAAAGAAAAACTGCCTTTCGACCAGGAAGCGCACGATACCTGGAAGCAATTCATTGCCGAA
>Ga0102832_1001536_pt1 | contig 17214 bp, 15 predicted proteins | sample EBPBio282013_DNA_FD_88942 | JGI IMG/M metagenome (GOLD analysis project Ga0102832, IMG submission 88942) | Wastewater treatment Type I Accumulibacter community from EBPR Bioreactor in Madison, WI, USA - Reactor 2_5/28/2013_ DNA (Illumina Assembly) | ecosystem: Engineered > Bioreactor > EBPR >...
GGTGGTTAGGCTAAAGGTATGACAACACTCATCACAGGTGGCGCGGGTTTCGTCGGCAGCCGGCTCGCACACCGGCTTATTAACGCTGGCGAATCAATCGTCATTCTGGATAATTTTAACGATTTTTACGATCCGGCGATTAAACGTGCCAACGCTGCGGCGATTAGTAAGAACGCACCGGTGATCGAAGGCGATATTCGGGATGCGGAGCTGGTCACCAAAATTTTTAAGGAACACAACATTACACGGGTGGCGCACCTCGCCGGTTTGGCGAACGTGCGGAAGTCCATTGAGTTCGGCGACCTGTACGCGGACGTGAACACCACCGGCGCAGTCAAACTGATGAACATCGCGCGGCAGTTCCCGGTGTCGGTATTCGTGCAGATTTCCACGTCGTCCGTTTACGGGCAAACGACACACATCCCATTCTCGGAAGAAGATAATCCCGACCGTCCGCTGTCACCCTACCCCGCCAGCAAACGCGCGGCGGAACTCTTCGCCTACACCTATTACGAACTGCATAAACTGAACGTCACCGTGCTGCGGTTGTTCAACGTGTACGGACCGAACGGGCGACCGGATATGATGCCGCTGCGGACGATTGAGGCGATCTTGCAAGAGAAGCCGATCACGGTGTACGACGAGGGTAAGCTGGAGCGCGATTGGACGTATGTGGACGACACCGTAGCGGGTATTGCCGCCGCGTTGGAGCGCCCGTTGGGCTACTCGATCATCAACCTCGGTTACGGTTCGCCGATTTCGCTGAACGAATTTATCCGCATCTATGAAGAACTGATCGGCAAGAAGGCGATTATCGAATACGCGCCTGCCCCCGCGAGCGAACCGCGCATCACCTACTGCAACAACAGCCGCGCCCGTGAACTGCTGGGCTTCAACCCGCAGGTGAAGATCAACGAGGGGTTGGCGCGGACGTGGGCTTGGTATCAGGAACACAAGCTGCCGACGTTAAACGCACGGTAGGGATTTGCCGGCGGCAAATCCCATATACACCAACCAATTGCTCGTACATACATTAAGTTGGCTGGTCGCGCCGCATGAGGCTAATGGCAGTTTACTTATTAAAATGGTAATTGCTCGGGTTGCGCCGCATGAGGCTAAAGCCATCATGCTAACAGCCAGACAAGCCTGCTAAAGCGGCTTCAAAGGCGCATGTCAGCCTCACAAGTATTTACCACTCTAATTCGTAAATCACCATAAGCCGTCATGCTGATCACCGGACAAGCGCACTAAAGGCGCTTCAAGAGGGCTTATAGGCGCATAAGTACTTTTGCTCTTAAATTGCATAGCAAGCCCCTACGAATTTTGCCTTAATGACTAAGCTGCCACTTGCAAGGGGTTGAGGTGCAGATGGCGACGAAACCCAACTTCTCGACAATCGGGCGGCTCATATCGCTGGCATCAATCGTCAGGAAGCGCCGACCCCGACTGGCGGCCTCCTGCACTCGCGCGGCAACCAACGCCGTATACACACCCCTGCCCCGATAACCTTCTAACGTCGAGCCGCCCCACAGGCTGGCGAATTGACTTTCCGGCGTGCAGCGCATCCACGCCGAGGCGACCAACTTACCTTCCACATAGGCACCATACAGGCTGATGGTTTCGGGATGGTTTTCGAGTTCCCATGTCAGGCGTTCGAGGTGACCCGTGTAGTCGTCGTTCCAGACTTCGGCCTGCACCTCCAGCAGCGGTTTGATGCCAGCGGTGGCGGTCACACGGCGGATGTCGTGGGCAAGCGGTTGGGTCAGCGCACCGGAAAGGTTCGCCATGTCGAGGACGAGGATGGTTTCCTGCTCCCCGGTTTCGAAGCCGTGCGCCGCTAACCGTTCGACCAGATCTGGCGGGTCGTCGTGGCTAAAGACCTTCCACTCGAAGCTGTGACCGATGCCCTCGAAATAGGCGATTTCGTCGCTGATGACCTGATCTACATTGTCAGCGTTTAGCTTGGAATAGAGTAGGAAGCTGTCGGGTTCGTTTTCGTTGATCTGGCGGATGGTGAAGGGGGTGACTTCAGGGCGGACACCCGGTTCGCGGAAGTGGATGCGCTGGTCGCGGTCGTATAGATCGCGGAGTTCTTCAGGGGTCATGGGATGATTATCTCGATGGTTGTTGGAAAATAAGGTGTGTTTGGGAGAAGTTGACGCGATAATGTTGTTTCACGAATGAGGACGTGGAAAGAACCCCCTCCGTCGCTGACGCGACACCTCCCCCGCAAGCGATGGAGGATAAAATGCGCGGGAGGGTCTCAGCCCCTCCCCTACGAAAAATCAGTACATTATCGCGTCCGTTATACCATATCAATAAGTGTTTTCAAGTCAGTTTAATCGACATAAATTTCGATGCGTTCTTTGCCCTTGCCGACATTTTTACGCTTGAGTTCGAGCGTGCCGACTTCACCGGTGTGGCGCAGGTGCGTCCCACCACAGGGGACACGGGCGAACCCGTCGATTTCCCAGTAACGTTTTTGGCTGGCCTCGTCGCTGTAGGCGCTGGTGATGCTGTGGTTGGCAGTAATCAATTCGGCGGCCTTCACGGTGAGCAGCGGGAAGTGTTTAGAGATATTCTCACCGTACTCGAAGTCGATGCGGGACTTATCAGCGGCGATATGTGCGCCGATTTTGGTGATCGGTTTTAGATGTTGGTAGCACAGTTCGAGGATGATCTCGGCGGCGAAGTGCAGCCGCATCAGCCGGTAACGGCGTTCCCAATCGAGCGCCATATGCAGCGGGTCGCCCAGCTTGAGCGGGTGATCCTCCGGCAGCGTGTAAATGATGTCTTGACCGTCTTTTCGCGCCTCCAGCACCGGAACGCCGTTGAAGGTTCCGGCATCGCTTTCCTGCCCGCCGGAGAAGGCATAGAAGATGGTCCGGGCGACTGTTACCGCGCTGCCTTCGACACTTTTTACCACCGTGTCGAGTTCGATCTGGTAAGGGTCAGCCCAGAACAATTTTTGCGTGGGTGTGTGGCTCATCCGTCGACCCAGATCGCAGGGAAGCGTTCTTCGCCCTCGCCGGTCGTCAACTGCTGCACATCGCTGCCATCCGCGTTCATCTTCCACAGTTCGGCGGTATCATTACGAACGGAGGCGAACAGGATATGAAAGGCATTATTCGACCATGCGGGGTCGGAGTCCGCGCCTTCGTTGTCGGCAGTCAGGTTAACGGCGTTCGCGTCGCACACATCCGAGTCACCGATGCAGCCGACATCGACCACAAATATATCGGGGTTGCCGCTGCGGTTGGAAACAAACGCGATTTGATCGCCCGCCGGGGACCACGCCGGACTGAAATCGGCGCTGGTGCTGAGAGTGGTCAGCGGCTGTACGTTGCTGCCATTGGCATCCATCACCAAAATATCACGGCTGGCCTCGCGACCGGAGACAAACGCGATCTGGCTGCCATCCGGCGACCATACCGGATTACCCTCGTACACATCGGAGGTCGTCAGGCGCGTCGCCCCTTTGCCGCCAATGTCCATCACGTACACATCCCAATTGGAATCGCTGTTGGAGGTGAAGGCGATCTGGCTGCCATCCGGCGACCATGCCGGATATAGGTCATCCCAATTGTTGTTGGTCAGCACGCTGCTTTTGCCGGTGGCGATGTCGATGGTATAGATTTCGTAGTTGCCGCTGACGTTCGAGCTAAAGGCGATCTGGCTGCCATCCGGCGACCATGTGGGCGACAGGTCAGAGGCGCGGTTATCGGTCAACTGCGCCACCACTTTCAGCGTATCGCCATCCAGCAGGAACAGGTCGAAGTCACCATCGCGGTTCCACGAAAACACCACGCGGCTCGACGGCAAGGTGCTGCGCTGTGCCGCCAGCAGTACCGGCACACCGAGGGATAATAACCCGATCACGAACATCAGAATGAGAACCGGCTTGTGCAGCCTAACATTAGACATGGGCATCTTTACTACTCCAAACAGGCGACCATTTGCCGCCTAAAATATGACGAGCGAACTACACTTGCCAGATCGGGAACGAGTCATCTTCGAGTTGGTCTTCGGTCAGCAGCACCGCTTCCTCATCCTCGAAGCCGGTGCGAACCTCGGCGATATACAGGTCGTTACCATTACGACGGTCTGAACTGAACACGATATAACGTCCATCCGGCGACCACGACGGTGAGCGATCATCCGAGTCGCGGCGGTTGACCGGCCAGTTCACCGTGCGGCCATCAAAATCGGTGATGCCGATGTCGCGGCTGGCAGTGATGCACGGGTTGAGCGTTTGCACCGATGGGTCAAGGTCGTCCAGCGGGTTCAAGTCCTGCGTCAATCGGTTGGACTCGAAGGCGATTTGCTTACCGTCCGGCGACCACGCGGGCATCTGGTCATCGCTGGGGTTAGCGGTCAGGTTCTTGAGATTACCGCCCTCGGTATTCATGCGGTAGATTTCCCAGTTGCCGTCGCGGTCGGTCATGAAGGCGATATACGAGCCATCCCCCGGCGACCACGCGGGGAAGTTATCCTGCTGTGGGTCGTTGGTCAGGTTGACTAGATTGCTGCCGTCGACATTCATCCGGTAGATTTCCCAGTTACCGTCGCGGTTGGTGGCGAAAGCAATCTGCCGACCATCCGGCGACCATGTGGGGTTGATGTTATCGCCCGCGTCGACCGTCATCTGCTGGATTTCACCGGTTTCGATGGTGAAAATATACAGGTTCAGGTTGATGCTTTGCAGGTCGCTTTCCTGAATTTGGGATGCAAATGCGATGCGTTTGCCATCCGGTGACATGGCAATCTTCGAGTTGGGCGATGCTTTCACGTTCGAAAAGCGAATCGGCCCCTGCTTCAACACGTTGCGGATAAAGCCGCTGATGCCACCTTGCAGCAGACGCACCTCTTGGTTCACACCGTCACGCGGACGCGAGATGTAGGCGATCTGCCCCTGAAAGCGCGGCGACTGTGATGAGCCGAGCATGACCACGACTGTGACCAGCGCGGCGACCGAGATACCCGCCAGCCAGCGCAGACGGTTGGTGCGGCGGCGCTGCGACTCGGCCATTTCGTCCGAGATGCTGTTGATGGCGGCGTAAAGCTCGGTCAGATTGTCGCCGTTCAGGACACCGTTGGGGATATTCAGGAACTGCACATCCTGTAGGTAATCGGGCAGCTCGACATCATCCACCTTCACAGGAAGCAGCTTTTTACCGAGTTTGACCGCCGCGTCGTATTCTTCTTTGCAAACTTTTGAGGTCATCCAATCTTTCGACAGCACAATCAAAAAAATTTTGCAGCGGCTGATTTGATCCAGAATTTCTTTCCACCACTGGTCGCCGAGGCGGATTTCGGTATCGAACCAGACTTCTTTATACACGCGGCTGAGGGGTCGAACCAGCGCGTCGACAAAAGGACGCTCTTCATGAGCGTAACTGATAAAGATGCGGCTCATATGACTCTCCCATGAAAATAGCGCGCAGTGGTGCGTCCTTGATTAAGGTCATTATACAAGTGCTTTTATGCGGCGATGCCCCTCCAATAAAAGGGGGGAGTGAAGAAGTGCTGAGTAGTGAGTGCTAAGTTCTGAGTAAAAGCAGTCAGAACGTTATGCACAACTATTAATGTCAGCAAGGTATGGTTTATGGTCGGCAGGGAATAAAAAGGCGGCGGGTTGGCCGCCTTTAAAACCGTTTTAGCCTATTCGACCAGAAATATTCGAGAGGTTTGGGAGCAGCGGACAGCCTGTCTGCTGTCCCTACACAACACGGAACACGCCTTCGTAGGGACGCGAGACAGCGCGTCCGTCTGCATAAAAATCAACTTTCAAACGGCTTCTACTTCTAACCCTACCCCTTGATGCTGCCGGCCAGTAAACCGCGAATGAAGTAGCGACCGAGCAAGATATAGACCAGCAGCGTGGGCAGCGCCGTAAGGAACGCCCCCGCCATCTGCACATTCCACTCGACGATCTGGCTGCCCGCGAGGTTTTGCAGGGCTACGGTGATCGGCTGCGAGCCGGTGTTGGTGATGGTCACGCCGAACAGGAACTCATTCCAGATTTGCGTGAACTGCCAGATGACGACCACCACAAAACCGGGCAGTGAAATCGGCAGCAGGATATACCAGTACAGGCCGAAGAACCCTGCCCCGTCGATGCCGCCCGCCTCCAGCATTTCGGTAGGCACTTCGGCGTAGTAGTTGCGGAAGATGAGCGTGGTGATCGGCAGGCCGTACACCACATGCACGAGGATCAACCCCCACAGCGTACCGGAGAGCTTAAGCCCTTGAAGGAACTGCACCAGCGGAATCAAGATGGCCTGATACGGAATGAACATGCCGAACAACATCAGCGGGAAAATAATGTTCGCCCCACGGAAGTGCCACTTCGACAGCACATAGCCGTTCATCGACCCCAATATCGCCGAAAGCGCGGTCGCCGGAAACACCAGCAGGAGGCTGTTGACGAAGCTCGGCGCGAGGCGTTCGATAGCGCGGCTGAAGCTGTCCAGCGTGAACGAACGCGGAAGCTGCCACATGGTATCGATGCTCACCTGATCGATGCTCTTAAAGCTGGTGACCAGCACCATATACACCGGTATCAGGAACAAGATCGACGCGAGAATCAGCACCGCGTACAGCAAAACGCGCCGGATCGGATAGCGGCCCGGCGCTGCCGTTGAACGAGTCGTGAGGGTCGTCATAAGGTTGTCTCCGAGCGTAGCTGTGTGACCAAGTATGGCACGATCACAATGGCGACCAAGATGAGCATAATCATCGCAATCGCCGCGCCCTGCCCGAACTCGTTCGAGCGGAAGGTGGTGAAGTACATATTCAAACCGGGCATGTCGATGTAACGGTTGTCGCCGCCGCCCATCGCGTACACGAGGTCGAATATCTTGAGCGAGATATGACCGAGAATAATCATCGCGCTGAGGGTGATGGGCGCGAGCAGCGGGAACACGACGTAACGGTAGATGCCGATTTCACTCGCGCCGTCCACCCGCCCCGCCTCGCGCAGTTCGTCGGGGATGCCGCGCAAACCTGCCAGATACATCGCCATCGTGTAGCCGGACATCTGCCAGCCCGCCGCGATCACCAGCGCGAACAACGCAAGGTTGAAGCCGTGTGTCTCCGGCGAGGCGAGGCCGTTCAAACTCCGCGCACCGCCGAAGGAAATCCATGCGCCGAGTAAAATGGTGATGCCGGTGATGATCGCCGCGATCATCGAGCGCCGCAGCACCCAGTAGCGCAGCGCGACGAAGATGACGACCGCCAGCACAATAATCGCGAGGATTTCCGGTAAGAGCTGCCAGTTAAATTCCAGCCAGCGTTCCTGACTGATAAACCACTTAAACTGCCCCGGCGGTAGGCCGATGATGGACGGTATCGCGTTGATGCCGCTGGTGGGGTTAAACAGCCACTTCCACGCCACGCCCGTCACCACGAACGACAGCGCCATCGGGAACAAGAAAATGGTGCGAAAAATGCTCTCGCCCTTCACTTTTTGGTCGAGCAGAATGGCTAGACCCATGCCGACGACGAGGCACACCAGAATAAATAAGACGGTAAAAAAAACAGTATTCACCATATCCACACGGAAGCGCCCGTTAAGCTGACCGGTGAATAAATCTTGATAATTTTTAAGCCCAATGAATTGGGCAGGTAAGCCGCTGAGTTGTTGCAGCGCGTTGGAATTCGTCATCGAGGTATACCCCGTCCACGCGATGAACCCGTAGACGAAGATCGCCAGCAGAATGACCGACGGCATCAACATCAGGATGGCGGTAGCACGGTCACGATTCATAATACTCTCCCCGGCACAAAGGCCAGCCCCGTATAACATAAGGGCGCATATGCTGCGCCCCTACATTTAGGATCGTTTCGGCGCTCCCACAAAGGCGGAAGCTCGCGGCATGGTTAGCCGCCGATGCCAGTCTGGATCGCCAGCGCCGCAGCATTCGCTGAAGCCGAAGCCGAGTCCTTGTCCGCTTGGAAGGTCGCGATGATGTTCAGGAAGCCGCTGTCGAAGGCCGCCGGAGCAACCGCACCGTGGCGTTGGCTGCCGACGATGGTGTTGGTCGTCCAGTCCTCGTACGCGCTCTGGAAGTAAGCGTTGTACAGGGTGGCATCATCAATCTTAGCGGTGGTGTTGGCAGGCAGCGAACCCTTCAACGGGTTGAAGATATCCTGTGCTTCTGCCGAGCCGAGGAAGTTCAGCCATGCACGCACGTTTTCAGGGTGCTTAACATCCTTCGGCAAGCCGAATGTGTCCGAGAGCATCATGAATACGCCGTCGGTGCCGGGGGCAGCCGCCCACGCGAAGTCGGTGTTCGGTTCGAGGCTGAGGTCAGCGATGAAGTAACCGGCAGCCCAGTCGCCCATCACGTTGAAGGCAGCCTGACCGTCGATCACCTGCTTGGAAGCATCCTGCCACGAAATAGCGTTCATGTCTTCGTTCGCGCAAGCCAGAACCTTACCGTAGGTGTCCCACACCTGAACGGATTCAGGGCTAGTCCAGTTGGTCGCGCCGTTCCACAGGCCGTTGTAGCCGTCCGCGCCCAGCACACCGAGCGCAACGCTTTCCCACAAGTGCGACTGAGTCCAGTTTTCACCGATGGAAATCGGGGTCACATCCTTAGCCTGCAAAGCGGGGCAAGTGGTATCCACGAATTCAGTCCAGTCCTTCGGCACCGTCACGCCCCATTCTTCGAGCTTGCTGGGAACATACCACAACACGTTCGAACGGTGAATGTTAACCGGCACCGAGTAGATGTTGCCTTCCGCGTCGCTGATGAGGTCGAGCAAACCCTGCGGATATTGTTCCAGCCAACCGTTGGCTTCGAAAATATCGTTCAGGGACTCCATACGACCAGCCTTCACCCACAGCGAGTTGAGTTCAGCACCGGCGTGTACTTGGAAGGTATCCGGCGGATCACCACCGAGCATACGGGTGGTCAGTACCGCGCGGGCATTCACGCCCGAACCACCGGCAACCGCCGAGTTAATGATATTGACGTTCGGATACAGTTCATTAAATTTGGCGATCAACGCTTCAAGACCGGCTGCTTCACCACCGCCCGTCCACCACGAGAAAATCTCCAAGTCGCCCGACAGGTCGTCCTGCGCGGTTGCCATGCTGGAAATACTCAGCACCAGCATCAACGCCAGAACCACCAATAAAAACTTCTTTCCGTACTTCATGCAAAACTCCTTAAATACAATCTGTCCAACAATATTTCTCTGACAGGTTTTTAGTTCAAGGACAACCAAAAGCCTCTTTCGTTGTAACATAGGTGCTGTCTTTTGACTAGGTTTTTTCGCTTAGATTGAGCAGAATGCACAAGGATAGAAAGCTAAAACGTTATAAAACGAAAGCCAATAATACACACTACAAGCGTTGAGAACACCCACCCGCCTTCTATTACCATCTTCACCAAAACACGTTAAAATAACGAACATGATACGCCATCCTGTCCCATAAAGGTATACTATGCCCCTACCCCACTCGGCCTATCGCCCGTTCGGTGACGATATGACGATCTGCCGCCTTATCAACGGGTTGTGGCAGGTTTCCGGCGCACACGGCATCATCGACCCGCGCAAAGCCATCCCCGATATGCTCGACTATCACGACGCGGGCTTCACCACATGGGATTTGGCCGATCATTACGGGCCTGCCGAGGATTTCATTGCCCTGTTCCGCGAATGGCTGGTCACGGCACATGGCACCGAAGCCTTACAGAACACCCTTGCCTTCACCAAATGGGTTCCCCAACCAGCCAAAATAACCCGCGAAACCGTCGAGGCCGCCATCGACATCAGCCTCCACCGGATGCAGGTCGAACGGCTTGACCTCTTGCAATTCCACTGGTGGGATTACAGCAATCCGGCCTACCTCGATGCGCTGCGCCACCTCAGCGACTTGCAGCAGGTGGGCAAAATCCGTCACTTGGCGCTCACCAATTTCGATACCGAACACCTGAAAATCATTGTCGAAAACGGCATCAAAATTATCTCAAATCAGGTACAGTTCTCGCTGATAGACCGCCGACCGGAAGCGAAAATGATCCCCTTCTGCCAGCAGCACGGCATCACCCTACTCACCTATGGGACGTACTGCGGCGGCCTCCTCAGCGACAAATATCTCGGTGCGGAAGAACCGCGCGTCCCCGAATTGGATACCGCCAGCTTGCGGAAGTATATTCACATGATTGACGTGTGGGGTGGCTGGGAAGCCTTTCAAGAACTGCTCGCCGCGCTCAAGCAGATCGCGGATAAGCACCGCGTCAGCCTCGCCAATGTCGCCGTCAAAGCCATTCTCGACAAGCCTGCCATCGCGGGGGTCATCGCTGGTGCGCGGCTGGGCATCGCTGAACACCGCGCGGACAACGCCCGTGTATTCAGCTTCGAGTTAGACCAAGCTGACCGCCAGATGATCGACCACGCCAGCCAGCACAGGCACGACCTCATGCGCGTCATCGGCGACTGCGGCGATGAATATAGGCGGTAAAGGCAGGTGCTGTGAGAGACCATTTGAAAAGTAGATTTGGGGTTCAACGGACGCGATGTATCGCGCCCCTACAAGAAATTCGCCTCATAGTCTCGCGTGGCCGTAGGGACAGCATACATGCTGTCCGGTATTTTCAGAACTTCTCAAATGGTTTCTAAAGGCAAAGGCTGTATCCCCTCATATCCCATGAACTTGAGCAAAAGATTATCTATTGGGATATAATAGAACAAATGAACTGCAACCCAACTCTCATCGCCACTCCGATGAATGCCAATCAGCAAGGAGGCTTCTAATGAGCGAAGATCATTCCAACGGCTATGAGGCGGTCGCGAACCTTTACATTGCCGGACGTGGCACCCGTCCCCTCGTCGGCGATTCGGTCGGTGCCGCCACTGTCCGCGCGTGGGCGCAAGCCTTTCCGTCGGGTGCGACAGTCCTCGACATCGGCTCCGGCCCCGGTGAGCCAAGCACGAGAATCTTACGTGAGGCTGGCCTCGTGACCTACGCGGTCGAGGCATCACCATCAATGGTCGCTGCATTCCGCAAGAACTTTCCAGATGTGCCAATCGAGCAAAATACGGTCGAAGCATCGGAGTTCTTCAACCGCCCCTTTGATGGGGTGCTGGCGTGGGGGCTTCTGTTCTTGCTCAAGCCCGAAGCTCAAGCGCTTGTCATCGAGAAGGTGGCGCGTGCGCTCAACCCCGGCGGGCGTTTCCTGTTCTCGGCTCCTAAAGAACCCCTCGAATGGTTGGATGGCATGACCGACCAACCGTCGCGGTCACTTGGGGCGCAAACCTATGAGCGCTTGCTGCGCGAGGCCGGTCTGACATGGGTGAACGAAGCGGAGGACGAAGGCGGGAATCACTATTACGTGGTCGAGAAGCGGTAGCCGTGGCTTTGGTTTGGTCAGATTATTCTCTTGCTCCTTCAGCTTGGCGTTCTTGGCAACTTAGCGGTTGATCTGCTTCTGTATACTCTGTGTTCTCTGTGCCGTGTGGTTAATGTATTCTCCCTCTGCTTTTCTCTGCGTCTCTGCGGTTAATCCCCTTCCGACTTGCTTGGAACAGCCCCGCAACTATGCTACACTCCCTCAAACTTGGGATAGATTGGAGCAACCTGTGTCCGCCAAACTGGTCCTCACCGAAGAAGAAGCACTCGAACTGCTCGCCCTGCTCGTCACCTCCGCCCGCATCCAGATTGACGAACCCGCCCGCTACGGCCCGCTGCGCCTCTTAACCGCCGCTGACCGCCTCAGCACCTTCATCAAAGAACGCGCCTCGGCAGAAGCCCAACCGATGATCGCCGAACTCACCACCACCATCCCCGACATGGCAATGTATATGTCCGACGAAGAACGTTATGTACCCACGCTCGACCGCCTGTGCCGTGTCGTCGCCCAGCGCCTCGTCGAAGCCAGCCAAAATGAGGCCGCATCATGACCAACCCGACACTCGACATCATCAAATCCCGCCGCGTCATTCGTGATATGACCAGCCAGCCGGTCGAAACCGAAAAGCTGGAAGCCATCCTCGAAGCCGCCCGCTGGTCACCTACCGGTGGCAACCTCAAGCTCAACCGTTTCGTCGTCGTCCAAGACCCGCGTAACCTGCGCCTGCTTCAACTGGTATCCCCCGGCATGTTCCAACGCTGTCCGGTCGTGATTATCGTCTGTGTGGATTGGGGTGTGGTGAAAGCCCGCGAACTGCCCGAACACAGCCGCCCGATCTTGATGGATGTGGGTGCGGCTGCCCAAACGATGATGCTCGCCGCCCATTCGCAGGGGTTGGCCTCCGGCCCAGTGACCTCGTTTAGCCAGTCGGCGGTGCAGGTCGTCCTCAACCTGCCGGATAACCTCACGCCGGAGATGTTCGTGTGCATCGGTTATGCCGAGCCGCGTAAACAAACGGGTATGCGTGGTTACGAGAAAGTCACATGGCACGACCTCACCTATTGGGAACGCTTCGAGGATGAATAATGCGTTGATAGTACCTCAGTCGTAAAGCCGCGTTCACCAAAAACGAGTAGGATGGATGAGTGTCTTTTATGGACTGAGAGGAAATTATGAAGCAGTGCTTATCCACGCTAATCGCTATCCTGCTGCTTGGCATTCAACTCGCACATGCCCAAAGTGAAACGGTCATAACCCTGTGTGATTATCAGCACGTCAGCAAAGCGCTGGAAACGGGTGGCAGCATCGTCATGGACTGCGACCGCGTCCTCGAAGTCTGGCAGGATCGTCCGCTGACCATCACCGTCAACACGTCCCTCAAACCCGCCGAAGGCCGCACTGTCACCTTCAAAGCGCTGAAAGGTCGGGTATTCATCGTTGAGGCTGGCATCTCCCTCACCCTCGAAAATGTCACCGTCACCGGTCGCGGCGCATCCGGCGGTGGCATCGACAACAACGGTGGCAGCCTCACGCTCAACAACGTCACCTTCGACCGAAACGACGACAGTGCTATCCACAACCGTGACGCTGGTACCGCAGCCATCACGAACAGCACCTTTACCCACAATGAAACCTACATTGGTGGCGGAGGTATTTATAACGAGGCTGGTAGTAACGTAACGATAAGCGCCAGCAGCTTCGCCAACAACCAGAGTCGGGGTGACAGCAATGGCGCAGCCATCCGCAATATGGGCAGCTTGCAGATTACCGGCAGCACCTTCAGCGGCAACCATGCACAGGGTCGTTTCGGCTGGGGTGGTGCCATCTGGAATACCGGCGATGGCATCCTTACCGTTATCAACAGCACCTTCGTGAACAACTCCGCCGACCACAGCGGTGCAGCTATCCGCAACGACGGTAATGGGCAAACCACCGTCAGTTTCAGCACGTTTGCTGATAACACCAGCGGCGTATGGGGTGGTGCAATCTACGTCGAAGGTGGAAGTGTCACCGTTAGCAACAGCCTGTTCAGCCGCAATACAGCGGATGATAAGGAAAACGACTGCCAGACTCTAGCCAACACCAGCGTTTTGGCTACCGATAACAACCTATCACAGTTCGGCTGCGATGGTGGATTAGCTGAGGGTATCGCATCCTTAAGTGAAAACGGTGGCAGCGTCCAAACAGTCGCGATTGCCTCCGATAGTAACGCGATTGATGCGGCCAGCGAATGCCCAACCGAAGCCGTAGATGGTCGCGGCACAGCCCGTCCACAAGGGGCAGCCTGTGACATCGGCGCATATGAGTTCGTCCCGCTGGATGAAGCCGCCAACACGGTCGGCATCTGCCAGATCACCACCAACCGCAATGTGCGGCTGCGCTCGGAACCCAACACCGCCAGCACCATCTTAGCGGTCGTCCAGCACAACGGCACTTATCAAGCGCTGGAAAAGGTATCAGGCTGGTATCACATCACCTACGGCGAAGTCGATGGTTGGCTCAGTGCGGAGTTTGTCACGGCTGTCGGTGACTGCGGCGAGTGAATGCGTAGGACTTACCCTAATCCGGTTGGGGCGGTGTACGGAAAATCTCTTTAAGCGGCAGTTTGAAGCCAGATAATACGTTGCCACCATCGAGCGTATCCTCAACCGACAAGAGGATTACGGGTTGATTGGGCGTAAACACGGCGATCTGCTGCTCAAGCGGCTTCACTCGCCAAACCACCGTCCCTGCCGCGAGATAGTTGGCTATTTTAACGTCCATGTCCACTTCCGTGTTACCGGGTGAAAGCACTTCAACGGCGAGATCAGGTGCGATTGGGTTGTAGCCATCCACACTAATCAGTGTGCGCTGCCGTTGGTAACTGATGAACGCGACATCCGGTATATAGCGCTCGCTGCCAACCATATAACCACCGTCCGCACCTGTGACATGACCGAGATCGCGCTGCATGACGAATACGCCGATAAACGCGCTGAGAATTGCGCCGATATTGGATGACAGAGGATTTGAAACCACTTCGACAACCTCTCCGGCAACAAATTCTAAAAGACGGTCACGGTTTTCAGGGAGTAGTGCGTACCGGTCAAATTCGGCTGAGGTCATGGTTCGGAATTGAGGCTGTGCGACCATCATCTACCTCGTTACTTCATAATCCTTGTGACCATTATAGCAAGTTTGAACGTCCGGCATGAAATCACAGAAATAAAAAGAAGCGCGTATGGGTATACGCGCCTCTCAATATTATTCATTCAATATCGACTAGCCACCTTCGAGCAGCTTCTCGCGGCGTTTGCGATCCTTCAGGCGTTCCTCTTGGTTGAGGATACGCTTACGGAGGCGCAGGTTTTGTGGAGTCACTTCCAGCAGTTCGTCCTGTGCCATGAACTCGATCCAGTCATCGAGGCTCATATCGCGCGGCGTGTTCAAGCCAGATGTGGTTTCACTCGGCTTGGCGCGGAAGTTATTGAGCTGCTTTTCCTTGACCACATTCAAATCCATATCGCCGGGGCGAATATGTTCACCGATGACCATGCCCTCATAGACATCAGTACCGGGGCTGATGAAGTAGGTACCCCGTGACTGAACGTTTACCATCGAGTATGGGGTTGCCACACCATGATCGCTGGCAACAAGACTGCCGAACTGACGACCGGGGACTTCACCGGCCAGCGGTTCATACCCGTAATGTAAACTATGGATTTGCCCCATGCCACTGGTCGCACGCATGAAGTTCGCACGGAAGCCGAGCATACCGCGTGTTGGAACGAGATACTTGATGTAGGTCGTACCGCTTTCGGCGTGCATATCGGTCATCTGACCACGACGACCACCGAGCATTTCCACCACCGTACCGACCAAGTTCTCGGTAATTTCGATGTGAACTTCTTCAATCGGTTCCAGTGTTTCTTCGGTTTCGGGGTCAACGCGGAAGATCACTTCCGGCTTGCTAACTTCGAACTCATAACCTTCGCGGCGCATGGTTTCGATCAAGATGCCGAGGTGCAATTCACCACTGACAATAAACTTATCCGGCGAGTCACCATCGGCGACACGCAGGGCAACGTTGCTGCGGATTTCATCATACAAACGCTGGCGCAGACGGCGGGAAGTCCCCCAACCGGTCTTGCCCTCGCGGCCTGTTAGGGGTGAGGTGTTCACGCCAAAGGTCATCCGCACCGTCGGTTCTTCCACGCTAATCGGGGGCAGCGCCTCGGTCACAGAAGGATCAGCGATGGTATCGCTAATACCCAGCGGGTCAAAGCCGCCGAACGCCAGAATATCACCGGCTTGTACCTCATCCACTTCGTCTTTGGTCAGGTTGCGGAACGTAAACAGGTATTCGATGCGTCCCGTCACCCGTTCGCCTTGGCTGGTCAGCCGGACGGCGGACATGCCCTTCTTCATCGTCCCTTGCAGCAAACGCCCGACACCGATCTGCCCTTTGTAGGTATCGTATTCGAGCGTCGTCACCAGCATCTTGGCCGGTGCATCCACATCAACATTCGGCGCAGGCACTTCTTTGATGATGGTTTCGAAAAGCGGGGTCAAGTCACTGTGTAAGCCAGCCGGGGCATAACCGGCCTTGCCGACCAAACCGACGGCATAGACCACCGGAAACTCGGCTTGAAAATCATTCGCACCCAGTTCGATAAACAGGTCAAAGGTGTCGTTCAGTGCTTGGTCAGGGTTGGCGAACGGGCGGTCAACCTTGTTGATGACCACGATGACGCGCAGACCGAGACCCAGCGCCTTCCGCAGCACAAAGCGGGTTTGGGGCATTGGCCCTTCCACCGCGTCAACCAGCAGCAGTGCGCCGTCCACCATGTTCAGCACACGCTCGACTTCACCACCGAAGTCCGCGTGACCGGGGGTGTCGACGATGTTAATCTTGGTGTCGTGCCATCGCACCGCCGTATTCTTGGCAAGAATGGTGATGCCGCGTTCACGCTCCAGATCGTTCGAGTCCATGATGCGCTCAACGGATGCCGCGCCTTCGCGGAAAACGTTCGATTGCTTGAGCATTCCATCGACCAGCGTGGTTTTACCGTGGTCAACGTGGGCGATAATCGCGATATTACGGATGTCATTTCGTACTTGAGTCACAATACATTCCTATGAACGGCCTAGTTATTCCAGCAGGGGTTGTCCCTACTTCCCTCTCCCAGCCTCACAGCAAAAGACGAACGTATGGACAAGCGGGGTCAGGCAGAAAAGTTTGAACTTCCCTATTCTATCAGATGGATAGGAGGAAAAGACAGAGGAGAAGCATATTTAGGCTGAAAGATCAATATTACACACTACGAATCAATGTTAAGATAGATACCAAGACCGATATGCCTACCGAGATATGTTGTGGTTCGTCATTCGCAGATACTAACAAATTTCAATAAACCATTCATGTTTAACCCGCTGCTCGAACATCATTTAGCTGAACTGGGCATCGAACCCGAATCCGCACCCACGGCGGAACAGTGGCAAAAGCTGCTCACCAAAATCAGCGATATTTATACCGATTATCAATCCGCCGAACTCGATCTGCGCCAGAGCGAAATGCTGTATGAGGATCTCTATAATTCGACGTGGCGGCAAACACAGGAACTGAGCTTGCTTGTGCGGGTGCGCGAGGCGTTAGCCAATAAGCTGCAATTTAATGATGTCATCCGAACCGTTGTCGAGGCCACTGCGGAAGCCTTCGGCTATGCGCTCGTCACCATCTACCTGCTCAAAGAGGATGTGCTTCACCTGCAACATCAAGTCGGCTACGAAAAAACGATTGCCCAAATGCCAATCACCCAAGGGGTTATGGGGCATGTCGCGCGGACGGGTGAACCGGCCTTCGTTGAAGACT